>ERZ1026880.81-NODE-81-length-52885-cov-97.541851_pt1 | contig 52885 bp, 41 predicted proteins | sample MGYA00380170_ERZ1026880 | MGnify/ENA primary metagenome ERZ1026880 (study PRJEB33269, sample SAMEA4719806) | human gut metagenome | biome: human-associated habitat; feature: organic feature; material: feces | place: Cameroon | collected 2013-10 ...
TCTGCCGCACCTCGCTCGCCGTATCGGCACTTAGAATTATGCGGTATTGCCCTAGGGTGTATCCTCTAATAAGATAAACGAAGAAGTCATCCAAATTGTTACATAAAAGGCATTTTCCCTATCCATGTTTTCACAGGGAAATATCTTTGCCTTAAGTTGGCGGGCGCACAATGTGCGCCCCTGCGGTCACTATAGGGAAATGCCATTTTCCCCGCGCAACGCGCCCTGCTGCATATGCCGGCCTTGCGGCGTGTTTTATTGTATTTTGATTATACCATACCTCGCGGCAGAATGGAACGGAATTTACAGGAATCAAGTGGTAAAATCCCGCATTACTCTGCAAAAAGCCCTCGGCACAGTGGTTTGGCACCGTGCCGGGGGCTTTGCATTGGTTCAGGCTTTGCTGCCGGACCGATTATTCATCATCAACGGTATTGTCATTGCCAACCGGGTCTTCGGCGGCAACATCGGCGGTTTCGGGGGTGGCTTCCTCCTCGGCTTCCAGCGCTGCCTTGTCATAGGCAAAGGCGTTCAGGGCGTCAGTGCTCACTTCATACACAACGCCTGCTGCGCCGGAGCTGCGCAGGTAGCACAGGGTATCGTCCTCGGCGTCGTTGCCGCCAAAGCTGCACTGGATGCTGGTGCCGTCCGATGCGATCAGGGTAACGATGGCATTGGGGGTATCCAGACCATACACGGCATCGGCCTGCGGTTCGGTCACGCTCCACTTGGTTTTCAGATCGCAGATGGTGCTCGCCATCTTTTTGACGATATCCTGATTCAGGTTATACTCCGCATCATCCGTCAGCGTCCAGGTGCTGTCATTCTGGGCAAAGCTCAGGGTTCCGCCGTTGGCGGTCTGCACCACCATCTTGGTCACATCGTCCACATCTATGTCCGTAATGCTCTGGGCGGCATACAGCTGCTTTGCGGTTTTGCAGATGCCGCTCAGGGCCGAACTGTCCAGCGTATACACCGGGCCGTCTGCGCTCAGGCGGGCATACCAGTTGTTTGTGATGGAGTTCTTGCTGCCAACGGTCAGCGTCCATTCGGTATCTGCCGTTTTCAGGCTCAGCTCATAAGTCGGGGTATCAAAGCCCATGCTGGCAACGTCGGCGTCATCGCTCAGTTCGCGCAGCGCGGTCAGAGCGGTCATGCTGTCGGCAACGCCTTGGGCCTTACTCTGGTCAAGGGGCAGCGCGGGGTCAGAATCCAGTGTCCAGGTATCATCCGTTTTGGTCAGGGCGGATTCCAACGTTGCGCCATCGCTGGCGTCTTTGTAGGCAATCGCGATCACACTGTCAGCATCCAGGCTGCACAGTGCAATGCTGGTATCCTCTTCCTCGGTGTCTGCATGGTTCAGCACGCCAAGGGCAACGCCCAGCACAACCACCACGGGAACCAGCACAAAAAGGGGCAACATTTTCTTTGTGTTCATTGGCTGTTATCTCCTAAGGTTTCTGCGGCACTGGAAATATCAACGGCGGCGGCGCACCAAAGTGATGGCAATACCGACCACGATAAAGGCCAGCGGCACCACGATGGTAAACAGCAGGCCAAGCAGCATGGTGGCCTTGGCAGGTACCGTCAAGGTTTCGGCGCTCATACTCTTGCTGTCAATCACCACACCGTTTTCTTCGCCGGTCATCCAGTTCACGGCGCTGGTCAACAGCTGGGCATTGCCGCCGGAAACCGCGCTGTTCATCTGGCTGTTCAGCATGTTGGGGCAGTTCACCCAAACCACTTTGGCGCCGGTAGCGCTGTTGCTGGCGGCAACGGCAATGTTAAAGGGGCCGTTGGGATCATTTGCCCCCTGCTCGGCGGTGGTAGCCTCGGCGTAATCCTGCATGGAGTATGCCGTGCTGCTGGTGCTCAGCAGGGTGGTCAGGGTCAGGTCATCGGCGCTGTCGCCTTTCACAATGCCCTGTGCCACGGGGGTAAAAACATACATGCCGTCAGTTATGCCCGCGGTGATATCGTTGGAGCTCAGGCTCGGCAGCAGGTAGGTCTGCGGGTAGCGGTAAGCGTAATAGTTGCTGTCATTTTCAATCACAAGGCCTTCCTGGCGGGTCATGCCGTACTCTGCCAGCAGGGCATCCAAATTGGGGGTATCCACTGTCAGATCAGTGGTCACAAACAGGTTGCCGCCGTTTTCCAGATAGGTCTTGATGGCAGCGGCATCCAGGGTGGAAAGGTCCGCCTGCGGGTCGTTGATCAGCAGGGCAGCGGCATCTTCGGGCACTGTATCGGTGGTCAGCAGGTTCAGGTCCTGCACGGTAACGCCGGAATTATCCAGCGTTTCGGTAAAATCGCTTTCCAGGCTGGATTCGCCGTGGCCGGTCAGCTGGTACAGCACATAGCTGTTCTCCCGCGTGACCTTGGCAATGCCGGAGGACAGCGCGTTCTCAGCGGAGAAGCTCATTGTGTAACTGCCGGTGGTATAATAGCTGGAATAATCCGCCGTATACATATCATTGTAGTCCACCACGGTGTGGTTATCCCCGCATACAAGGATCACGCTGGAGGAGCTTGCGTCCTGCGCGTCATACTGCTGTGCAAAGGTGGGGTACAGTGCGGGGTCGCGCTGCTGCCAGGTAAAGTGGCTGCTCTCCCCGGCGTAACGGTTCAAAATGCGCGTAATGTTGGAATCCTCGTTGCCGGTTTCCGCCAGGTAATAGGCGGTCACATCGGTGTTCAGTTCCTGCAGCATGGTTTTGGTGGTATCGCTCAGGGTGAACATTTTGCCGGTGGAAATATCAAACTGGGTAAACTTGGTGGGCACCGCGCCCACCACAAGGTTGAGCAGAATTACCAGCACCAGCACCACAACAGCCAGCACGCTGGCGTAAGCACCGCTGCGCAGGCTGCGGCGGCGCGCTGCCTGCTGTGCCTGGTTAGGGGCAGGGGCATTGGCCGCGTTCTTTTTCTTAAAGTTCATCGTCGGAACCCTCCCCTCTTTAATTCCAGCGGCGGCGTTCCAGTGCCTGACCCGTCAGGAAGAGGAACAGCCCCGCCACCGATAGATAATACACAATGCCGGTCACGCTGAACATGCCGCCCACAAAATCCGTAAACGGCTGGAACAGTGCCAGCGCGCCAAGCACGCTGTTAAAGCCGGTCAGCAGCCAGGCCGGGCGCAACTTAAACAGCAGCACCAGCACCACGGCACCGCCGCAGAACACCGCGCTGCCCGCCGTGACATTTTTGCAGGCCAGACCAACCAGCAGAGCCACAACCGCCAGCACCACGCAGAACACGATGAATGCCAGCGTGTTGCCGCTGGTGAACAGGCTCTTGATGCCGTTCATCAGGTAGCAGATCAGCAGCGCACCAAAAGTAGCCAGGTACGCAATGATCTGGTTTTCCGTCAGGGCGGAGACAAAGGTGCCGATGGCAATGCAGGCAGCGCCCATCAAAAAGTAAGCCAGCCAGGTGGCATAAGCGCTGGTGAGGGAGATGGTGCCAAAGGCCGTGAGCACCAGCGGCATGATGGCCGCTGCCGCCATGGGCACGGCAAACACCGCCAGCTGGGCAAAGTACTTACCCATCACGATAGAAGGGATGCCCACCGGGCTGGTGAGCAGCAGCTGGTCGGTTTTATTGCGGCGTTCATCCGCAAAGCTGCGCATGGTCAGCGCCGGCAGCAAAAACAGCATGACCAGCGTGGTAGAATACAAAACGGTTGAAAAATCCGACGTGCCATACACCAGGCAGTTGGCGGAGTAATATAACCCGATAAACGCCAGCATAACACCAATGACAACATAGCCGACCAGACTGGTGAAATAGCTGCGCAGTTCCCGCTTAAAAATGGCAAACATGGCTCACTCTTCCTCCTTTTGGTCGTTTTCGGCTTCCGGCTGTTCCGGAGTATCATCCGCCGGGGCCTGCGGTTCGGCAGGCTCAGCAGACTGTTCCGGCTGAGCGGCAGTCTCTTCCGGAGCCAGTTCTTCGGTTTCTTCCGGCTGGGCTTCCTCCGGTGCAGTCTCGGTGATCTGCAGGAAGATATCCTCCAAACTCATCGTATCGCTTGTCAGGGATACAACCGGGCAGCCAGCTTCGGCCAGCGCCTTGGAAAGCGCTGCGCGCAGGTCTGCACCGGCGGTGCTGGTGGCGGTAAAGCTCACTTCGTCGCCCTTTTCTGCGGTCACGCGCAGGTCGGTCAGGCCCTCCACCTTGGCGGCAGCGGCCAGGATCTGCTCCTTGGTGCCAAGTGCCGTGGCGGCGATCATGCCGCGGGCAGCCAGCTGGGCGGCCAGCTCTTCCGGCGTGCCCTGGGCGGCCACTTTACCGTGCGCAATAATCAGCACGCGGTCACAGATCGTCTGCACTTCGCTCAAAATATGGCTGGAAAGGATGACGGTGTGAGTCTCGCCCAGGTCATGGATGAGGTTGCGGATCTCGATCATCTGGGCGGGGTCCAGGCCAACGGTGGGTTCGTCCAGAATGATCACTTTGGGGCTGCCCAGCAGCGCGGCGGCAATGCCAACGCGCTGGCGGTAACCTTTGGACAGGTTGCGGATCAGCCGCTTTTCCATCTCCTGCAATCCGGCGCGCTGCACGGCCTGCGCTACATCCTGCACGCGGTCCGCTTTTTTCTTTTTGCCTTTCAGCTCGCTGACAAACAGCAGGTATTCCTGCACGGTCATATCGGTATACAGCGGCGGAATTTCCGGCAGGTAGCCGATGCAGGCTTTGGCCTCCTTGGGCTCTTCCTGAATATCATGGCCGTCAATGGCAACGGTGCCGCCCGTGGGCGCAAGATACCCGGTGATCATGTTCATTGTGGTGGATTTGCCGGCGCCGTTTGGCCCCAGCAGGCCGTAAATACAGCCGTCCTGCACAGTGAAGCTGATATCATCGACCGCGGTGTGTTTTCCGTAACGCTTGGTCAAATGCTTGACTTCGATCAATGGATGCACTCCCCTTTTCTTGGGGGCTGCCCGCCGCAGGGCAGGCGTACCCCTGAACTATCCAGAAGTATACTGCCTATTTGTGAAAATTGTGCGTCGTTTTTTTGCCAGGATGTGAAAATTGTGTGCACATGCAAAAGCACCCCTGCGCGGCTGCAGGGGTGCCAAATCAGCTTATTCTTTTGCTGCTTCGTTTCTTTTGCGGGGGGCAGCTTTACTTTTTCTGTTTTCTCCGCTTTGCTTCCACAATGACATCCGCAATGTGCATGGCAACATCATCCTTGCTTTGCAGCGGCAGCGCGGTGGAAATGCTTTCGGTAATCAGGGTTACAACGTTGGTATCCACGCCAAAACCGGCGCCGGGCACCTTGACATTGTTGGCCACAATCATATCCATGTTTTTTTTGTGCAGCTTGGCAGTAGAATTTTCGATCAGATCTTTCGTTTCCATCGAAAAGCCGCAGACAAACAACTGCTCCGGCTTGTGCTCGCCGACCCAGCCCAGAATGTCATCCGTGCGTTCCAGCGCAATTGAAAGTTCACCATCGTGCTTTTTGATCTTATCCTGCGCCACCTGGGCCGGGCGGTAGTCCGCCACAGCGGCGGCCATCACCAGGGCATCCGCGTCCATGGCGTTGGCCTTGACGGCTTCAAACAGTTCTGCCGCGGTGGCAAAGGGCACCATTTTGACAAACGGAACCGGCGGCAAGTCGGAAGATGTCAGCAGCGTCACATCCGCGCCGCGCAGCATACAGGCGCGAGCCACAGCATAGCCCATTTTGCCGGTAGAATGGTTGGTCAGGTAGCGCACCGGGTCCATCGGTTCGCGGGTGCCGCCGGCGGAAACCACCACTTTCATGCCCTGCATGTCTTTTTCGTGTTCCAGCTCCCGTGCCACATAGTCCACCAGAACGCCCTCATCGGGCAGGCGGCCGGAGCCCGTATCGCCGCAGGCCAACAGGCCGGAACCGGAGGGAATGACGGTGAAGCCGTAATGCTCCAGCGTTTTCAGGTTATCCTGGGTGATGGGGTTTTCCAGCATATGGGTGTTCATGGCGGGGGCCACCAGCTTGGGGCAGCGGGCCGCCAGGGTAACGGTGGTCAGCATGTCATCCGCCAGGCCGTGGGCCAGCTTGGCGATCACATTTGCGGTTGCCGGGGCGATCAGCATCAAATCCGCCGCGTTGGCCAGCGAAACATGGGCCACATCATACTGGAAGTTGCGGTCAAAGGTATCCACAATGCAGCGGTTGTTGGTCAGGGTTTCAAACACCAGCGGAGTGATAAACTCCGTGGCGTTTTTGGTCATCAGCACATGCACATTGGCACCGGCTTTGGCCAGGGCATGGGCCACATTGGGCATTTTATAAGCAGCAATCCCGCCGGTAATGCCCAGCACAATGGTTTTGCCTTTCAGGTTCATGATAACACATCCTTATATTTGGCCGGGCTTCTGGCTGCCCGTATTGTTCTGCTTTTAAGTATATCCTGCCGGGGGGCAAAAGTAAAGGGAATTCAACAGTTGGCAAACGGGCTGCGAACTGCTATAATAAACTGTAATTTTACATTCTGCGCATTTTATACTTTTATAACAGGGCAATCCTGCATCATTCTAAGCCTATCGGACGGGAAACATTGCCGGGTTGCCAAGGATACGAGGTTTTACCCTATGATTCTGGCAGTTGATATCGGTAACAGCAACATCTGCATTGGCGGGCTGGATGGCATGAAGGTGCTGTTCACCGCGCGCATGGTCACCCGCCCGCGCTGCACCGGAGATGAATACACCGCCGAGCTGAAATTTCTGCTGGGCCGCCTTGGCGTTACCCCCGAAGCCTGTGAGGGCGTTATTGTCTGCAGCGTGGTGCCCGACCTGACCAAAGTTCTGGCCGATGCCTGCACCCGGCTGACCGGGCGCAAAGCCATGCTGGTCAGCCCTGCACTGAACACCGGGCTGACCTTTGCGGTGGACGAGCCGGACCGCGTGGGGCGGGACCGCATTGCGGACGCCACCGCAGCCGCCGCCCACTATCCCCTGCCCTGCATGACGGTGGACCTTGGCACGGCCACCACCTATAATGTCATTTCCTCCAAGCGGGAGTTCTTGGGTGGGTTCATTTTGCCCGGCGTGCAGACCAGCCTGCGGGCCATCAGCAGCGGCACTGCGCAGCTGCCGCCTATCTCGCCCGAAACGCCGGATCACCTGATTGGCCGCAACACGGTGGAATGCCTGAACAACGGCGTGATGTTTGGCACCGCAGCCATGCTGGACGGCCTGGCTGCCCGCGTGGAAGCCGAACTTGGCGAGCCGCTGACCGTGGTTGCCACCGGCGGCCTGGCCCCCTGCATCATGCCCTGCTGCACCCGCAAGGTGATTTATGATTCTGACCTGTTGTTCAAGGGGCTGGCGATCCTGTACAGCAAAAACGCCGAATAAGCGCGTTTACACGTTTTGTATTCTGCCCATTATCAGAAAAGGGACCGGCATTTTCTGCCGATCCCTTTTGTTTTATGTATTTCCCGAATGGTTTACATATCCGGCGTAACCATCACAGCGCCGTAATTGCGCACGCTGAGCACATGGCAACTGCCTGCACCAAACACACCGTCAATGGCGTTCTTGTAGGTTTCCAGCAGTGCCAGCGGTACAAACGCCTGAATGGTACCGGCAAAGCCGCCGCCCTGCAAACGCCATGCGCCGCGGCCGTTCAGCACCTTCTGGCTGATGGCCAATGCCAAAGGCACGCCCTGCTCCTGCGGGTTCTTGATGCTGTAGGCGTTCTGGTTGAACTCAAAGCTGGAATGGCCGCCCTCAATGATCAGCTGCAGGAAGCGGTCAAAGTCGTCCGCCTTGATGGCTTCATAGATTTCCCCGGCGCGGCGGCTGTCATTATAAAAATGGATGGCACGCACCACGGCGCGGTCGCCGGTCACTTTGCGCACTTCGGGGATGGCTTTCAAGAAAGTCTCCTCGTCTACTTCGCGCAGAACCTTTTTGCCAAAGAATTCGGCAACGCTCTCCATCTCGCGGCGCACAGCGGCATAATCATCGGTCAGGTCAGCGTGGCTGCCCTTGGTATCGCTGATGCAGAGTGCAAAGCCCTTGGCTGCCAGATCAAACGGAACTTCGCGCACGACCGGATGGCCCACTTCCTTAAAGTCGATGGTGATGACCTTTCCCACGGCGCAGGCGGTCTGGTCCATCAGGCCGCAGGGCTTGCCAAAGAAAACATTCTCAGCATACTGGCTGATCATGGCGTTTTTGACCTGGTCGAAACGCTTCATGTCATTATCGTTGTACTCGCCGCGGAAGATAGCACCCATGCACACCTCAAAGGCTGCCGAGCTGGACAGGCCGGAACCACCCAGAACATCAGAAGTGGTGTAGCAGTCAAAGCCGCCCACCTTGCCGCCGTCTTTCACAATGCCGGCAGCCACGCCGCGGATCAGGCTGGCACTGTGCTCTGCTTCAACGGGCTGCGGGGTCAGGTCGCGCAGATTCACATCGTCGATCTTACCAAAGCCGTGGGAAATCACGCGTACAACATTCTCGTCATTCTTGGCAACCACAGCAATGATATCCAGGTTTACGGCAGCTGCAATCACCACGCCGTTGTTATGGTCGGTATGGTTGCCGCCGATCTCGGTGCGGCCGGGTGCCGAGTACAAACACACTGTGCGGCCCGTGCCAAAGTTTTCTTCAAAATGGTCGATCATGTCCACATAGCGGACACGCTGGGCTGCCACAGTAGCAGTGTCTGCCCCATACAGCTTAGCAAAAGCCTGGTCGTAACCGCCGTTCAAGATATTCTGTTTCAGTTCCGCACTCGTTGCCATCGTTCATACACCTTTCTTCGTTTGGCTGCCCCTTGTAAAACATGCACAAAAACAGCGTGTGCTTTTTAGCAATGCAGCGCATTTTAGGCCAGTATCACGGCTTCTTGTACTCAGTATAACAAATTTTAGCAGGATGTAAACATCTTTTTTCAACGCGATTATGGACTTTTGATGAATCTTCTGATATAATGGTAAAAAATATGCTCCATCCTGTTCCGGCCTGCTGCAGCGGGCCCTGTTTTGGGAGCAGAATGGCGAACCACAACCAGATTTTGCAAGAGTGAGGGATTTGGTATGCCGACCATCGCAAAGCAATCTTATAAGCAGAGCTATACCGATAATGTAGAGCTTTCCATTTTTAATTGTGGCCACGAATACTGCCAGCCGGGCCACACCTGGGGCCCCGGTGTGCGTGACCATTACCTGATTCATCTTGTTGTTGCGGGCAAAGGTGTGTATCAAGTCAACGGCGCTGCCTATAATTTGCAGGAGGGTGATCTCTTTCTCGCCAAACCCAACCAGCTCATCACCTATGCGGCAGATGAAACCGACCCGTGGGAATATTACTGGGTCGGCTTTAACGGTGCCTGCGCCAACAAGCTGGTGCAGCAGACCCCGTTCAGTGATGTGCAGCCCGTGCACCACTGCAAAGACCCCCAAAGCACCCGTGAAACCATTTATAATATCTACCTGGCCCGCGGCCCGGAACCGCAGTGCGAAGCCCTGATGACCGGCTACCTGTACCTGTTCATGGCCCAGCTGATGAAGGAAGCGCGCGAAGCCATGCCCAACACGCCGTCTTCCAGCAGCCAGTATGTGCTGGCCGCTATCAAGTATATTCAGTTCAACTATTCCCATGATATTTCGGTAGATGACATCGCCAAGGCGGTTGGGGTCAGCCGCAGTCATCTGTACCGCGTGTTCATGTCCAATGTAGGCCAAAGCCCGATTGACTATTTAACGGGCTACCGCATCAGCGAAGCGTGTTCCCTGCTGAAAAACACTGGGCTTTCCATTGCCGAAATCGCGGTCTCCGTCGGCTTTTTTGACCAGTTCTATTTTTCCCGCGTGTTCAAAAAGGTCAAGGGCGTGCCCCCCAGCAAGTATCTTGCTGCGCTGGAAAAAGACCCGCAGTTGGGGCTGGTATAAGCCATTTTTACACAATGTCCCACCATACGGCAGCACCTTGCTTTTTGGTGCTGCCGCTCAGTTTTTACCGGCAGACTGATATATTTGCCATAACATTAGAGCAAACGGAGCAAACCATGTCTTTGAAGAAAAATCAGATTTTTGAAACCACGATTGAAAGCCTTTCCAGCGATGGCAGCGGCGTTGCCCATGTGGAGGGGCAGGCCGTTTTTGTGCCCGGCGCGGCACCGGGGGATGTGATCCGCTGCCGCATTGTAAAGGCATTGAAAAGCTATGCTTTTGGCCGCATTGATGCGATTTTAACCCCCGGCCCCGGCCGCGTTGCGCCGGATTGTGCCGTGTGCACTCCCTGCGGCGGCTGTGGCCTGCGCCATTTGAGCTATGCCGCGGAATGCGAAGCGAAAACTGACTTTGTGCGGGATGCTTTTGCCCGCCTTGGCGGCTTTGATGTAAGCAGCTTTGAGTTTTCGCCCGTTCTCGCCCTGACGGACCACACCGCACACTACCGCAATAAGGTCCAGCTGCCCGTTGGGCTGGATGCCGATGGCCATGTTGTGACTGGCTTTTACGCCGGGCGCACCCACCGTATCGTCCCCTGCCCCGATTGCAAATTGCAGCCGGAATGGATGAACGCCCTGGCCCGCCGGGCCTGCGCCCTGCTGGAAGCCAACGGCATTGCCCCCTATGACGAGGAAACCGGCAAGGGCCGCGTGCGCCATTTGTATATGCGCCAGGGCTGGCACAGCGGTCAGCGCCTGCTGTGCTTTGTGGTAAACGGCAACGGCCTGCCCAACGAAGCCGAGATCTGCCGCACCTTGCAGCAGGAGTTCCAGCTGACCACCGTGCTGATCAACCGCAATACTGCCCGCACCAACGTGATTTTAGGGCGGGATACCCGCACCGTGCTTGGCCCCGGCGTGATTGAGGATACTTTGGCCGGAGTGCCCATCCAGATGGGTGTGCACGAGTTTTATCAGGTCAACACCCCCGCTGCCGAGCTGCTGTACGCCAAAGCGCAGGAGTTTGCCCGGCTGCAGCCGGATGACTTTTTGCTGGACCTTTACTGCGGTATGGGCACCATTGGCCTTTCGATGAAGCCGCACTGCCGCCGCCTGGTCGGCGTTGAGGTTGTGCCGCAGGCAGTGGAAGGTGCCAAAGCCGTTGCTGCACATCTTGGCCTGCCTCCGGAGGAAGCCGATTTTTACTGCATGGACGCCGGCGAAGCCGCAACTCGCCTTGCCAGCGAGGGTGCCCACCCCGATGTGATCGTGGTAGACCCGCCGCGCAAAGGCTGCGATAACGCCACCCTGACTGCCATTGTCCAGATGGCCCCACGCACCCTCGTCATGGTCAGCTGCAACCCCTCCACCGCCGCCCGCGATGCTAAGTTCCTGTGTGAACAGGGGTATACACTGGAAAAGGTTCAGCCCGTGGATTTGTTCCCAAGGACAAGGCACGTGGAGACGGTAGTTCTTTTGTCCCACAAAAAAGCCGACAGTTATATCCACATTGATGTGGAGTTTGGAGAGGGCGAGGGCAAGATTCCGGTAGATAGTATTGCTAAAAGAGCCGAAGCGTACAAGCCCAAAGAAAAAGTGACCTACAAAATGATTAAGGAGTACATAGAAGCGAAATACGGCTTCAAGGTACATACCGCATATATCGCAGAGGTAAAGCGAAATTTGGGATTGCCGATGTATGATGCTCCTAATGCGGTAGAAGAATTGAAACAGCCGAGGAAACATCCGACACCAGAAAAGGTAGAAGCAATCAAAGATGCACTTCGTTATTTTGCAGTGATATAAAACTTTACTTACAATCGAATATTTCTTACATAGCCGTTTATTCATTTATTTGAGTAAGCGGCTTTTTTCATCCCTATTTTTCGGAATAGGGATATTTTTTGTAGAAGGAGGAGGTTTATTTGAACACGCAAATCATCGCCATCGCCAACCAGAAAGGCGGCGTTGGCAAAACAACAACCTGTGCGAACTTGGGAATAGGTCTGGCACAGGCCGGAAAGAAAGTGCTTCTGATCGACGGGGACCCGCAAGGAAGCCTGACAATCAGCTTGGGAAATCCGCAACCAGACAAGCTGCCATTTACACTGTCGGATGCAATGGGCAAAATTCTGATGGATCAGCCTATACGCCCCGGAGAAGGTATTCTGCATCATGTAGAAGGCGTTGACCTGATGCCTGCGGATATTCAGCTTTCCGGTATGGAGGTTTCTCTGGTAAACGCCATGAGCCGTGAAACGATTTTACGGCAATATCTGGACACACTGAAGGGACAATATTCCCATATCCTCATCGACTGCCAGCCCTCCCTTGGTATGCTCACAGTTAATGCGCTGGCGGCTGCGAACAGGATCATAATTCCCGTTCAGGCAGAGTATCTGCCCGCCAAAGGACTGGAACAGCTTTTATCTACGGTCAGCAAGGTAAAACGGCAGATCAATCCAAAGCTCCAGATTGACGGTATCCTGCTGACGATGGTGGATAACCGCACCAACTTTGCAAAAGAGATTGCTGCTTTGCTGCGGGACACCTATGGAAGCAAAATCAAAATCTTTGGAACGGAGATTCCACATTCTGTCCGGGCAAAGGAAATTAGCGCAGAGGGAAAAAGTATTTTCGCCCATGACCCTGGCGGCAAGGTGGCAGAGGGGTATCGAAATCTGACGAAGGAGGTGTTGAAACTTGAAAAGCAGCGCGAAAAAAGTAGAGCTGGCATCGGTAGATGATCTGTTTTCTACGGAGGAGAGCCGTGCCGATGCTCAGAGAGAAAAAGTAGTAGAAATCCCGCTGTCGGAACTGCACCCGTTCAAAGGGCATCCATTCAAAGTCAAGGATGACGAAGCCATGATGGAGACCGCAGACAGTATCAAGCAGTATGGCGTTCTGGTTCCGGCGATTGCTCGACCGGACCCGGAGGGCGGTTATGAACTGGTGGCCGGACACAGACGGCATAGAGCAAGTGAACTGGCAGAAAAAGAGACCATGCCGGTAATTGTCCGTGATCTGGACGATGATGCAGCCACAATTATTATGGTTGACAGCAATCTGCAACGAGAAAGTCTCCTCCCCAGTGAAAGAGCATTTGCTTATAAAATGAAACTGGATGCTATGAAACATCAGGGAGAGCGAGTTGATTTAACTTGTTCCCAAGTTGGGAACAAGTTAGAGGGCAAGAAGTCCAGTGAGATTTTGGCAGAGCAAGTAGGTCAGAGTAAAAACCAGATTTTTCGCTATATCCGTCTGACAGAGCTGATTCCCGAACTGCTGGACATGGTGGATGAAAAGAAAATTGCCTTAAATCCAGCCTATGAGCTGTCCTTTCTCAAAAAGGAGGAACAGGTAGACCTGTTGGACGCGATGGACAGCGAACAGGCTACCCCTTCTCTTTCTCAAGCCCAGCGGCTCAAGAAATACAGTCAGGAGGGGCATCTGACCCTCGATATGATGCGTGTCATCATGGGTGAGGAAAAGAAAAGCGATCTGGACCGAGTGACATTTACCTCTGACACCTTGCGGAAGTATTTCCCTAAAAGCTATACGCCCCAGCGGATGCAGGAAACCATCATCAAGTTGCTGGAGGCATGGCAGAAAAAGCGTCAGAGAGACCAGGAACGATGAAAGGAGCCGTCTATGAGGGATATTTCAGCCCGTGAGCTGAAAGGACACAAAATTCTCGCCGTAGAGAGGTTTTGGGATAACACCCGCTGGATGATTGAGTTTTCCGTCCTGCGTCCCAGCACAGCTTACGGCAGCCTTGGAGAGGAAATGCGGCTGTTTTTGACCGAGGACGGGTATCAGGCTGCCCTGCAAAGCCAGCAGCGTCGGGAGATTAAGATCAAGCGTTACGCTCGTGTGATTGAGGGACATATCCTCGATTTCAAACCGGGAAAACGCCGCCGCTCATAAACCCATACAACGAAAGGAAAGGAATGACTATGTGTACGGTAAAGGAAATTCAAGAAGCAATCCGGGAAGATTGCAAATCTCAGCATGACATGGAATCAACGGATATTGACCGAGTGATGCAAACACTTCCTTTCGCCCAGGAGGAGCCATTTACAGAGGCGCGTCCTCGAAAGCCGCTGTTTTGGTTCTATGCAAGAAAATTTGAAAAGTGTTGAACACCGCAATTCTTTGGAATGAGGATTGCGGTTTTTTTGTACCCAAAATTCGGAAGGAGTGAGGTCGATGGCCGTTTTTCGCATTGAACGGACCCGTGATTATACTGTGATGAGCAATCATCATTTACGAAATGCAAACCTGTCGTTAAAAGCCAAGGGGCTGCTTTCCATGATGCTGTCTTTGCCAGAGGACTGGAATTACACCACCCGTGGTCTTGCAAAGATCTGTAAGGAGGGCGTGGATGCCATAGGCGCTGCGTTGCGGGAATTGGAGGCTGCCGGTTACATTGTGCGGCACAAGCTGCGTGACCGGCAGGGACGCATCAGCGATACAGAGTATGTCATATACGAGCAGCCACAGCTTAGAAAACCGGATACGGATTCACCAGATACGGAAAACCCGTATATGGATAAACCGGATACGGAAAAGCCCGCAGAATTAAATATAGAGAAATCAAATACTCAAAAACAAAATATTTATGGATCAAGTACCGATTCCATTCCCTTCCGGGATTGCGCGGCAGATTGTCTGCCGGAACGGAAAGGAAGGGATGCGATGTCACTCACAGAGATAGAGAGTTATCGGGAATTGATTCAGGAGAATATCGGGTATGAATACCTGTGTCAGCAGTATGAAACTTATCGGGAGGATTTGGATGAGATTGTGGAGCTGATCGTGGAAACGGTCTGTGCAAAGCGAAAGACCACCCGTATTGCAGGAAGCGATTTTCCGCATGAAATCGTTCGTTCCAGGTTCTTGAAGCTGGATAACTCGCACATTGAGTTTGTCATGGACTGTTTACAGAAGAACACCACGGAAATTCGTAACATGAAGCAGTATCTTCTGACCGTTCTGTTTAATGCACCGACCACGATAAGCAATCATTACACCTCACAAGTAAATCACGATCTGTATGGCGGCTGGTAAATGGTCGCTATTTTTATTGCCCGGAAGTGCCGGGAGAAAGGAGTAAGCATGATGTCTGAGGGAAAGACCATAGGGCAGCTGATGGAAGAAATGCGGGCAAAGGCAGGAGCGCAGAATTATCACGGTCATGGATATATGGACCTCCAGCGTTTTGCAGAGGACACCCGGCACATGATTATTTTTGATGTGCTGACGAACGATTCCCCTGTTGGCTGGAAAGGCGAACGAACACGCCTGTTCCTGTCGGATACCGGTTATGAAAAAGCACTGGATAGTCAGGAAAAAGGGCAGATTAAGATTTTGAGCCACGCAAAGGTACGCCAGGGCAATCTGCACTATGACCGTTCTGACCAGTTACGCTAAGGAGGGCGGTATGAAGCGTTATCTTCTGCGGCGGCTGGTGGTTCCGCCTTAGCAAAAAAAGAGATTCCCTGCAAACTTCGTGGAAAGGAGGCGAGAAAATGCAGGAAGAAGTGGAAAACAGAACTCTGACGCTGGTTGTCAGTGGAACAAAGTTTACCGGCAGAATGTTTAAGGCTGCCATAAGCAAGTACATGGCACATCGGAAGGAAAAGAAGCTGGAAAAACAGAGAAGCCGTGATGCGCCGGTTGTTCCGCATGGAAAACAGACTGTGAAGCAGCTTGTCGGGCAGAATCAGGGAATATCCAACATTGAGATCACAGACCCCTCTATCAAGGAGTTTGAGAAAATCGCCCGGAAATATGGTGTGGATTATGCGGTGAAAAAGGACCGCAGCAGTTCTCCGCCAAAGTACCTGATTTTTTTCAAAGGCCGTGATGCAGATGCTCTGACAGCAGCTTTTACAGAGTACACCAACAAAAAGGTCAAAAAGGCAACGAAAACAGAGCGCCCGTCCGTACTGGCAAAACTTAACCAGTTCAAAGAGATGGTTAAAAATGCTGTGGTGGATCGCACCAAGCGAAAGGAGCTGGAACGATGAAAAAGACATTGGACATCAAAAAGCTCATTTTGCTGAATATGCCGTATATCCTGATGGGACTGTTTGCTACCAATTTTGGAGAGGCATGGCGAATGGCACAAGGGGCGGATGCTTCAGAAAAGTTTCTTTCGCTGATTGCGGTTCTGCCTGGGGCGCTGGAAAGTTTCTGGCCAAGCCTGCATCCATTGGACTTGTTGGTAGGGCTGTGTTGTGGAGGCAGTCTGAGGCTGGCGGTGTATCTTAAAAGCAAGAACGCCAAGAAATATCGACATGGTTTGGAATATGGTTCGGCCCGCTGGGGAACCCGTGAGGATATTGCACCTTACGTTGATCCTGTATTTCAGAACAATGTGATTCTGACAAAAACGGAGAGCCTGACCATGAACAGTCGCCCCAAGGACCCCAAGACTGCCAGAAACAAAAATGTACTGGTGATTGGCGGCTCCGGTTCCGGTAAGACCCGATTCTGGCTGAAACCCAACCTGATGCAGATGCACAGCTCCTATGTTGTGACGGACCCGAAAGGAACAATTCTGGTGGAGTGTGGAAAAATGCTCCAAAGGGGCGCACCCAAGCTGGGGAAGGACGGAAAGCCCATGAAGGATAAGCATGGCAAGGTCATTTATGAGCCGTACCGAATCAAGGTCCTAAATACCATCAACTTCAAGAAGTCCATGCACTATAACCCCTTTGCATACATCCACTCGGAAAAGGATATTTTGAAGCTGGTAACAACGCTGATCGCTAATACAAAAGGCGAGGGCAAGGCCGGAGATGATTTCTGGGTCAAGGCGGAAACATTGCTGTATTGCGCGTTGATCGGATATATCCACTATGAAGCTCCGGTGGAGGAGCAAAACTTCTCCACTCTCATCGAGTTCATCAACGCCATGGAAGTCCGGGAGGATGACGAGGAGTTCAAAAATCCTGTAGACCTGATGTTTGATGCACTGGAATCGGAAAAGCCAAACCACTTCGCAGTGCGGCAGTATAAGAAATATAAGCTGGCAGCCGGCAAAACCGCTAAGTCGATTTTGATTTCCTGCGGTGCGCGTCTGGCCGTATTTGATATTGCGGAGCTGCGCGAGGTTACATCCTACGATGAGTTGGAACTGGATACGCTGGGAGACAGAAAAACGGCTCTGTTCCTCATTATGAGTGATACGGATGACAGTTTTAACTTTCTCATTTCCATGTGCTACACCCAGTTATTCAACCTGCTTTGTGAAAAGGCCGATGATGTGTATGGCGGCAGGCTTCTGGTTCATGTGCGCTGTTTGATTGATGAGTGTGCTAACATCGGGCAGATTCCGAAGCTGGAAAAGCTGGTGGCCACCATCCGAAGCCGTGAAATCTCTGCCTGTCTGGTGTTGCAGGCACAGAGCCAGCTCAAGGCAATTTACAAAGATAATGCCGATACCATCATCGGCAATATGGATACTTCCATCTTCCTGGGTGGCAAAGAGCCAACAACGCTGAAAGAGCTGGCGGCTGTTCTGGGAAAGGAGACCATAGACACTTACAACACCGGAGAGAGCCGGGGACGGGAGACCTCCCACTCGCTCAACTATCAGAAATTGGGAAAAGAGCTGATGAGCCAGGACGAGCTGGCAGTTATGGATGGCGGCAAGTGCATCTTGCAGTTGCGCGGTGTGCGTCCGTTTCTTTCAGACAAGTATGACATTACCAGACACCCTAATTTCAAATACACAGCTGATGCAGACAAGCGAAATACCTTTGATATTGAAGCATTTTTGTCTGCCAGACTAAAACTCAAGCCTGATGAGGTCTGCGATGTATATGAAGTAGACACGGAGGGCGTGTAATACGGTTCCGCTGAGAAAGGAGTGATCGTATCTATTTGCCGCAACTGCCTCTGTTGAGGCCATTGGCGTACAAAGCGGACAATCGCAAGAAAAATAATGAAAAAGGAGGACAGCCGGAATCATGCCCCCGGAAACCGGGCGGCAGATTGTTCCGGCTTTTGTATGCCTATGAAACATGACAAACCTATTTTTTAATCAGATTCCGGCTAACAAACTATATGGCATTTTTTGAACAGGCAATTACCGTTCTTCAGACTCTCGTTATCGCTCTGGGCGCTGGTCTTGGTATCTGGGGTGTCATCAACCTGTTGGAAGGTTACGGCAACGACAACCCTGGCGCAAAATCTCAGGGCATGAAGCAGCTCATGGCCGGCGCTGGTGTAGCCGTAGTCGGCATGGTCCTTGTACCTCTGCTCTCCGGACTGTTCTCTGTCTAAGCGTTCCTGCATGAAATCCTTGCCGCTCCCGCAGTTCTGCGGGGGCGGCGGAAAGGAGGTTGACACCGTATGGATTTCTTACTTGAAGCCCTGACGAATTGGCTGAAAGAAATGCTGGTGGGCGGTATTATGAGCAACCTTTCTGGGATGTTTGACAGCGTAAACCAACAGGTCGCGGATATATCCGTACAGGTAGGACAGACCCCACAGGGATGGAATGGCAGTATTTTCAATATGATTGAGAATCTGTCAAACTCCATCATGGTGCCGATTGCAGGTGTGATCCTGGCTATCGTGATGACCGTAGACCTGATCCAGATGATTGCAGACAAGAACAACCTGCATGATGTGGATACCTGGATGATTTTCAAGTGGGTGTTCAAATCAGCTGCCGCCATCCTCATTGTCACAAACACATGGAATATCGTGATGGGCGTCTTTGATATGGCGCAGAGCGTGGTGGCGCAGGCGGCAGGGATTATCAATTCGGATGCGTCCATTGACATTTCCTCAGTTATGACCGATCTGGAACCGAGGCTGATGGAAATGGATTTGGGACCGCTGTTCGGACTGTGGTTCCAATCCCTCTTTATTGGCATTACCATGTGGGCGTTGTATATCTGTATCTTTATCGTTATTTATGGCCGTATGATCGAGATCTACCTTGTGACTTCGGTGGCTCCCGTTCCAATGGCTGCAATGATGGGCAAAGAATGGGGCGGTATGGGACAGAATTACCTCCGATCCCTGCTGGCACTGGGCTTTCAGGCGTTTCTCATTATCGTCTGCGTGGCAATTTATGCTGTGCTGGTGCAGAACATCGCTCTGGAAGATGACATCATCATGGCAATCTGGAGCTGCGTGGGCTACACCGTACTGCTATGTTTTACGCTGTTCAAAACCGGCAGTCTCGCCAAATCAGTCTTTCAGGCGCACTAAAACGGAAGGAGGTTTCCACATTGGCTTATGTACCCGTACCCAAGGACTTAACAAAAGTCAAAACAAAGGTCATGTTCAATCTGACCAAGCGGCAGCTTATCTGCTTCACGGGCGGAGCGCTTATTGGCGTACCGCTTTTCTTTTTGCTCAGAAAACCTACCGGAAACAGTGTAGCGGCTATGTGTATGATGCTGGTTATGCTGCCCTTCTTTATGCTGGCTATGTACGAAAAGCATGGACAGCCCCTGGAAAAGATCGTGGGCAACATTCTCAAAGTAGCTGTGATCCGTCCAAAGCAGCGACCTTACCAGACCAACAACTTTTATGCCGTATTAAAGCGGCAGGAAATGCTCGATAAGGAGGTGTATGACATTGTTCACCGCAATAAAAAAATGGCTGCGTCGGATGTTCGGAAAAACCGAGGAAAAAACTGTGCAGCCGGTAAAGACAAAGAAAAAACTGTCCCGCGCCGATAAGAAGCAGATCGAAGCGGCCATTGCCCGCGCTAACCGCACGGACAAAAAAGGAAAATCTGCGCAGGACAGTATCCCTTATGAACGGATGTGGCCGGACGGAATCTGCCGCATATCGGACAGCCACTACACAAAGACTATCCAGTTTCAGGACATTAACTATCAGCTCTCCCAAAACGAAGATAAGACGGCAATCTTTGAGGGTTGGTGTGATTTTCTCAATTATTTTGACAGCTCGATTCATTTCCAGCTGTCTTTTTTGAACCTTGCGGCATCGGAGGAGACCTTTGCTAACTCCATTTCCATCCCGCCTCAGAGGGACGCCTTTGACAGTATCCGCGAGGAATATACCACAATGCTGCAAAATCAGCTGGCCAGAGGTAACAACGGTCTCATCAAGACCAAATACCTGACCTTTGGTATCGACGCAGACAGCATCAAAGCCGCCAAGCCCCGTCTGGAGCGTATTGAGACCGATATACTTAATAACTTCAAGCGTCTTGGTGTAGCTGCCAGAACGCTGGACGGTAAAGAAAGGCTTTTTCAACTTCATGCGGTATTCCACATGGATGAACAATTCCCGTTTCAGTTTGAATGGGACTGGCTGGCTCCTTCCGGCCTGTCCACAAAGGATTTTATTGCACCAAGCTCCTTTGAGTTCCGCACCGGCAAGCAGTTCCGTATGGGCAAGAAATACGGGGCTGTTTCTTTTTTGCAGATCCTCGCACCGGAGCTGAATGACCGTCTGTTGGCTGATTTTCTGGATATGGAAAGCTCGCTCATTGTGAGTATGCACATTCAGTCGGTGGATCAGGTGAAAGCCATCAAAACGGTAAAGCGGAAGATTACCGACCTGGACCGCAGTAAGATCGAGGAACAGAAAAAAGCAGTCCGTGCCGGATACGACATGGACATCATTCCATCTGACCTTGCTACCTACGGCAGTGAAGCGAAAAAACTCTTGCAGGATTTGCAGAGCCGCAACGAGAGAATGTTCCTTTTGACCTTTCTGGTGCTGAACACAGCGGACAATCCCCGTCAGCTTGGCAACAACATCTTTCAGGCAGGCTCTATTGCCCAGAAGTATAACTGTCAGCTGACCAGGCTGGACTTCCAGCAGGAAGAAGGGCTGATGAGCTGTCTGCCTCTGGGTCTCAATCAGATTGAGATTCAGCGAGGACTGACCACCAGTTCCACAGCTATCTTTGTGCCCTTCACTACGCAGGAACTGTTCCAGAACGGGAAAGAAGCTCTGTACTACGGCATCAATGCTCTGTCCAACAACCTAATCATGGTGGACAGAAAGCTGTTGAAAAACCCCAACGGCCTGATTCTTGGTACGCCGGGTTCCGGTAAGTCCTTCAGCGCAAAACGAGAAATTGCAAACTGCTTTTTGCTTACCAGCGATGATGTCATTATCTGTGACCCGGAAGCGGAGTACGCACCTCTTGTTGAGCGTCTGCATGGGCAGGTCATCAAGATCTCACCTACTTCAACCAACTATATCAATCCGATGGATCTGAATCTGGACTATTCGGATGATGAAAGCCCGCTGTCACTCAAGTCTGACTTTATCCTCAGCTTGTGTGAACTGATCGTGGGCGGTAAGGAGGGCTTGCAGCCGGTGCAGAAAACCATTATTGACCGTTGTGTACGGTTGGTTTACAACGAATATCTCAATGACCCAAAGCCGGAGAATATGCCGATTTTGGAAGACCTTTATAACCTGTTGCGGGAGCAGGAAGAAAAAGAAGCTCAGTACATTGCAACGGCATTGGAAATCTATGTAACGGGTTCTTTGAATGTGTTCAATCATCAGAGCAATGTGGACATTGATAACCGGATTGTCTGCTATGACATCAAGGAACTGGGCAAGCAGCTTAAAAAAATCGGTATGCTGGTGGTTCAGGATCAGGTATGGAACCGCGTTACCATCAACCGTGCCGCCCACAAGTCCACCCGTTACTACATCGACGAGATGCACCTGCTTTTGAAGGAGGAGCAGACCGCCGCCTATACGGTGGAAATCTGGAAGCGATTCAGAAAATGGGGCGGTATTCCGACAGGTATCACCCAGAATGTCAAAGACCTTTTGAGCAGCCGTGAGGTGGAGAACATCTTTGAAAACTCGGACTTCGTGTATATGCTCAACCAGGCAGGCGGAGACCGTCAGATCCTTGCCAAGCAGCTGGGTATTTCCACACACCAATTATCTTATGTGACCCACTCCGGTGAGGGCGAGGGCCTGCTGTTTTATGGCTCTACAATCCTGCCTTTCGTGGATCACTTCCCGAAGAATACCGAGCTTTACCGCATTATGACCACCAAACCTCAAGAATTGAAAAAGGAGGAGGATGAATGATGATGAACCCCAACATTTTGAATAAAAACCCGCTGATGTTTTTTGACAGGGCGGTAAATGCCCAGCGCAGCCAGCTGCTTACAGTCATGGCCGATGCGGTAAGTGAGTGCCGCACGGCGGCAGATCAGGCAGCAGAACTGAATGAGACCGGTCAGGTGGGGCTGCTCCGTCTGGCAGAGGTCTGGAGTGCCATCCGTGCTAAGGAAGGTATGGGCGGTCTGGTTCTGGAAGGAACCGAAGCGAAGATCCTGTCCGATGTGGTGGCACAGTTTTATGCCTACCTGTCCGGCTGTATGTTCAACGATCCTGTGGGAATGGCCATTTATGCAGAGCTGCACTACATGATGTCCTCCCTCATGCTGGGAGAATGGTTTGAATAAGGAACCGCGCCTGCGCTTTACTGATGAGGAACGGTCTGACTCTGCACTGGAAAAGCCGATCCGTAAAGCGGAAAAAGCTGCGGCCAGAGCAGATAAGGCGCAGGCCAATATCCCAAAGAAAAAGGTCAGGCAGACGGTCATTGACCCGGATACCGGAAAAAAGACCTCGAAGCTGACCTTTGAGGACAAGAAAAAGCCACCTTCCAAAGTTTCTCAAGGAGTCAGGGAAGCTCCCGTCCATCTGGTCGTGGGCAAGCTCCACAAAGAGATCCGGGAAACAGAGCAGGACAACGTGGGCGTGGAAAGCGCCCATAAGTCCGAGGAAGCGGTGGAGACTGGCGCTTATCTGGTGCAGGAGGGCTATCGCAGCCACAAGCTGAAGCCGTACCGCAAAGCAGCACAGGCAGAGCGTCAACTGGAAAAGGCAAATATAAATGTTTTATACCAGAAATCTTTGCAGGAAAATCCCCAGTTTGCCAGCAATCCGTTTTCCCGCTGGCAGCAAAAGCAGGCCATTAAAAAGCAGTATGCCGCCGCCAAACACGCCGGTCAGACTGCCGGAAATACCGCTCAGGCTGCATCCAAAACCGGAAAAGCCGCAAGGACGGTAAAAGAAAAGGCACAGCAGGCAGGGGCGTTCGTCATGCGCCACAAGAAGGGTTTCCTGATGGCAGGGGTTTTGTTCCTCATTACCTGTATGCTGATGAATACCATGTCCTCCTGCTCCATGATGGCGCAGAGCATCGGTTCCGTTCTCTCCGGCACCACTTATCCGTCGGATGACCCGGAAATGCTGGCAGTGGAGGCAGATTATGCAGCCAGAGAAGTCCAGTTGCAGGAGGAAATCGACAACATTGAAAGCAGCTACCCAGGGTATGACGAGTATCGCTATGACCTTGGTATGATCGGCCATGACCCTCATGAGCTGGCAGCATTTCTGTCTGCTGTCTTGCAGGGTTACACCCGGCAGAGCGCTCAGGCAGAGCTGGCGCGTGTGTTTGCAGCACAGTATCAGCTGACGCTTACTGAGGAAGTGGAGATTCGCTACCGCACGGAGACCTCCACCGACCCAGAGACCGGCGAGACCACCTCGGAAGAAGTCCCCTATGAGTATTACATTTTGAATGTGAAACTCACCAGCAAGCCCATTTCCGCTGTGGCGTCGGAGTTACTGACCCCGGAGCAGATGGAAATGTATCAGGTTTACCGGCAGACCATGGGCAATAAGCCGCTGTTGTTTGGCGGTGGTTCCCCTGACATGGGCAATTCCGAGGACTTGACCGGTGTGCAGTTCGTAAATGGAACCCGTCCTGGAAATCCGCAGTTGGTGGAGCTGGCCAAGCGTCAGGTCGGCAATGTGGGCGGCTATCCTTATTGGAGCTGGTATGGCTTTGACAGCCGCGTGGAGTGGTGCGCCTGCTTTGTATCCTGGTGTTATAACCAGGCTGGAAAAAGTGAGCCGCGCTTTGCAGGCTGCGAGTGGCAGGGCGTTCCGTGGTTCCAGTCTCATGGACAATGGGGTGCAAGAGGCTATAACAATCTGGCTCCTGGAGATGCAATTTTCTTTGATTGGGATTTGGATGGGACAGCAGACCATGTGGGTATCGTGATCGGTACGGATGGCAGCCGTGTTTATACGGTGGAGGGAAATTCCGGCGATGCCTGCAAGATCAAAAGTTATGACCTGAATTATCAAAGTATTAAGGGCTACGGCCTGATGAACTGGTAACAGACTTTGTGGAAAGGAGTGAACGGTTATGGCAAAAAACAAAATTGAACGTATCGATCAGGAAATTGAGAAAACCCGTGAGAAAATTGCGGAATATCAGGAAAAGCTCAAGACCCTGGAAGCACAGAAAACGGAGGCAGAGAATCTGGAAATCGTTCAGATGGTTCGTGCGTTACGCATGACTCCAGCACAGCTGAACGCTATGCTTTCCGGTGAAATGAACCACGGCAGAGATACAGCACTGTCGGAATCAAATAATCAGGAGGCTACCGCTTATGAAGAATAAAAGAATTTGCAAAACACTTTCTGCCCTTTGCCTGGCAATGGTTGTGGCATTTGGCTTTACGATCCCTGCTTTCGCACAGGGGTCAGAACAGGCTCCGGCGACACCGGCAGAGGATTCTACCAATGACAGCAATGTGATTGTGGAAGAAACAGAACCGGCACCGGCACTTACACCAGATGGCAATGCCGCTCTGGTGGATGATTTTGGTGGCAATAAGCAGCTCATTACCGTTACCACCAAGGCTGGCAACTATTTTTACATTTTGATCGACAGGGCTAATGAGGATAAAAAGACTGCTGTTCACTTTCTGAACCAGGTGGATGAAGCGGATTTGATGGCACTGATGGAAGATGAAAATGTCAAAGAGGAGCCGGCTGCTGTGTGTAGCTGCACGACAAAATGTGAAGCAGGGGCAGTCAATACGGCTTGTCCGGTCTGCGTAACTGATAAGAGTAAATGTATGGGCAAAGCACCGGAACCTCCGGCAGAAACATCGGAGCCGGAAAAAGAGAAGCCTGCCGGATTGAACCCGGCTGCGATAGTCCTTTTGCTGGCTCTGCTGGGAGGCGGTGGCGGATTTGCCTACTTGAAGCTCGTTAAGAATAAGCCTAAGACCAAGGGCAATGACAGTCTGGACGATTATGATTATGGCGAGGAAGATTCCGAGGAATGGGAAACAGAGGATGAGGAGTCGGAAGAACCGGATGCTGACGGGGGCAGCACAGAAGAAGATGATGAGGACAGTGTGAAATGACCCGTTTCACAGACAGTCCCTATGAACGCATGATGACACGCAGGCCGGAGGGCGGGAAGGAAACTTCCCGTCCTCCTTCTTTACCCCACAGCCACCCCTGCTATGGTTGCGGGAATTATGGAAGACCCTGCGTAGGTATCTGTCACCGGGAAATGTCCCGATGGCTCAAAGAGAGGAGGAATCATCATGGCTCAACATAAATTGGTAATTGCCGAAAAACCATCAGTTGCCCAGAGTTTGGCGGCGGTGATCGGCGCAACCGTCCGTAAGGACGGGTATCTGGAGGGCAACAGTTGGCGTGTCAGCTGGTGCGTGGGCCACCTGGCCGGTCTTGCGGATGCAGACAGTTATGACCCAAAGTATGCCAAGTGGCGATATGATGATCTGCCTATCCTGCCGGAACATTGGCAGATGGTGGTGGGAAAGGATAAGAAAAAGCAGTTTGATATTCTCAAAAAGCTGATGAATGCCCCGGATGTTTCGGAGGTGGTAAATGCCTGCGATGCCGGACGCGAGGGCGAGTTGATCTTCCGTAGCGTCTATGAGCTGGCAGGCTGTCAAAAGCCGATGAAAAGGCTCTGGATTTCTTCGATGGAGGACTCCGCCATAAAGGAAGGCTTTGCAAATCTGCGCCCCGGTGCGGACTATGACGGACTTCGGGATGCTGCCCTCTGCCGTGCCAAGGCCGACTGGCTGGTGGGGATCAATGCGACAAGGCTTTTTTCCGTGCTGTATCACCGTACCCTCAACATCGGGCGCGTGATGTCCCCAACACTGGCGCTCATTGTCCAGCGAGAAGCTGAGATCGACACCTTTAAGCCGATTCCCTTTTATACCGTGGCGCTGGAGCTGCCCGGGCTTACCGTATCCGGGGAGCGCATGGCGGATAAGGCCGCTGCCGAGCATCAGAAAGAAGCCTGCCAGGGTGCAGCTGTCACGATCAAAAAGGTGGAGTGCAAGGAAAAGTCCGAAAAGCCGCCTGCCCTCTATGACCTGACTACCCTGCAAAGAGATGCCAACCGCCTGCTTGGATTTACAGCCCAGCAGACCCTGGACTATCTGCAAAGTCTGTATGAAAAGAAGCTCTGCACCTATCCCCGTACTGACAGCCGCTATCTGACCAGTGATATGGCAGACAGCCTGCCGGTGCTGGTGAATCTGGTTGCCAACGCTATGCCGTTTTGCAAAGGAATCGCCATTACCTGTGATCCGCAGACAGTCATCAACGATAAGAAAGTAACCGACCATCACGCAGTAATCCCTACCAGAAATCTCAAGGATGCAGACCTTTCTGCCCTTCCTGTGGGAGAAAAAGCGGTGCTGGAGCTGGTGGCCCTTCGTCTGCTGTGCGCCGTAGTCCAGCCCCATATCTATTCGGAAACTGTTGTGATTGCAGCGTGTGCCGATGGGGAGTTTACCGCCAAAGGAAAAACGGTGAAGCATCCCGGATGGAAAGCATTGGAGGACGCTTACCGTGCCAAAATGAAGGATGCAGAGACGAAAAAAGAGGGCGCAGAGAAAGCTCTGCCGGAGCTGACCGAAGGCCAGACCCTTTCGGTTTCTGCGGCAATCGTCAAAGAAGGCAAAAGCAGTCCGCCTCAGCACTTTACGGAGGACACCCTGTTGTCCGCGATGGAGACTGCCGGAAAAGAGGATATGCCGGAGGATGCCGAGCGAAAAGGTCTGGGTACACCGGCCACCCGTGCCGGTATTTTGGAAAAGCTGGTATCTGCCGGTTTTCTGGAACGAAAAAAGAGCAGGAAAACGGTGCAGCTTCTCCCTTCCCACGATGCAGTTTCCCTTATCACAGTGCTGCCGGAACAACTGCAATCGCCGCTTCTGACTGCCGAGTGGGAGTACCGCCTGGGAGAGATCGAGCGCGGGCAGCTTACCCCGGAGGAATTTCTGGCCGGGATCAGCACCATGCTGAAAGATCTGGTGGGGACTTATCAGATCATCAAGGGAACTGAGTACCTGTTCACTCCGCCCCGTGAGGTGGTGGGCAAATGCCCTCGCTGCGGCGGTGAAGTTGCAGAACTGCAAAAAGGCTTCTTCTGTCAGAATGATTCTTGCAAATTTGCAATCTGGAAAAACAACAAATGGTGGGCTGCCAAGAAAAAAGAGCCGACCAAAGCTGTGGTGTCTGCGCTGCTGAACGATGGCTGTGTCCGTGTGACGGGGCTATATTCGGAGAAAACCGGCAAGACCTACGATGCCACTGTGGTTTTGGAGGACGATGGACAGTATGCCAACTTCAAGCTGGAATTTGACCAGCGGAAAGGAGGCAGCCGATGAAGCTCTCTTTAGTGGAACGGGAAACCATTCTCCTCTATAACCAGGCAGAACCAATGGCTGAGGTCTACACCCACGATCCCCGCCTGATGGAGAAACTGGAACTGCTGGCAAAAAAGCACCCCGACCAGATCACCCGAAAGGACGCCCATAACTTTACCGTCCCCAAGCGGTGTGTATCAGTCAGGGAGCCATACAGCGCAGAACGCCGCAAAGCTGCCAGTGAGCGTGCGAAAGCCGCCGGATACCAGCCCCCTGTGAAAAAGTCCGGCAGTTAAAGGCACATGGCAGAGAATGTATTTGAAGCAGTCAAGCAGTCGGTCAGCACCAGAGAAGCGGCAGAGTTTTATGGGATAAAAGTCAGGCGAAATGGCATGGCCTGCTGTCCTTTTCACGATGATAAGAACCCCAGCATGAAGGTAGACCAGCGATTCCACTGCTTTGGCTGCGGTGAAGATGGGGATGTGATCGACTTTACCGCAAAGCTCTTTAACCTCTCCCCAAAAGAAGCGGCGGAGAAACTGGCACAGGACTTTGGCCTGATCTATGACAGTCAGGCCCCGCCCCGCAGGAGATATGTCCGGCAAAAAAACGAGGCACAGAAGTTTCGGGAGGATCGACAGCGCTGTTACCGTGTACTGTCCGATTACTACTATCTGTTGAAAAAATGGGAAGCCGACCGTTCTCCCAGGACACCGGAGGAAGAACCGCACCCCCGCTTTGTGGAAGCAATCCAGAAGAAAACCTATGTAGAGTACCTGCTGGACCTTTTTCTTTATGAAAGTGAAGAAGAACAAAAGGCATGGATTGCAGAACACACAGCAGAAATCACACACTTGGAAAGGAGATTGAAAATCATGGCTGAGAATAAACCCACCAACCGAGAACGGCTAAGGGAAATCACAGATGGCATCGAGCAGGGCATCAAAGAACTGTTTGAAAGCGAAAAGTATATGCGCTATCTGTCCGTCATGTCCCGATTTCACCGCTATTCGGTAAACAACACCATGCTTATCTATATGCAGAAGCCGGATGCCACTTTGGTAGCCGGATACAATAAGTGGAAAGACCAGTTTGAGCGTCATGTAAAAAAGGGCGAGCATGGCATTACCATCATTGCTCCGACACCGTATAAGAAGAAAATCGAGGAGCAGAAGCTGGACCCGGATACCAAGGCTCCGATTTTGGATAAAGACGGAAAGATCGTTACAGAGGAAAAAGAAATCGAGATCCCCATGTTTCGTCCGGTCAAGGTCTTTGATGTGAGCCAGACCGACGGGAAACCTTTGCCGGAGCTTGCATCATCCCTTTCCGGCAATGTGCCAAATTATGAGGCATTCATGGAGGCCCTGCGCCGCAGCGCACCGGTGCCGATTACTTTTGAAGCAATGGCCGCTGATACGGACGGCTATTTTTCTGCTGATCATCAGAAAATTGCCATTCGTCAGGGCATGAGTGAGGTTCAGACGGTTTCAGCCACGGTTCACGAGATTGCTCACAGCAAGCTCCACAATCAGAAAAAGATCCAGATTACCAATGACGAGCAATATCAGGAGATCGAGCTGTTTGATAAACTTGGTCTGTTCTCCAACGGACGGATTGCTCGCGATAATCTGCCAGAGGGCGTTTATTGCTATGACCTGCGCGGTTCTGACTACGATCCTGGAGATCCGGTCTGTGTGGAAGAACGAGTGGTTGTAAACCATGCAGGCTCCGTTTTGCTGACAGAGCCGTTGGAACTGACGGAAGATGGACGCTTGATGCTGACCGAGGAAAAAGGGCTGAATTTTGCCGGTGGCTTTTCTACCCTCTCCCAGTTTTTGCAGAAACAGAGGAAAGATCGTCACACGGAAGAAGTGGAGGCTGAAAGTATCTCCTATGCAGTCTGCAAATATTTTGGAATTGAGACAGGAGAAAACAGCTTTGGCTATATTGCCAGTTGGAGTCAGGGCAAGGAACTGAAAGAGCTGAGAGCCAGTTTGGAGACCATCAACAAAACCTCCGGCACTTTGATCTCCGATATTGAGCGCCACTATAAGGAAATCTGCAAAGAGCGCGGAATCGACCCTCATACAAAGGTAGAGCCGGAACCCGCCCCGATAGAGCAGCCAGAAGATGCCGCTAAGGTATCTGATAGACAGCAGACCGGCGATCTGACCTACTATGTAGCAGAGTGCATGGAATTTCCAAACCTCGGAGAATACCACGATAACCTGTCTTTGGAGGAAGCAATCCGCATTTATCAAGAAATTCCGGCAGAGCGAATGAACGGGATCAAGGGCATTGGTTTTGAGCTGAAAGACGGAAGCGACTATGAAGGACCTTTTCCGATTTTGACCGGCCATACCATTGATCTGGACACCATCCAGGCAATCGACTATTACCGTGATAATCCGCTGGTACAGGAAGCGGTAAAGGAACTGGCTGCGGCAATGCCAGAAATGGAAGTGCTGGGGGCGGACGCCAACCAGCAGGAGGCTTTGTTTCTGATTGACGATGCCACCTATCTTCATATCCAATCCTGTGACAGCGGCTGGGACTATACCCTTTACGATGCCGCGTCCATGAAAGAGCTGGATGGAGGTCAGCTGGATATGCCGGAGATTTCCCGCATGAAGGCAGTTCTCCAGATTTGTGATGACAACGATTTGGGCAGAGACTCGGTAAAATACGCACCGTTGTCCATGATTGAGACCTTGCAGGAAGCTGCCTACCAGCAGATGCAGGCAGAGGTCAGGCAGAGGACATCTTCTTCTCAGCTGCCGGAAGCACAAGAGCAGGCACTGGATGAATACCCTATGCCTGATGAGCAGGTATCTGCACCGGATATGCAGGAATACGGCTACTTCTATGATGGGATGCTCCCTGTCACCAGAGAACGGGCGCTGGAACTGGATGCCGCCGGTTTGACCGTCTATGTGCTGCATGAGGACAATACGGAGAGCATGGTGTTTGACCCGCAGGAAATCATGGATCATGGCGGTCTTTTTGGCGTGGACCGTGAGGAATGGGAGAAAAGCCCTCAGTTCCACGAAAAGGTCATGGAGCGTCAGGAACATCAGCAGGAACGCGAACAGGCATTTCTATCCCAGAACAGAGATTGCTTTGCTATCTATCAGGTGAGCCGTGACGATCCGCATAATGTGCGCTTTATGAATCTGGATTGGTTAAAGTCCCATGACATTTCCATAGACCGCAGCAATTATGACCTCATTTACACAGCTCCGCTGAGGGAGTCTGGCACGGTACCGGAGCAGCTGGAAAAACTATATGAGCAGTTTAATCTGCAAAAGCCGGCGGATTTTCACAGTCCTTCTATGAGTGTCAGTGACATCGTTGCGATCAAGCAGGACGGTAAGGTATCCTGTCATTACTGTGACAGTGTTGGTTTTACCCAGATCCCCGGATTCCTGCCGGAAAATCCGCTGAAAAATGCGGAGATGGCCGTGGAGGACGATTACGGCATGATCGACGGTATCATCAACAATGGCGCAAAAGAGCCTACGGTGGCAGAGCTGGAACAGCAGGCCCGCAACGGTCAGCCCATTTCCCTCATGGATTTGGCTGCCGCTGCCCATCGGGAGGAACGGGAAAAGAAAAAGTCCGTCATGGAGCAGCTGAAAAGCCAGCCCAAGGCAGAACACAAAAAGATAGCGCCAAAAAAGAGTGCGGAAAGGGAGATTTGATATGGGAAACTTTACTTTTGAGGAAATGAACCTGATGTGCATTTACAATACCGGCAGCCGCACCGGACTGATCGACAGCCTGCGTGAGATGCGCGGCGAGCTGGCCCCGGAGGAAACCGAGCTGCGGGAGTTGACAGACAGCGCACTGGGCAAGCTCCAGGCCATGAGTGATGCCGAGTTTGCCGAGCTGGAGTTGTATCCGGATTTTGACCAGTAAACACTATAATCGCAGGGATGGGGTGGCAATATGCCACCCCACCTTTTTACCCCAAAACTGAAAGGAGGACAGAACACTATGCCAACCAAAGCTGAACTATATGCACAGATGGCGGAGAAGGTGGCAACGCAGCTCACGGGGAGCTGGCAGGAATGGGCAGGGTTTCTCACCACTGCTTCCCGCCTTTACAAATACCCGTTCCATGAACAGCTGATGATCTACGCCCAGCGACCGGACGCTACTGCCTGTGCGGAGTACGATTTGTGGAATGAAAAGATGGGCCGGTATGTAAGGCGCGGCTCCAAGGGAATCGCTCTGCTGGACGATTCCGGGGACAGGCCCCGCCTGCGTTATGTTTTTGATATTTCCGACACCGGAACCCGTGAACATTCCCGCACTCCCTGGCTGTGGCAGCTGGAGGAGCGACATTTGGATTCGGTGCAGGCCATGCTTGAGCGCACCTATGATGTTTCCGGTGATGACCTTGCCGGACAGCTCACCGAGGTAGCCGGAAAACTGGCTGAGGAATACTGGACGGAGCATCAGCAGGACTTCTTCTATATCGTTGACGGTTCCTTTTTGGAGGAATATGATGAGTTTAACATCGGAGTACAGTTCAAGGCAGCAGCCACCGTCAGCATCACTTACGCTTTGATGTCCCGCTGCGGACTGGAGCCGGAACGCTACTTCGACCACGAAGATTTCATGGCGATCTTTGATTTCAATACTCCGGCAACCATCGGAGCGCTGGGAACAGCGGTCAGCCAGATCAACCAGCAGGTGCTGCGGCAGATCGGCGTTACCGTCCGAAATGCAGAGCGCGAAGCCAACCAAGAAAGGAGCAAACAAGATGAACAATCCCATGACCTATATCCAGAACGGAGACTATCTGATTCCCGACCTGAAGCTGAGCCAGCAGCCGGAGAAAACCCTGGGCAAGTACGGCAGGATGAGGAAAACCTACCTGAAGGAACACCGTCCCATCCTCTACAACCAGATGTTGCTGAGCGAGAAGCTGTACCCGCACCTTCTGGAGATCGACGAGACCGCCCAGAGCAGACTGGAGCAGATGATGCCCCAGATGGCGAAGGAAGCGGGAGCCACCGAGGAACTGAAAGCCAGCGATCCCATGAAGTGGGTGGGGCTGATGAACACCTGCAAAGCCCAGGCCGAGGAAATCCTGATGGCGGAGCTTATCAACAGCTGACTCTAAACCTGTTCCTCTCCGAAGCGGAACAGATCCAATCCATAGATGAAGCAGAGAATGTAGCGCATACATCCTCTGCTTTTTCTTTTGCCCAAAATGACATCGACCATGTGCTGCGTTTGGGCGGCAATACAGACCGTCAAAGGGAGCGTGTGGTTGCAGCCTTTGAAAAGCAGAAAACCACCGCTGAGATTGCCGAGATACTGAAAACGCTGTACCACGGCGGCAATGGCCTTGGCAGTGTGAGCGCATGGTATGCCGAGGATGGTATCCATCTTTCCCACGGGAAGTCTGTCCGTTATGACAGGTCTGCCCAGGTCATTTCCTGGGAGAGCGCCGCAGAGCGTATCGGGGAGCTTTTGGAGAGCGGCCAGTTTGCCTCCAATGTGGAGCTTGCGGAAGCGGCAGGCTATGAACGCTCCCTCCTCTCGGAAAAGCTCTGGCATCTGTATCACGATCTCAGTGAGGACGCCAGAAAAGGCGGATATTTGTCCTGCCTGTCAGAGATCAAAGGCAATGGTTTCCCGGAGGAGACCCGCCGCCTGATGGAGCAGCTGAGTGAACCGGCTTTCCGCCAGACCCTCAAGGAAGAATACGCCGCCTTCTGGACTGCCTATCAGCAGGACCGTGACCTGTTGCGCTTTCACTACCACAGGCCAAGGGAGATCTGGGAGAACCTGAAGGACCTTGACCTGCCCCGCAGGACCTTTTCTTCAGAGCTTTCCCAAGTGCCAACCGTCCAGCACTTTATTACCGAGGATGAGATCGACGCCGCCATGACCGGCGGAAGCAGTTTCGCCGGAGGAAAAGGCCGTATCTATGCGTTCTTCATGGAAAACCATACGGATAAGGAGAAAGTGAGATTCCTCAAAGACGAGTATGGCATTGGCGGACGCTCTCATGCCCTGTCCGGTGCAACACACAGCGGCGAAGATCACGACGGGAAAGGACTGCACTATAAAAAGCAGGACTGCCCGGATGTTCACTTGAACTGGGAAAAGGTTGCCAAGCGCATTACCTCACTTGTCCAGAAAGACCGCTATCTTACCGAACAGGAACAGGCGCAGTATGACAAAATCCAGTCTGAACAGGAACTGACCGAAGAAGATGCCATCCAAGCCCAGCAGCCGGAGATGGAAGAAGAAACGCCAAAGCCTATCCTTCGGGAGCAGTTTGAGCAGTATAAGCCTGTGGTGACTGCCGCTATTTCCGAGGATGCCGCATACCGCAATGCCTGCGGGCATTCTGACCGTGAAAATGCTGTCATCGAGGGCAATGCCGCTGTGCGCCGTGCGGTTCTTGGTTCTAAGGATATGGAGCTGATCCGACTCTATTCGGATGTGCCGGAGTTCCGCCAGCGTTTACACCGGGAAGTGATCGACGAGACCTATCCAAAGCTCCATGAGCTTCTGCGCCCTCTTTCTCAGGAAGATATTGATACTGCCCTTTGTGCATGGAACGGCAATATCGAGAGTAAACACGCTGTTGTCCGCTATATGAAAGACCATGCAAGAGAAAAAGATACCGCCGCATGGCTGGCTCAGGAATACGGCGGCAGTAACAGCCTGTTCGTTGTCCGTGCCGGAAGCCCGGAGGAAACGCAGCTGCCCTGGCCGAAGGTACAGCGCCGGATTGCCCAGCTTATTCAGGAGGACCGGTTCTATACCGAAGAAGAACAGGACCGTTTTGACGACATCGACCCCATCGCCATCCGGGAAGTTCTGGAGGAAAGAGGGATCGTCAACGGCCAGGTGGCAGACCCGGAAAAACTGGACAATGCCCCATTTATCCAACAGGTGATGTCAGATGCCGAGCAGATCGCAGATGCCGAGACAGAGCAGACTTCCGAAGTTTCCATTTCCGATGAGGAGTATGACGCGGTTCGCCGCCCAATTCCGCAAAGAACCTCCTATGACCCAGCCGCCCCGGTCTATGCCGTGGGCGATACCGTGTATATCGAGGATGACGCCTATCAGATCACCGAGCTGCGGGAGGACACCGTACAGCTTCTGCCCACCGGGATGGTATATCCCATCTACCGGGCAGAGCGCAAAGAACAGTTCGAGCAGCTGCTTCGGGCGGACCGCCGCAATGCTTACTATACCGAGTTTCTTCCTATTGCCCCGGACAAGGCAGATCAGGACTTACGGGATGTATTGGCTCATGGACTGATGGATGAAGCGGATAAAAAGCAGATTTCCACGCTGCTGCAATCCGGCAGGAGCAACAGCGAGATCGCCTACTGGCTGAGCAGAGCCTATTCCGGTGAGATCGAGACACTGAATCTGGAGACCGGTGATATTGCCGATTACCGTACCACGGCACAGGGCATAGAACTGGAAGTCATGGATGCAGAGGAAAAGCGTCTGGCTATGCTGTATTTCCGCTGGGATGAGGTTGCGCCTTTGCTGCGCGGGATGTATGCCCGTCAGCAGGACGGTTTTGGACAGGAACAGCCCCAACCGGCTACCGAATCCCCGACCTTCCATTCCGAGACCATGGCCGTCTATCCGGGCGATAAGAACCATCTACCTTATGATGTGGTGGTGGAACGACTGCATATCGAGGAGCCGGAGCCGCCAGCCCCTGTGACTGAGCCGGAGAAAACCTTTGAGGAAGTGCTGGACGAACCCCCGGTTTCCATTCAGGTCAATGGCCAGTGGCAGACCTTCCCCAATGCCAAAGCTGCCGAGGAAGCATCTTATGAGGAATACAAGGCTAACCTGCGCCGCAATGCAAAAAACTTCCGCATTACCGATGAGCATTTGGGTGAGGGCGGTCCGAAAGCCAAGTTCCAGGCAAATGTCAATGCGATTCGTTTGCTGAAAGAGCTGGAAGCTGCCGGACAGCAGGCAAGCCCCGAACAGCAGGAGGTTCTTTCTCGATATGTGGGCTGGGGCGGTCTCTCTGATGCGTTTGACCCGGAGAAACCGGCATGGGCTTTAGAGTATGCCCAGCTAAAAGAACTGCTGACCCCGGAGGAATATGCCGCCGCCAGAGGTTCCACCCTCAACGCGCACTACACCAGTCCCACGGTAATCCGGGCCATCTATGAGACCGTGGGCCGCATGGGTTTTGAGACCGGCAACATCCTGGAGCCGTCCTGCGGTGTGGGCAATTTCTTCGGTATGCTGCCGGAAGAAATGCGAAACAGCCGTCTGTACGGCGTGGAGCTGGACCCTGTTTCCGGGCGCATCGCAAAGCAGCTCTATCCCAAGGCGGACATCACAGTAGGCGGCTTTGAGACCACCGATAGGCGTGACTTCTTTGACCTTGCCATCGGCAATGTACCTTTCGGTCAGTATCAGGTCAACGACAAAGCCTACAACAAGCTGAATTTCAGCATCCACAACTACTTTTTCGCCAAAGCACTCGACCAGGTGCGTCCCGGCGGCGTGGTGGCCTTTGTCACCAGCCGCTATACGATGGACGCCAAGGATTCCACCGTGCGCCGGTATCTTGCCCAGCGTGCTGAGCTGCTGGGAGCTATCCGTCTGCCTAATGACGCGTTCAAAAAGAATGCCGGTGCCGAGGTGGTATCCGACATCATCTTTCTCCAAAAGCGGGATCGCCCGTTGGACATCGTGCCGGAATGGACCCAGACCGGACAGACGGAGGACGGGTTTGCCATCAACCGGTATTTTATCGACCACCCGGAAATGGTGCTAGGCAGACAGGAGCCGGTAAGTACTGCACATGGTATGGACTACACCGTGAACCCCATTGAGGGGTTGGAACTGGCCGATCAGCTGCACGATGCCGTGAAGTACATTCGCGGCACCTACCAGGAGGCCGAGCTGCCGGAGCTGGGCGAAGGCGAAGCCATTGACACCTCCATTCCTGCCGACCCCAATGTGAAGAACTATTCCTATGCCATTGTAGACGGGCAGGTGTACTACCGGGAAAACAGCCGTATGGTGCGCCCTGACCTCAACGCCACCGCCGAAGCCCGCGTGAAAGGTCTTGTGGGACTGCGTGATTGTGTGCAGGAACTGATCGACCTTCAGATGGATGCAGCGGTTCCGGACAGCACCATTCCCCAGAAGCAGGCGGAACTGAACAGCCTCTATGACAGCTTTTCTGCAAAATACGGCCTCATCAATGATCGTGCAAACCGTCTGGCCTATGCAGATGATTCTTCCTATTACCTGCTCTGTGCGCTGGAAGTCATCGACGAGGACGGAAAGCTGGAGCGCAAGGCGGATATGTTCACCAAACGGACCATCAAGCCCCATCAGGCGGTGGCTGTGGTGGATACGGCAAGTGAAGCACTGGCGGTGTCCATCTCGGAAAAAGCCTGCGTGGATATGGACTATATGATCCAGCTTACCGGAAAAACAAAAGAAGAACTGGCCGGAGAGCTGCAAGGCGTAATCTTCCGTGTACCTGGACAGTTGGAGCAGGACGGAACGCCCCATTATGTGACCGCCGATGAATACCTTTCCGGCAATGTACGCCGCAAACTGCGTCAGGCGCAGCGGGCGGCACAGCAGGACCCGGTTTATGCAGTCAATGTGGAAGCTCTTACTGCCGCCCAGCCCAAGGACCTGGATGCGTCGGAGATCGAGGTGCGTCTGGGCGCTACCTGGATTGACAAAGAGTACATCCAGCAGTTTATGTACGAGACCTTCAACACCCCGTTTTATCTCCAGCGCAGTATAGAGGTCAACTATTCGTCCTTTACCGCTGAATGGCAGATCAAGGGGAAATCTTCCGTATCCTACAACGATGTGGCAGCTTATACCACCTATGGGACCAGTCGTGCCAATGCCTATAAGATTTTGGAGGACAGCCTGAACCTGCGAGATGTCCGTATCTATGACACCATAGAGGACGCAGACGGAAAAGAGCGCCGCGTGCTGAACGCCAAGGAGACCACCCTGGCTGCCCAAAAACAGCAAGCTATCCGGGAAGTCTTTAGGGACTGGATCTGGAGAGACCCGGAGCGCCGCCAGACTTTGGTGCGCCAGTACAACGAAGAAATGAACTCCACCCGTCCCCGTGAGTATGATGGCAGCCATATCACTTTTGGCGGCATGAATCCGGCCATTACCCTGCGGGAACACCAGAAAAGCGCCATTGCCCATGTGCTGTATGGAGGAAATACCCTGTTGGCACATGAAGTAGGCGCAGGCAAAACTTTTGAAATGGTAGCTGCTTCGATGGAAGCCAAACGCCTGGGACTGTGCCAGAAATCTCTTTTTGTGGTTCCAAACCACCTGACCGAGCAGTGGGCGTCGGAGTTTCTGCGCCTCTATCCTTCCGCCAATATCTTGGTCACCACCAAAAAGGACTTTGAGACCCATAACCGAAAGAAGTTCTGCGCTCGTATTGCGACGGGTGACTACGACGCCATCATCATGGGACACAGCCAGTTTGAGCGTATCCCAATCAGCCGGGAGCGTCAGGAACGGCTTCTCTATGAACAGATCGACGAGATCACTGAGGGCATCGCAGAGGTGCAGGCCAGCGGCGGCGAGCGTTTTACCGTCAAGCAGCTGGAGCGTACCCGAAAATCTCTGGAAGCCAGACTGGAAAAACTGCAAGCCGAGGGGCGAAAAGACGATGTGGTAACCTTTGAGCAGCTGGGTGTGGACCGTTTGTTTGTGGACGAGGCCCACAACTATAAAAACCTGTTTCTATACACAAAAATGCGGAATGTGGCTGGTCTTTCCACATCAGACGCGCAGAAATCCTCCGATATGTTTGCCAAGTGCCGCTATATGGATGAGATCACCGGAAACCGTGGTGTGATTTTTGCCACCGGCACACCGGTCAGCAACTCCATGACCGAGCTTTACACCATGCAGCGTTATCTTCAGTATGAACGCCTGCAAGAACTGAACATGACCCACTTCGACTGCTGGGCTTCCCGATTTGGAGAGACCGTCACAGCTTTGGAGCTGGCACCGGAAGGCACCGGCTACCGGGCAAGAACGAGATTCAGCAAGTTCTTTAATCTGCCGGAGCTGATGAACCTGTTCAAAGAAGTGGCCGACATTAAGACTGCCGACCAACTGAATCTGCCTACCCCGGAAGTGGAATACCACAACATCGTGGCACAGCCCACCGAACATCAGCAGGAAATGGTCAAGACCCTTTCGGAGCGCGCATCGCTGGTACACAGCGGAACCGTTGACCCGTCCCAGGACAATATGCTCAAGATTACCTCGGATGGCCGTAAGCTGGGCCTGGACCAGAGAATCGTCAACCAGATGCTGCCGGATGAACCTGGCACAAAGGTCAATCAGTGCGTGGACAACATCATGCAGATCTGGCGGGATGGCAAAGCTGACAAGCTGACCCAGTTGGTGTTCTGCGACATTTCTACACCGCAGGCAAAAACTCCTGCAAGCAAGGCGGCGAAAACGCTGGATAATCCACTGCTTCACGCATTGGAAGGCTCTGTGCCTCTGCCGGAGCAGGAACCGGTCTTTACGATATATGACGATATTCGTCAGAAACTCATTGCTCAGGGAATGCCTGCCGACCAGATCGCTTTTATCCATGAAGCCAACACCGAAGTGCGGAAAAAGGAGTTGTTCTCTAAAGTCCGTACCGGTCAGGTGCGTGTCCTTTTGGGCAGCACCGCCAAGATGGGCGCAGGCACCAATGTGCAGGACCGTCTGGTGGCACTTCATGACCTGGACTGTCCGTGGAGACCGGGAGACCTTGCCCAGCGCAAGGGCCGTATCGAGCGCCAGGGTAACCAGAATCCTCTTGTCCATGTGTACCGCTATGTGACCGAAGGAACCTTTGACGCATACCTCTGGCAGACGGTGGAGAATAAGCAAAAATTCATCAGTCAGATCATGACTTCTAAATCGCCGGTGCGTTCCTGCGATGATGTGGACGAAACGGCGCTTTCCTTTGCCGAGATCAAAGCCCTGTGCGCCGGAGATCCCCGTATCAAGGAGCGTATGGATTTGGATGTGGAGGTATCCCGCCTGAAGCTGATGAAAGCCGACCACCAGAGCAAGCAGTATCGTCTGGAGGACCAGCTGCTCAAATACTTCCCGGAGGAGATTGAAAAGCACAAAGGCTTTATCAAGGGCTTTGAATCCGATCTGGAGGTTTTGGCAGCGCACCCGCACCCGGAGGACGGTTTTGCTGGTATGGAAATCCGGGGTGATCTGCTGACCGATAAGGAGAACGCCGGCGCAGCCCTTTTGGATGCCTGCAAGGAGGTCAAAACCTCCGATCCGGTGCAGATCGGCAGCTACCGGGGCTATGCCATATCCGTGGAATTTTCCGCTTGGAAACAGGAGTATACGCTCCTGCTGAAAGGACAGATGACCCACCGGGCAACCCTTGGTACAGACCCTCGCGGAAATCTTACCCGTATCGACAATGCCCTCGCCCAGATGCCCCAGCGTCTGGAGGCGGCAAAGGCCCAGCTGGATAACCTCTATCAGCAGCAGGCTGCCGCAAAGGAGGAAGTCGGAAAGCCATTCCTTTATGAAGAAGAACTGCGAAGCAAAAATGCCCGTCTGGTGGAGCTGGATACTTTGCTCAACATCGACGGAAAGGGACAGGCGCACGCCGAGGCTGTTGTTGCCAAAAGCATACGGACTTCGGTGCTGGACAGCCTGAAGCGCCCGGTGACGCCCCGCAGTACAGACAAGAAACCAAAACAGCATGAGGAGGTGCGATAACATGAATACCAACGATCTGAATACAGCCCTTTATGAAAAGATGACTGCTGAACAGGACAAGTTCCGGGACTGGCTGAAAAGCCAGCCCCCGGAAGAAGTCTTAAACCATGCCTATGAGTACACCATCCGGGAGGACATCGTGATGGCAATGGAGGAACTGGAGCTGACCGATACCCAGGCCCAGGCGCTTTTGGATTCCCCCTCGCCGTTGGCGGATGTGTACCGTTATTTTGAAAAGCTGGAGACCGGCTACATGGATGTGATCCGGGACAGCATTGAAAACCGTGCCGATGATGTGTGCAGGGCGCAGGAAGAATTACGAACTGCCCCTCTCTACCCCCATTCTGCCTCCTATGCGTCCCAGCATGGGGAGATGGCACAGTACAACCTCTCATATCAGGCGAACAGCGCCTGCAAAGAAGCCATTGAACAGGCCATCAGCGCTCACTATGCAGAGAACCGGCTGGATACGGAGGCGGCGGTCAAAGATGTGCTGGAAAAGTTCGGGGCGGAACGGGTACAGTTCATTCTTGCAAACACCATCCAGCACAAGAACCATGACGGGCGTATCTCTCAGGACAATAAAGCCTGGGCAAAAACCATTCCCATGCCGGAGGACAGCGATGCTTCCCGCCACTGTGCTTATCTGGTTGTGGATGGGGTCAATCCCGGTCTGACTGATCTGTTTACCAGGCAGGCCAGAAAAGCCATGCAGGAACCGCAGAAAAGCTCTGTCCTGCAAAAGCTCAGGCAGGAACCGCCTGCCCGCAAGCCTGCCGCCCCGAAGAAACGGGAGCCGGAGCGATGAGCAGCCCCAAGCGCAAGCGGGATGTGCCGGTTCTGTTTTGGGTATCCGCTGATGAAATGGAGTTGATTCAGCAGAAAATGGCACAGTTTGGGACAAAAAACCTGAGCGCCTATCTGCGGAAAATGGCTGTGGACGGCTATGTGGTGCAGCTGGATTTGCCGGAACTGAAAGAACTGGTATCCCTGCTGCGCCGGAGCAGCAACAACTTAAACCAGCTGACCCGCAAGGTACATGAGACCGGGCGGATCTACGATGCCGACCTGGAGGATATATCCCAGCGGCAGGAACAGTTATGGGACGGAGTTAAAGAGATACTGACACAACTCTCCAAACTTTCGTAACCGGGACAAATATCCCATCTGCGGAGGGAGGAACGGCGTTTCTTCGCCGCGCCTTCCTCCGCTTTTTCTTTTTGCCCGTATCCTTGCCTTTTGGCTGTGAGACAGGGATAATGGAATCAGGAACAGGAACTGTGATTTTGGGAGGAGGCATAACAATGAGGGCATTGGTATTTTTGTTGAAACTGCTGTTGAAGATCGTGATGCTTCCGGTGATTCTGGCGCTGACCCTGTTCGTTTGGATTTGTGTGGGGATCGTCTATGTTTCCGGTCTGGTGCTGGGGCTTATCAGCATGGTGATCGCCCTGTTGGGCGTGGCGGTCCTGCTGACCTGTTCCCTGCAAAACGGCATTATCCTGCTGGTGATGGCATTTCTTATTAGTCCCTATGGTCTGCCGATGGCTGCCATCTGGTTGCTGGGCAAGGTGCAGGACTTGAAGTTTGCCATTCAGGATTTGGTTTATGGATAAAATACGCGGTCACAAAAATGCCAGACAGTGTCTGTTAAATTGCTATATTTACTTCTGTGCTACATCCGTGTATAATAGTAGCACGAAAGGAAGTGATGGATGTGACCAAATCAGAACGGTTTGAGCAATTAGACAGACTTCTGACCGAGCATGATGGGATGCTGCAAACCGCACAGGTAATCGCCAGCGGAATTGTAAAACCCATTTTTTATGAATATGTCAAAGAGAAAAATCTTCAGCAGGTTGCTCACGGAATTTATGCCTCCGAGGACACCTGGATTGATGCGATGTTTCTGTTACATCTGCGATGTGGTCAGGCAGTATTTTCCCATGAATCAGCGCTATTTTTCCATGACTTGACAGACCGGGAACCATCTCCATACGCTATCACGGTGCGCAGAGGGTACAGCACCACTCGCTTAAAGGCAGAGGGCCTTTCTGTTTACACCATCAAACCAGAACTATATGAGGTAGGGCTGACAACTGGCCAAACACCTTTTGGGCATACGGTTCCTGTCTATGATATGGAGCGCACCATCTGCGATCTGCTCCGCAGCCGAAGCAGCATGGAAATACAGACTTTTCAAGGTGCGCTGAAGATGTATGCCAGAAGAAAGGACAAGGATCTGCGGACTTTGATGCGGTATGCCGGTATGTTCCGGGTTGAAAAAATTTTACGGCAGTATTTGGAGGTGCTTTTATGATAAAGACAGCAAGGCAGCTAAAAGATTTGATTCGCAATCTTTCCAGAGAAAAATCTGCGGATGCACAGCTTTTAATGCGAAACTATATGATGGAGCGTTTTCTGGAGCGTATTTCCCTTTCTGAATATCGTGATAAATTTATTCTGAAAGGCGGGATGCTGGTAGCGGCAATGGTTGGACTGGATGCCCGTTCCACGATGGACTTGGACGCTACTGTAAAAGGAGCCAATGTTAATGTAGAGGAGATCGAGAACCTGATTTCTGCTATTGTGAGTGTACCGATTGATGATGGCGTCAAATTTCAGCTGAAAAGCATTTCAGAGATTATGGATGAAGCGGAGTATCCTGGGATTCGGGTCAGCATGACTACAACCTTTGACGGTGTGGTGACACCTTTGAAGATTGACATTTCCACAGGGGATGCCATTACCCCCAGGGAGGTACGCTACTCTTTCAAGCTGATGCTGGAAGATCGCTCCATTGACATTTGGGCATACAATCTGGAAACCGTTCTGGCTGAAAAGCTGGAAACAATCATCACCAGAACCACCACCAACACCCGCATGAGAGATTTCTATGACATTTATATTCTGGATCAGCTCCACGGGAACACATTGAACCGGCAGACGCTCTATGATGCACTGTTGGCAACTGCCAAAAAACGCGGAACCGAACGGCATCTTGCAGAAGCTGTGGATGTTTTGAATGAAGTGGAAAGCAGTCCTGTGATGCAGAAACTTTGGGAATCTTACCGCAGGAAGTTTTCCTATGCGGCAGATCTGGAGTGGAGCATCATCATGGGGGCGGTTCGCAGTTTATACGCTCTATGTGAAAAGGGATCGAGCCTATGAAAAAACACGGTCATTATTGCAAAGTCTGCGGAGAATACAAAGCCAACGAAAAATTTTCCGGCAAAGGCCATGCGGCTCATATCTGTAAATCCTGTGCTTCTTTGCCGCCGGAAAAACAAGCGGAGCAAATGACAATAAATCGCTTGCTAAATCTCCCCTGGCGATTATCAAAGGAACAAATTTCCTGGCTGAAAAACCGAATGGAAGATAAGCGCCCGGAAGTCCGTGCGCTGGCGAAAGAACAATACGAGATGAGGTTTCCTCCAAAACAGTTAGAGGACACCGATGACGATTTTGATTTTCTTGATGAGAATGATTTTATAGAATAACGAAAGCGGTCTGCACCATGCAGGCCGTTTCTTTTTTGGAAAGGAGGCCCTTCTATGGCAACCACACGCATCATGCCCCTGCATATCGGCAAGGGACGCACGGAGAGCCGAGCAATCAGCGATATTATTGATTATGTGGCAAATCCGCAAAAGACTGACAACGGAAAACTAATTACCGGCTATGGCTGTGACAGCCGGACCGCCGATGCAGAGTTTCTGCTGGCGAAGCGGCAGTATATCGCCGCCACCGGGCGGGTGCGCGGGGCGGACGATGTGATCGCTTACCATGTGCGCCAGTCATTCAAACCCGGAGAGATCACACCGGAAGAAGCCAACCGTCTGGGTGTCGAATTTGCCAAGCGGTTTACCAAGGGTAATCATGCCTTTGTGGTCTGCACTCACATAGACAAATCGCACGTTCATAATCACATCATCTGGTCATCGGTCAGCTTAGAATATGACCGAAAGTTCCGCAACTTTTGGGGCAGCACCAGAGCCGTCCGGCGCTTGAGCGATACCATCTGTATCGAGAACGGACTGTCCATTGTGGAGAATCCCAAGCCCCACGGAAAAAGCTACAACAAATGGTTGGGCGATCAGGCCAAGCCCTCCCATCGGGAGCAGCTGCGGGTGATGATTGACCGTGCGTTGGAGCAAAAGCCCGCTGACTTTGACGCATTGTTGAAACTGCTTACAGAAATGGGCTGTGAAGTATCCCGGCGCGGGAAAGCAATCCGGCTCAAAGCACCCGGCTGGAAGAATGTAGCCCGCATGGATGACAAGCTGGGGGCCGGGTACAGTGAAGCAGAAATCCGTGCGGTGCTGGCCGGTGAAAAACAGCATACGCCCCGTAAAAATTCCGTCGTGCAGCCGGAGCCGACCAAGGTCAATCTGCTGGTGGACATTCAGGCAAAGTTGCAGGCTGGAAAAGGTGCTGGCTATGCTCGATGGGCTAAAGTTTTTAATCTGAAACAAATGGCGCAGACCATGAATTACCTGTCAGAGAACAATCTGCTGGAGTATGCGGTTTTGGAAGAAAAGGCTGCGGCTGCCACGGCACATCACAATGATCTTTCGGCGCAGATCAAAGCGGCTGAAAAGCGCATGGCAGAGATCGCTGTTCTGCGTACTCACATCGTAAATTATGCCAAGACCCGCGAGACCTATGTGGCATATCGCAAGGCGGGTTACTCTAAGAAATTCCGGGAAGAACATGAGGAAGAAATTCTGCTCCACCAGGCTGCTAAGAATGCCTTTGATGAGATGGGAGTCAAGAAGCTTCCCAAGGTCAAAGAGTTGCAGACGGAGTACGCGAAATTGCTGGAAGAAAAGAAAAAGACCTATGCCGAGTACCGGCGTTCCCGTGAGGAAATGCGGGAGCTTTTAACGGCAAAGGCAAATGTAGATCGAGTGCTGAAAATGGAGGTAGAACAGGATGTTGAAAAAGAAAAAGACCACGGCCAGCGGTAAGCTGGTCCTGGTCAAAAGCGTTCGCAGAACGCGCAGCCACAGAATGAAATTCTGTGTTCAAAGGGGCTTGGGGGCGCTGCCCTCAACAAGCAAGCGGAGAGGAAAATCACAAAGGGATTTTCTTCTCTGCGGGCCTGTGTGTATTAACACAGGCATTGCTTGCCAGTATTATCCCGAATCAGAATAATTTCGGAATAACCACCGTTCTCGCTATTCCGCATGATGGAGGTAGCGGGCGTCACCGAGGAACTGAAAGCCTGTGACCCTATGCGCTGGGTGGGGCTGATGAACACGCTGAAAGCGCAGGCAGAGGAAATTATTCAAGATGAACTGATTTACAAATAGTTTTTAGGCACAAGAAAGGCCGGGATTTTGCTGACAAGTGGCAAATCCCGGCTTTGTTCTTATCGGTTTTCCAAATTCTTTGACCGCCGGTATTCCAGCGGAGAAAAGCCAAACTGCTTTTTGAACACGGCGGCAAATTTCCCTTGATTAGAGTAGCCGACCTGTTCGGATATTTCGGCAATCGGACGCTTTGTGTCCGAAAGAAGTCTTGCGGCTTCGTTCATACGGATTTCCCGCAGCCAAGTGGATATATTCTGTCCATATACGCCTCGAAAATAGTTTTTCAGGCTGGTTTCACTGACCGAAAAGCGTTCTGCAATCTGCCGTACAGGAATGTGCTGGCGAAGATCATCGGAAAGGATTTGCGCTGCCCTTTTTGCAATTTCAACCTGCGTTTCCGTGTAGAAGCCGCAGGTTTTCGGAGGCCGGATTTCCATGTTGAGAAGCCGGTGGAGAAGTTCAAGCGTATAGATTTGCAAATGGAAGATAGAAGGCCTTTCTGAAAGCCGCCAGAGGTTTTGAAATATATTTTCCAGTTCACTATCCGCTTCGTTGATATATGTTTTATGATTGCCGCAATAACTTTCTTCCAAATCGGGGAGGTCAAGTGAAAAAGATTTCAAAAGTTCACCGCAGGACTGTAAAAGAAGTGGCAGGTCAAAGTATATTTTTATGCCCTGATATTGCCGTGTGGGAAAGATATATTCTTTCTGTGCGGTCTGTTCACTGACACAAAAATCATTTTCTTTCAGGTAAATGTAGGAGCCGTCATCCAGAAGCAATTCACTTCTGCCCGAAACGCAATAGTTAATCAGCAAAGGCTTTAGATTTGAATTTTCATCCGACTCCGGCCATACGGGAGCGTTTACAAAAATAAAAGCCAAAGTCAGCCCCGGAAAGAGCGTATGGAATGTCATGCGTCCCTTGCCATCTGCCCGATCCAAAAGCAATGTGCTGCTATTTGGACTGTTTTTCAAGGTCACACCAGAAACAGCATCGCTGTTTTCTAAAATGTTGTATATCATGTTACGCAACTGCTTCGCCCCTTTCATCACGCAAAATCGCTGATATTATTATACCTGCGAGAAAACTCCCGGTCAATGGATATTCTGGCGGAGCGAAAAAGCTCCTTGCTATACGGGCTTAAAATACCGATATGTGCATAGAAGCACAGCTGAATTTATGCTATCATTAGGGTCGGTTAGCAAGAACTAATCAAGACGAAAGTAATCATGTTAGGAGGTTTCGCAATGAACAACAAATTGCAAGGAAAGGACTTAATCAACATCGGTATTTTTACGGCGATTTACTTTATCGTCATTTTCGCAGCGGCGTCTATCGGTTTTATCCCGATCTTTATTCCGCTTATCAGCGTGATCGTGCCGCTTGTCGGCGGTATTCCGATGATGTTGTTCTTCTCCAAAATTAAGAAATTCGGTATGCTTACCATCTGCGGAGTGCTGCTGGGTATCATTATGCTGCTGACCGGCATGGGCTGGTGGTGCATCCCTACCGGGCTGATCTTCGGGCTGATTTCCGATTTTATGATGAAAGCCTGTGACTACAAAAATGCCAAGCGCGAAGTGTTGATTCACGGCGTTTTTTCCATGTGGGTAATCGGCGCCTTTATTCCCATCGTTGTGACGCGTGACGCTTACTACCAGAACCTGCTCCCTGGTTACGGTCAGGAATATGCCGATACGCTTATGGCTTATATGCCCGACTGGATTTTGCCGGTATTGCTTATCGCTGCTTTCGTCAGCGGTCTTGTCGGCGGTCTAATTGGACGGAAGATTTTCAAAAAGCATTTTGAGCGGGCAGGAATTGTATAATGAGCCGCGAACTTCTTGCAAGTCAAAAAAACAATAGCGGAATTTTATTAGACCCCCGGACAAAACTGGCAGTATTGATTACCATAGCTGTCTTTATTTTAGGCGGTTCGTATGAAGGCATCATGCAGTATTACATCATCGTGTTGGCGGCGATCCCGCTGTTACTTTTGTCAGCGGCCAGAAAATGGAAAGGCGCTGTTCTCTATATCCTGATTTTTGGAGGCAGTCTGTGCCTGGAAATGTTCGGTCTGTCCCGACTGGCTGGCGTAGCAAACTACATTGCAGTAGCCATTGTTGGCATTCTACTGAGGTTCACCCCCAGCGTGGTCATGGGATATTTCGTGGTAACGACAACCACGGTCAGCGAATTTGTTGCAGCGATGGAACGGCTCCACCTGCCGCAGCAGATCACCATTCCTATGTCTGTGATGTTTCGCTTCTTTCCCACGGTTGCGGAAGAATGGAGCGCTATTGGGGACGCCATGCGGATGCGTGGCGTCCGCTTTGGTGGTGGAAAAATCGGTGCGATTTTAGAGTATCGGATTGTCCCCATGATGATCTGCTCCGTCAAAATCGGAGAGGAACTGTCCCAGGCAGCCCTTACGCGGGGATTGGGAGGCCCGGTAAAACGGACGAATATCTGTAAGCTGGGTTTTCATGTGCAGGATGTTATTTTCCTGCTGATCTGTCTGGGAGCATTTGCAGCGCAAATCTATGTGCTTGCCGCAAGGGGGTGAAGGAAATGATTGAATGTCAAGATGTGTCCTTTTCTTATCCTGCCAGTAGCCTTCCCGACAGCGAGAGGCAGGCCGGTGGCGCTTTGAAACATATTTCCTGCACTATTGAGGACGGTTCTTTTGTCCTGCTCTGCGGGACTTCCGGCTGTGGGAAAACAACCATGACCCGGTTGTTTAACGGCTTGATCCCCCATTATCATGAGGGGACTTATACCGGCTCCGTCTATCTGGATGGAAAGGATACCCGTGACCTGTCACTGTTTGATATTTCTCTGAAAGTCGGTTCTGTATTTCAAAATCCGCGTTCTCAGTTTTTCAATGTGGACACGACCAGCGAACTGGCTTTCGGTCCAGAGAATCACGGCATAGCGGAAGATCTTGTGCGTGACCGTGTAAAGCGTGTAGCTGCACAGCTAAAGTTGGAGCCGCTGCTTGATAGAAGTATTTTTTCTTTGTCCGGCGGTGAAAAGCAAAAAATCGCCTGCGGATCGGCTGCGGCGATTGACCCAGATGTTTATGTGCTTGATGAACCATCATCCAACCTTGACGCATACGCTATCGCTGATTTCCGGCAGCTTCTCTTTACTTTGAAATCGCAGGGAAAGACCATCATAATCTCTGAACACCGGCTGTATTATCTGTCCGGCCTCTTTGACCGTGTCCTGTACCTGAAAGATGGAGAAATCGAAGGTGATTATACAGCAGAGGAATTTTGTGGCCTGTCGGCAAAACAACGCGATGATATGGGATTGCGCCCTCTTGACCTTGCGGGGCTTTCAGAGATTGAAGGCCCGCCGCAGAGAATGAACGAGGCGGTTTGGACGATAAAGAATGTATCCTTCGCCTATAAGCATGAGCCGGAAACCTTGCATATAACGGAAACCTCTTTCCCATCTGGCAGCGCCACGGCCATCATCGGACATAATGGTGCGGGAAAATCCACCCTTGCCCGGTGCCTCTGCGGGTTGGAAAAGCATTTCAAAGGAACGGTGCAGGATCAGAGCAAGAACTATTCCAGAAAAGAACGATTGAAACTCTGCTATATGGTCATGCAGGATGTGAACCACCAGCTCTTTACTGAAAGTGTTCTGGATGAAATTCTGCTCAGTATGAGAACCGAGGATAAGCAGAGGGCAAGAGAAATCTTGCAGGAGATGGACTTGCTTTCCTTTGAGGACTGCCACCCGATGGGGCTGTCCGGCGGCCAAAAGCAGCGCGTGGCGGTTGCCTCTGCGATTGCTTCGGAGCGCCCTTTGATTTTATTCGATGAACCGACCAGCGGTCTTGACCTGTTTCACATGAGGCAGGTTGCCAATGTTGTTAATCAGGTGGCGAATACTGGAAGAACTGCGCTTGTGGTAACGCATGACCCGGAATTTATTCTACGCTGCTGCAATTATGTCCTTCACTTAGAAAACGGGCAAATTCAGGAAAGTTATTCCATAGAGGACAGCGATGGCCGAAAACGCCTGCTAAAGTTTTTTCTGAGTGATATGAAGAAGGAGGTGTCCACAGAATGAAGGAGGAAAAGAAAGAGTCGCCCATAGGCGTCTTATGGGGATGGGGCAAGCCCTATCATGGAAAATTCATCGGCAGTGTTATCCTTGCGGTATTAGGCGTGGTCTGCCAGATGGTGCCCTATTTCTGCGTGGCGCATATTGTCACAATGATGTTGTCTGGGGAACAGAATTTTTCCCGCTATGTGACCGCTGGTATTATTGCACTGTGCGGCTACTTTGGGAAGGTGATGTTTTCCTGCCTTTCTACAACGATTTCCCACACAGCGACCTATTACACGCTGCGTGATCTGCGGGAGAATATCACCGCAAAGCTGGCTCGCGTCCCGATGGGGACGATTTTAGATACTCCGTCCGGCCAGTATAAAACGACGATTGTTGACCGGGTTGAAGGCATGGAATCGACCTTCGCGCACCTGATCCCGGAAATGACCGCAAATGTGCTGGTGCCGCTTGTAATCGCCGTGTACCTGTTCCTTTTGGACTGGCGTATGGCGCTTTTGTCCCTTGTCACTCTCGTGGTGGGCCTTGTGGTTATGTCCGCCGGTATGAAAAACTATCCCGTCAAGTGGGAGGGCGCAGTCAAGGCGGGCAAGCAGATGGCAGACGCCATCGTGGAATATATCGGAGGCATTGAGGTGGTAAAGGCGTTCAGCCAATCCGCCGGTTCCTACAAAAAATATTCTGACGCGGTGAATTATAACGCCAACTACTATGTGGACTGGATGCGGGAAAACCAGAAAACCATGAGCGCCTACAACGCCATCCTGCCCTCAGTGCTGATTTGCGTTCTGCCCTGCGGTTTTGCATTCTGGCTCTCCGGCAGTCTGGAGCTTTCCACCTTCCTGTCCATTGTGATTTTCTCGCTGGGGCTGATTGGGCCGATTATTGCGGCCTTTACCTTTACGGACGATTTGGCTGTACTAGGGACAAATGTGGAAGAAATCAGCCAGCTTCTGAACGCCGAAGAACTGAACCATAAAGAAACGCCGATCAAGCTGGAAGATACCGGCATTTCTCTTAGGTCTGTGTCGTTTTCCTATGACGGGACAACAGAGGTTTTGCATGATGTGAATCTCGCCATCCACCCCGGAACCATGACCGCCCTTGTAGGGCCGTCCGGCTCCGGCAAGTCTACGGTGGCGAAGCTGATTGCCGGGTATTGGGATGTTACATCCGGCAGCATTACCCTCGGCGGCCATGAGTTGAAGGATATGCCGCTGTCTGAAATTGCAGACCAGATTTCCTATGTATCTCAGGACAACTACCTGTTTAACCGCAGTATCCGGGAGAATATCCGCATGGGAAGGCCCGGTGCCTCGGACGCAGAGGTGGAGCAGGCAGCCAAACAAAGCGGCTGCGACGCCTTTATCCGCAAGCTGGATAATGGCTATGATACGGTTGTCGGCAGCGCCGGTTCCCACCTTTCCGGCGGTGAACGCCAGCGGATTGCCATCGCCCGCGCCATGCTGAAAAATGCGCCGGTTGTCATTTTGGACGAGGCAACTGCCTACATTGACCCCGAAAATGAGGCGCTGGTTCAGAAAGCGATTTCCGCTTTGACTGTCGGCAAGACCCTGATTGTGATCGCACACCGGCTGTCTACCATTGTTGGCGCAGATAACATCGTTGTGGTGAAGGATGGAACCATCCACGCACAGGGTACGCATGAGAAGCTGCTGGAAACCTGCCCCCTCTACCGGGATATGTGGCAGGCGCACATCGGCGCGAAAGACCAGATGTAAGGGGGTGTTGTCAGATGTATGGAACATTGAAAAAAATCTTTGCTTTTGCAGGCAGCAAAAAGGGGCTTCTAAAAAAATCCCTGTTATTCTCATTCCTGTCCGGGCTGTTTTCAGCCATGCAGTTTGCCGCCCTCTTTGTAGTGATCGGCGCGTTAGTATCTGACAACCGGGACGGAAAGTTTATCTGCATTTCGCTGGGAATTATGGCCGTTTCCCTCATTGGGCGTATCATCACGACCTATTTTTCCACGATGGAGCAGACGGAAACCGGCTATTGCATGGTGGCGGAAAAGCGTATCCACATCGGAGATCGGCTGCGCTATATCCCGATGGGCTACTTCAACAAGAATAGTATCGGGAATATTACTGCCATTGTCACAACAACTTTGGGTGATGTAGAGAACTCAGCAGCTCGTGTTCTGGTGTCAGTGCTGGGCGGTTTTTTCAACTCGGTTGCCCTCGTCATCGTCCTGTTGGTATTTGACTGGCGGATCGGTCTTGTGGCCGCTGCCGGTGTCCTGATTTACCTTGCGGCGGCGGAACTGGCGCTTCGCAAATCTGCCGCGCTCAGCGGGGTACGCCAGCACACACAGGAGTCCCTTGTAGAGTCCGTGTTGGAGTACATTCAGGGCATGGGGATTGTTAAAGCATTTGGACTGGAACGGGACAGCACGCAGTCTATTGGCAGTGCAATTAAGGCGAGCTGCCGGGACAACCTGAAACTGACAAAGGCCAGTGTTCCCTATGACGCCATCAAACAGGCCGTTGTCCGGGTGTTCAGCGTCCTGCTGCTTTTGGCCTCGGTTTGGTTCTGGCTGGACGGCTCCCTGCCGCTGGCCTATGGCCTGATTTTGGTAATTGCTTCTTTCATGGTGTTCAACGATTTGGAGAACGCCGGGAATATGGCCTCTTTGCTGCAAATGTTGGCGGCCTCGATGGATACGGCAAACTCCATTGATGACACGCCGGTAATGGATGAAAAAGGCGTTGACATTACGCCGGAGTCCAGTGAGATCGTGTTTGACAAGGTGGATTTTTCTTACGCAGACCGCAAAATACTGGATCAAGTCAGCTTTACCATCCCGGAAAAGACAACAACGGCGATAGTCGGCCCCTCTGGCGCTGGCAAAACAACGATGTGCAACCTGATTGCCCGTTTTTGGGATGTGAATGCCGGGAAGATTACCATAGGCGGTACGGATGTACGAGATTTCAAGCTGGACAGCCTGATGAAGAATATCTCGATGGTGTTCCAGAGCGTATACCTCTTTGCAGATACGATTGAGAATAATATCAAGTTTGGCTGCCCGGATGCCACCCATGAACAAGTGGTTGAAGCGGCGAAAAAGGCTTGCTGCCATAACTTTATTTCTGCCCTGCCGGATGGCTATGACACCGTGATTGGCGAGGGAGGCGGTACTTTGTCCGGCGGCGAGAAACAGCGGATTTCTATCGCCCGCGCCATGCTGAAGGACGCACCTATCATCATTTTGGACGAGGCAACAAGCAGCGTTGACCCGGAGAATGAGGATGAATTGCAGCGGGCTATCGAGGCATTGACCCATG
>ERZ1026880.86-NODE-86-length-52083-cov-58.818751_pt1 | contig 52083 bp, 71 predicted proteins | sample MGYA00380170_ERZ1026880 | MGnify/ENA primary metagenome ERZ1026880 (study PRJEB33269, sample SAMEA4719806) | human gut metagenome | biome: human-associated habitat; feature: organic feature; material: feces | place: Cameroon | collected 2013-10 ...
TCCAGAACTTCCAATCTTGGCGGAATATCCAGAACTTCCAATCTGGGCGTAATTTCCAGAACTTCCAATCTTGGCGTAATCTCCAGAACTTCCAATCTTGGCGGAATTTCCAGAACTTCCAATCTTGGCGTAATCTCCAGAGTCTGTTTCTGGGAGATCTTCAAGAGTCTTTGTATTAAGTTCTAATTTCTCAAACGATGTTTTTTCAATCGTAAAATCAACAGCAGCCTTGATAAAACCTTTCAGCCCCAATTTCGCCCCAATGTGAATTTTATTTGTCGCTGATTTGGTTCCGTCTCTTTTTATGTCTCCCAGAGCCTCGACCTCGGCAAAATCAGAAAATTTCCCGTCTGAATTTACCAAATCATAATGATTCAGGCAATCAAATGGATTCTGGCAATAATGCATCATTCCCTCTTTGCACGCTGCGACATTTCCAGACTCCTCAAAGGTTGTGTTTTCGGTGTACTGTTTTCCCCGGCAAATTAATCCTGGATCAAATGCCTTGTATCCTTTTTCTCCCAATTTTTATTTCCCCTTTCTGATTTTTTCATCCAAGTATCTGGTAAGTGTGTAGCAATCAATGAAATCATGTACATCTGCCAGATCCTCTGTTTCAAATTCCCAAAACGATGAAACGCCATATTCTCGTTTAATCTGGGAATCAATATCAAACTGGACATCCCGGCAAAACTTCACGTATGCGACTGTTCGGATTTCCCCGAACAGTTTGAATGTTTTTCTTTTGATGTGGCTGTAAATCTCGTCTACATCTTTTCTAATTAATGGCACTTGCTTCTACACCTCCTCAATTGACTGATTTTTTCTGCAATTTCATCAATATCAATCACATAACCCGCCCAAACGTCCGTCTTGCCGTTATCCCCATAAATCTCGAACGTACCATCTATTTTTCTGTAAACATCCATGCCATCGTACTTTTTCATGGAATCCAGACAAAACCGGACATTATGGAAATAGATACCATCATCAACTATCTGCTCCCAATCTTCATATGTAAAAAGATTCACTCCGCAGAAGCGTTCCATGTTCATTTCACTTTTCATTTTTCTCCCCTAGATTCTGATAATCTATGAATCGCTATCCGGCTTGTCAGAATCCGATTTTTTGTTCTGTGACAGCCGCTCCGCTTTGCCGAGAATATATCCCTTATCAAAATCTGACATCTGAGGGATTGCTTTTTTCAGCTTTTCAATGATCTGCTTCTCTTTCTCACTCATTCGATTCGCCCCCTCTCTCGGATGTTTTTAACATTCGTTCTGCACCACATAATGCATTCAGTGCCATGACTTCAATACCAAGCCTCTCGTCCAGATTCTGGCTTCTAGCTCTTACCGCCTCGATGTCTGCCATGATGTAGTCGGCAAGTTTTTTGATATTTTCCTGCATGATCATAATGTTTTACTTCCTTTCTTAAATGCGTTTTCCATCCTCACTAACCGCATAAAACTCGCCAATATGTGGCTCTCCATCTATGAAATCCACATCTACGGCAACATGGTTATCGTTTTCAAATCTCAATGTAATAACATTCGCCATACTTCCATCATTACATGAAGCCATCTGTTCATAGGCTTCTACAAATCGAAAACCAATTAAAACATTGAATTCTTCTAATTCTTCCAACTCTTCTGGTCTCATTTTGAAACATCCTTTCTATGCACAATATTTGATTTCGTATTCCGTTACGATTTTTGAGAAAATCTCACGTAACTTTTTGTCCTCATTAATGATGTCCATTTTGTTCAGTGCATTAATCATTGTTTTTGTACATCCGCTGTCAGCCATGCGATTGCGCTTATTTCTCAATCTGCTGTTCAAATCACATCCGGCTCTCTGCTCCAATTCCATATACATCTGGGAACGAAGCATTTGAAACCCCGATCCGGCATTCTTCTGAATGCGATTGAATTTTGCATTGATTTCTGACCGCCAGTTATCAAATACCGGCTTAACGGCTTCTTTGATGTTTTCCGTGGTTTCAATCGCCTTGTCCGCTGTTTCTTTGGCAATCGCTATCTGTCGATCTCTTTCTTTATCTTCCAGTTCCTTATTCGCTATGCTTTGTGCTAACTGCAAAATAAGTTGTGTCTGTGGAGATAATTCTTCGTTAGTGATCTGGCGTACTCGGAAATAGCTGGTCACAAGCTCTCTCTGCACTTTCCAAGATAAATCATCAGAAAACGGCTTTACCAACATCAAGTAGCCTTGCTCTGTTAATAAGCAAATTCCATTTGGAGCTGATACATTAAAGAGTTTTTTGGCTTCGTACGTCTCGCATACGAAGTAATCTTCTCCTTCTTTGAACCTGTCTTTATTCCTATTAAATGTTGCCCTAGCTGTACCGTCTGGTCTCTCATGAACCATGTCAATATCTTTGAAAGTTACGACCTTCTGACCTCGATATTCCTTTACAGTAATGTCGGAATTTTGAATATGCACTAGTTCTCTCATTTTTGTTTGTCCTCCTTTCTGTTCGGTATGCGTACACTATATCACGCTTACAGAACCCTGTCAACTTATTTTTGTTCTCTTTGCGTACCTTTTTTCTTGAATTTTTCGTTTTGCTGATGTATCATATAAGTGAAGGGAGGTGGATGAATGAACAACATAAATACACGTATAAAAGAATTAAGAAAAGCACTTGGTTATAGCCAAGAAAAATTTGGAGAATTGCTCGGAATAACAAAATCCGGAGTATCTGACATTGAATCTGGCAGAAGAGACGTAACCGAAAAGCATATTATTATGTTGAAAAACAATAATGTCAACGAAGAGTGGCTACGGAACGGAACTGGAGAAATGTTTCATCCAGTGAACAAGAACGATGAGATTTCACGATTGTTTGGAGATGTTTTGAAAAATGACGATAATAACTTTAGACGCCGTCTGATTTCAGCTTTGGCGAAATTGGATGATACCGGATGGAACGAACTAGAACATCTGATTGATCTGATTTCAGAAAAGAAGTAAAGAAAGAGACAAGGGCAATGCGCAAACCCTTGTCTCCTTTTAATTTTACCCAATCATTCTTCCAGTAGTGTTTTAAGAAACACATATATCGACCGAAGCCATGATTCATTCTGTATTTTCAAAACCATGTCAATAATTTCCTTTTTGTAATCCATGAGCAACCCCTCCTTATAGATCTATTATTAAAAAGTATATGCTGATCTGGCGGAAACATTACATCGAACTTGTGTTCGATATTTTCATTATAGCACGATTTAAAGGCGAGGGCAAGCTCTCCGACGCACCCTATGCAAATATGGGCGCATCAGTATGGCTATAAGAAAATAGTGGCAGTAACGAACGCATCGGACTCCTATTAAATTCCGCAACCACCAACGCTGGGCGCAGATATGCATCGGGCACCAGTACGGCGTCGAGAATAAGCTGATCTGGAAAAAGATATCCCTTACCAGTTAATAAAATAGCGATAAACTGGATAGAAAAACCAAAGGTACTTATACGAACGAAGATATTAACGGTGCATTTGGATACATCACAACAGGCAAAAAAGAAATATTAATATTTATCCCGATGGTGTTTGCCCCGTCAGTGACTAAAATAACCGTTTCATCATGTATACTCGAAATGAGAATATCCACTGGAGGCTATGCCGCTCCTTATAAGACGGATGTAGCCAATCTTTTGTCAAACGCACAACTACTGAAAAGCCGGAATCTATTATATCTCAAGTTTACCAATACAAATGATTGTGCCGGAACAAACAATATCCCTATTTGTGGCTTTATCAAAATGACCTATACTTTATCATAAGAAACCTATTAAAAAAGCGGATCAACCATTCATTCGAACGTTGCTTTTTCGTAAAATAGCGATACAACATCAATCAACAATATTGTAACCAATCAACGATTAGTTAGGAACTTATCAGAACTAAATGATAACGCCGGATTCCAAGTTAGAACGACCGATAATACGTTTAATACGAATTATTTGTTGGCAAATGGTATTTACGGTACTCCAAAAACAGGATTAAATCTTCCATTTGAGGGGTATTGGATACTGTTAGTTTTCAATGCTTCTAAACTGCAATCAAATCATAGTAGTGCCTGGATTTTTCAACTTGCAATTTCGACAGATACAAATAATAAGGCATTATACTTTCGACGGAATATCAATTATAATGAATCAGGTTGGGAAACTTGGAGAACAATATCAGCAACATAATTATATCAAAAAAGCGACTCTTCCTTATTGGTTGAGTCGCCATCTTTTATGATTTGTATTCATGATTCTGAAAATCATATTCTCCAACAATTTTCAATGCGCCAGTTTTATCAGTTACCATGCATTTTCCTTCATGGATTGTTTTATCTGGGCACAGGAAATACTGTTTCCCATCTGGTCCGTTATGGTAACCGGTCAGCATATATCCCTCATCATCAAATAAATACCATCCAGAAGTTCCGCCTGTCTTTTCTGTCAGCCAAAACCATCCGCTATGCGCATAACTTCCATCACTGTAACGATACCACCAGCGATTTCCATCGGCCGCTTGAACAAATCCTTCCGGCACTTTTAGCGGCTCTTTTTGAGAAATTGCAGCTTTAAAATCAGCCCAAGTATGTTTCGTATGATTATATACATACGGATTAGGACAAATCTTTCCAGTTACATCGTGATGACGAATAACTCTATCTGCCGGAACGTTGTATTTCTTCATCAATTCTCTGGTAAGCTGAATTGCGCTTTGAACTGTAGCATCTTCAAAATACCAATCTCGACTAGTATCAGCTTTATTCCCTTTGTTTCTGACACACAATTCTATTCCGATTGAATTAGAATTTCTACATTCTGGATGCAGATATTTCCCTCTGGTTCCACAGTGCCAAGCAATGTTTTTGTCTTCAACCGATTGCCAGATTTCGCCACTAAATCCAACATAGTAATGTGCGGATGCGCCTACATATTGGCTTGCATAATAATTGCAGTTTGCTTCTGCACCGCCTGTTGCACCTACATAATGAATTACAATATATTTGATTCGATTGATACTCCCTGGTTTATAATTATATGGTGTCAGCTTTTTTTTAATCTCCATCATTAACACCTTCTTCTCCATGAGCGCCCATTTTATCAGGATTTAGCGCATTTAAAAACTCTTCAAGTTCTTCTGGCTTTGCATCCTTTACTTCTTGCTGTAATTTGGAAAATGATTTTTCTCCAATCTCAAGCCTTTGTTCACTTTTTATCATTCTTACCTCCAAGAAAAAACGGACGATTCCAAAAATTAGAACCGCCCGCATATAAGTGGAAAACAGACTATTTGCAATCGTCAGCCGGTCCCGGCCTTTTTGTCTCTGCTCCCGGACCTACTGGTGTATTCCCTTTCCCCTCTTTTGCTGGACCAGTACATCCAACATCACAGGTGCAATCTGGATCCACGGTCATTTCCGGGTGCCCCAATTTTACTGCTTTCTTTGCCGAATAGTTATGTGTATCATTTGCATTTGTTGTGCCGTGCACAGGGCATACATTTTTATCGCTCATGTTTTATACCTTACCTTTCTTCTACACGTACCATAGTTTTAAATCGGGATTCTGCCCGATCCAGAGATAAAGGATCACCGCCTTTCTAAGCAAGTGAAAGAATCTCGTTTTCTTGCTCCAGAGAAATCCATCCCTTTAAAACTGCCTTATCTAAACCTGCCTTATCAATTTTCTGTGGTTTGGACAAGTACATTCTCTTTAAAATGTTATACATGATTTTCACGCTCCTAACTGTTCCAGAATCAACATATCAACGGCGCTTTGAAGATCTGCATACTTCTGCTGCAAATCTGGTTTTGACATGGTAACAATTAATACGGTTGTGACCTTTTCGTTTCCATCTTCGTCGATTCCTACAGAGTAATCCGGATCCTTTTTCATGCCCTTATACTGAGTATATCCAACAATAGATCGCATCACTTCACCTGCGGAATCCAGAACATAAATTTTCTCTGTGTTCGATTCATTCGTGAATTCTGCTTCAACCTGTTCAAATGTCTTGGAAGAATCTGGAATGAATACAAAATTGATTTCATCTCCATTCTCTTGGACTCCGTTCGTAACAAGTTTATAAATTTGTTCGCCAGAAAGTTTTAAAGATTCCATTGCGTTCCCCTTTCTGAATTTGATAAATTTATCATACGATAAAATCATTTTTTGTGAAAAGTCATTTTATGTTAAATAGCGAGGCTTTGAAAAAAGAAGGACTTTTTATTGCAGTCGTTAGCATCGCATATAATATAACCGGAAATTCAGTAAGCGATCTCAGCACAGCTTGTTCGCGCAACAAATCCACGGAATTAGGGATTGTCGGTGTTTCCGGGCTAACTTCTGTTTGTAGTGTAAGGCAATCCTATGTCGCCGAAGGGAAAGTCTATATTAGTGTTTATAATCGAGGAACAGGAGCATCATCAGGGACCTGCAACGTTAGAGTCCTTTATAAAGCCAAATGAAGATTTTAAAAAGTATTTTCAAACCATTTCGCTGCTCTCCTGCCCTGCTCTTCTCTCATCCAACCAGTTTAATTATGTTTTTGCACACCAAAAAAGCCACCCATTCAGCTGGCTTAAACAGAAATATGTCTTAATTGCTTTTACGCAGCATATCTCCTATATGATTCTCGTATATTATCTTGGCGAATATTACAATATATCAATGTGGTTTCAACCTTACTATGCCCCATCAAAACCATCACTTCTTCGATTCGCATGCCTCGATTCAGTAAATCCGTAGCAAATGTTCTTCTAAATCTATGAGGATGCACATTCTCCACATTGGCTCTCTTGCCTATTTGTTTTAATAGATACTGCACGCCCGCTACAGTAAGGCGTTGGAATGGCTTTTTTGCTGTCACAAACAACGGTTTCTCTCCTAGCTGCGATAACGTCAAATCTTCTTTTTCCATTCTCCATAAGTAATATTTTTCAAGCCATCTTAACGCATTATCATGGATATACACAATTCTTTCTTTTCTGCCTTTCCCGATAACACGGAACTCCTGTTTCTGCATATCAATATCTTTCACATTAAGACTACACAATTCTGATACGCGTAATCCAGTTGCATATAAAAATTCGATAATAGCTGTCTCTCTAACGTCTTTACACGCTGCACGCAAATCTGTCATTTCTTTCCCGGAAAAAGCCTTTTTCAACTTGTTTTCAAGTTTGAATGCCTCTATTCTTTCCACTGGATTGCTTTTTACTAAACCTTCCTGCTCCAAAAATGTCCAGAATGAGTTTAGATATCTTCTGCGCCCCTGCACTGTACGCATGGAAATCTTGTCACGTTCTCTTATAACTCCAAAGTACCATCGTAAATCCATTGTTGTGATATCTTCAAAACTTTTATTGATGGTATTTCTACATGTCATAATCTCTCTTAGATATTGTTTCAATGTACTCTCCTGCCGCCCAGAAACCAATTTACTGGCTCTGAATAGCTGCATTTTTCTTACGTCACTGTCTGCTCCTAATGGGATTATTTCGCACTTATCTTCCACTATCTTTTTCCCGTGGAAATTAATGTACAAAACATTTTGCAACTGTTCTAGTTGCTCTTTCGCCAAACTGTGACTCATAGCTTGGAGTACATTGGTAATGATCTTCTCTAACATAAAGATACCTCCTGTTTTTTATATTGCACACAGGAGACTCTTGTTGTATAATAAAGATAGATCTCCCCCTGTGGGTGCATCTATGATATTTGAGGCATCGGTAGCCGCCAAGCAAAGCCGATGTCTCTTTTATTTTACCTTATTTTAGAGCATTTTCAAGATTTTTTACTTTGTAAAATCTTCATTAGATTAAATTGTTATTTTACTTTTAATAAAGATAAACGAGTTCGAATTTTTAAATCACCCCCTGAAAACTGCTGAACCCTGATGTCTACATGTGCCGGATTTTCATATTTCAAAATAACGGCCAGATTCTGAAAGGTCATTCCATCGGTGCTCGGAGCAACAACACTATAGTGCGCGTTCATGTCTGCAAAAGCTTCAGTTGTTTTTTCTGCAAATCCAATGTGCCGAGATCCCTTTGCATTCGAACTCCATCGAACATTAGCGAAGGCAATATATACGCCAGCATCTACATTAAAGGAATAAACGACAGTTTGAGTATTACTTGGAACCACGGAATCCTCAGTCCCGACAATAGCACCGTAATAGAGAACTTTCAGGTCGCTATTTAACTGAGTAATAGCATTCGCATTTGCAGTAATCGCCTGCTGCATCGCATATGCCAGAGATGATGTCGGAACATGGTTTGCATCATTGACCTGTGTGCTACTCATCATAGCCTTTGTGACATAGTCTGCAATCGCTGTATTGAACGCATCATTCGTCATAAGTTTATTCGCAATCGCATCTGCATGATCTGCAATCAACCCATCCATATCATCCAGTTTCTTTTTAAGCAGAATGTTTTTTGCTCTGTCATAAAAAACAGTTTTTACATGTGACCATGTAAAACGATCCTTGAAATCTTCTGGATCGCTTGGAAGTCTCAGCCATCCAGATTTATATATTGCCATTATCAATACCTCCTTATCTCATCAGCTTGCCGCATTCATCTATAAATCTCACATACAGTTTTGCGTGCAAGCCATCTTTAGCCCATTAGTTCCATCATTCTAGGCTCAATTTCATTAGTGATTTCATGCAGTAATTTAACCAATTCCGAGATACTCATTGTCCCTAATTCCATTATTTTCCCAGTGCCTCACGAATCACTTCAAGGTCGTCCACTGTGAGTGCTGGATAGTCCGCTGCAATATCTTCAAATTCTTCTCCGTTTTTAATACGGATTTTAAATGCTCTTACCATAATTTTAAGTTTCAGCGTGCTTAATGTCTTCATTACGATTCTCCTCCAATCAAATCGGCCATCATTAAGATGATATCGTCTGTAGTTGCTTCCAGTGTTTCAATGCGCTCTTTATCTGTTCTGACTTCGTTTTTATAATTGAGGTACTTCTTTGGATTTATTTTCACATCGGCCAAATCCAGTGTTCCAGTAGGTTCTGATATTTCTCTGTAATCATATTCACGATAGGTCTGTTCCTCTATCTGCCCCTCTGGAATCTCTGTTACAATGTTCTCATTCAGGCAGATATAGACATAATCCCTTCCGTCAAACTGTCTGACAGAAACCGCCTCTTGCGCAGTGTCGAATCTTGCTTTCATTTGATATCACTCCTTTACATATCTGCATTGTCTTATCCATTTTATATCGTTTCTTAATATTGTAACTGTTCGTGTGGTCTAAAATTCCCTTGTATGACACACACTTTCTTGCGAGCCATAACGGAATCTTTTTGCTCTGCTTGATGAGAGCACACGCTCTCTTGCAAACTCTACGAACTCTGAGGAAAACTCTTGTTCTGATAGTGACGTTCTGCCTGTAAATGCGGACACCCATAATATCGATAAAGTGACCATCGTCTTTTCGCTTGTCGATGGTGGTAAACACCGTCCAGTTATCTTTAATTTTCAGCCCCATTTCATCAGCTTTTTGAATAATCAAATTCATTGTCTTATGTACATCCTTTGCATTCGTACCGAGAACTAAAATATCATCCATGAACAGAAGATGATGTAATACCAGATTCACTCTCTGTAGGACTCCGTTTCTTTTCTTTCGGATTCGATACATGTTCTCAGCTACCTCGTGATAAATCTGCGAGAGATATACATTACAGAGATACTGGCTTAGATATGAACCGATGCTCAACCCACTTTCGAAAGTCGTAATGAGCTTTTCTGTCAACTCTAACAATGGCTCATTTTTAATGTACTTTCTGAGATAGTCCATTAGTTTTCCTCGGTCAATAGACGGGTAACATTTACTCACGTCACACTGTCCGGCATACCGTATGTTTTTGTTTCGCATCCAGCGTTTGATTGCTTTGATGCCGTATGATTGACCCTTGCCTTTCAGAGCAGCACACTGATACTCACCAATTCGCTTCAAGAAGTCCTTCATAGCTTCCACAACGATGTAGTCATAAATCTGCTGTTTGACGTTTTGGATGCCGATTCTTCGCACCTTTTGACTAGATGCGTCTATCTTTTCCTTGTACCATATAGGTATAAATTTTATGTCCTTTTGGATAATCTCCGAGCGGATTCCGTCAATCACCGTTTCCACCAGCGGATGAAGAGCTTTCGTTCCGAACTCTCTAACGATCCCTTTAATGTACTCATCCGGTAGACCGGAATATTCAGAAAACATTTTCAGAGTGTCTTTCCGTTTGTACTTATCCTTTAGGCATTTATAAGTTGCTCTTTGAATTAGTTCCCTATCTGTAATATCGACCTTTTTACAATATCGCTTCATAATATCGATTGTTTTTATAAGGGCTTTCGGTTTTTACTACTAACCCCGACGAGTGGGCGAACCCCCATCCGTCCTTACTCCTTTCCGCTTGAAAGTTTGGGTAGGTCTATTGAAAATATTTCGGGCATCTGCCCAAGAGCTCTTTCGAGCTACACCCTTTACAGGTGCGAAATACGACGCAAATGTTTTTGTTTGTTAGATGTTAACAATTTCAGCCGAGGCAGTTCCAGTTCGTCCTGTCAAGCCTGTTCCTGCAATTCACGTACACTGAGCCGGCATTCGACCTATTCCTGAGATTACCACGCACGCCGTAAGTCCTTATTTGTCGGTCGCAGTAGGGGCGATCCCCTCTTCCCTACGGGAATTCACCCCCACGACCTCCCTTTAATCGCAGCCGAGGCAGCTCCAGTGCGCCCAGCCAAGCCCGCCCCTGCAATTCACGAACACCGAGCCGGCATGAGACCAAATCCAGAGACCACCACGCCCTAAATCCTCTCGGGTTCCTCTAGTGTCTTTACCTCCGGCATAACATTTGTCTCCCCAACCTTGCGAGTCGCTGTTTCCGATGGTCTTCGCATACCATGCACACAGCTCTGTGTTGACTCCAATGTCACCTATCCAGAAATCGTTTCCGTCATTTCCCGGTATGTTTCCGATTAATGTGTATGTGCTCTTAATTGTAGCCTCGTCATTGACGTGCTTTACACCTCTTGGAGCGATATACACATCTTTGCTGTAGTCCTCCTTTAATACCATGACGGAATCGGCATATACGATATACCCACCTACCGAGCACTCAAGACCCATGACTCTGAACGGATGTTTGCCGTCCGTGTTGGAAGTCATTGAACCATCGTGCTTGCCGATGACCTTATCGGTTGTACCGCTCCACCAATGCATTGATGTTAATGTGATTTCTGCATTCAATGTATCGGTAAGAACAATCGGTATTGTCGTGAATCCCTCTTCCACGTCCAAGTAGACTGCAACGTTATTCTCGTCAATATCTTCCATCCTCAGCACTTTCACATCGTCGGCATACTGATGGATAGTGGTAACACCTCGGTCATTATTGACTGTACCATCATCTTTCTTCGAACCATAACCGACTGAAACATATCCACCCACAACGATATTCGAAGCCTGTGATTTTGTAATAGGAAAGAATGTCTCTTTCGTGTCTCGTTGAATCGATGCCGAATATTGGAAACTGTAACTTGTCGTACCACTGAAGATTTTCTGTTCATTTTTCGTGGCATATTTGATAACGTCATAAAGAATGACGTACATGTCTCTTTCTTTACCAGCTCCATAACAACCTTTACCTTTTTTCTGATAGTTATCAATCATATTATTGTACGACTGATTTCTTTCTGGCTTGGAATTGCGGAACGACCTAAGCAATCCATCGATTCCAATTCCGCTGATATATTTACTGTGAATCACATAAGATGCATATGTACCATCTTCTCTTCTGGCTGTTTCCCACGGAATCAGACCGTAATCATCGTTCGGGGAATCCGATAATGTCCAAATATCCTTTCCATCCTTTTGGATAACCGACCAATACGGCGTCATTGCGATTACTCCCACATCCACAGAACTGTCATTTTTATAGCCACTTCCCCAACCCTCAATTGCGGTTGGAATTTTACGTCCAAACTCGTCCGTGATGTAGTTGCAGTTGTACCAGTTGAAGATTCCTGTGTCCCCGTAATCATCCCTTCCCTCAACCGTGTCGGTAGATGGCTCACATACCTTATCCTTATTGGCAAGAGTTTTCACTCCGCCCGAGGTCGGGTTAATATCTGACTGATATAATTCCGTCTGATATACTCGCCCAGTACGCATCGTACCGAAGATAGCCTCAAGGATTCGCTCGTCAATCGTATCGGTAACAAACTTCATATTCGCCGTATCTTCTTTTAAATTTGTAGTGATTTCGTCTAAAGCAGATATTCTTTTCCCAGATTCAGCTGAATCAGCCGCTTGCCCTGACACCGAAAGTGTTTTATCAGTCCCGTTCAGGTAATCCCCTTTTGGCTGATAAGTCTTTTTTGCATCTTCTATTTTTAAATATGCCTTTGCAACATCATCTGCTGTTGGATATTGACTTGGAATTCCAGTTATATATCCGGCATCGTTTTTAAGATCGCTAACATTTGTTGGAATCTTTGTATTTTCTGGCAACGCCCCAACTTCTTTGGCTGTATAAACTGGCTTTGCTGGCTGTTTTGCCCAGCTTGCTAATTCGCTTGATTTGATATACGTTGACATATCAATTGGGGCTCCCATTGTATCCCATTCTTTTCCATTCCATGCAACATTCATTCCAGCCTCGCCATAGATTGACTTAGACTCAATGTTGTACATATCTCCAATTGTTGGATCTGCTGGGAGTTTGTCTGCTGCTTCAACTGTCCCTTTGTATCTAACAGGGTGATTCATTTTCGATTCCATATCTGAAATCTGATGTTTCAATATTGCGTATACTTTAATTGGTGTTAATGCCATATCGTCCTCCTAATATTACAGCTTGTACCAAGTATCAGTTGGTTTGTGGAATATATACAGCTCTGATGTATCGACACACAATGCCGTTGAATCTGTCTCAACATAATGGGGCAATTTGTCGACATCGGAGGAACATCCAACATAGTTTCTCACCATATTAATTGCGTCTGTACACACCCAACTTCCTAAATCAGGTAATTCCTCTCCTACCTCGTAGAAAAGTCCATCAAATTTGATTGCGCTATCAGTTTTTTTCCCCATTTGTGCAACCTTCCTTTCTGCCATAGGCTATCTGTTATTCTTCAAAATCTCCACCATCAACAGGGCACACCGCAGAGATGATTCCATCTTGACTGATTTTAATGCTTGTACCATCCGGTCTACTGATACCATTCTTAGTAGTTGTTGCTACCGTTGCTCCTCCAGAAGCCAAAATATCATTATATGCTTTTTCAGCTGCCGTCTTAGCAGTTTCTGCCTGTTCTTTGTAATACTTGGCATTGTCTGTGCCGCTTCCTTCATAAGAAGCGTCTCCAATAGCCCAACGTTTTGCATCCTTGGAATACGTCAATGCATCATTTGCAGCTGTTTGCGCGGTATTTCGATAGTTCAGTATATCAGCTCGATAATCTGGATTAAGATGATTTTCGTTGATACTGCCTGCTTTAATACTGGCGGTAACATGATATTCATCGTTCGAAAAGCTCTTATTAAATGCGATTGTGTCTGTATCGTCAAAGCTATATGCTTTTATAAGTTCCGCTATATTACATTCCCATTTTGTCCCATCATCTGTCGTCATAGTTAAAATTCCAGCTTCACTTAGCGAAAATGACACTGGGATTTTTTCAATGTTCTGATCGAATGTCTGGGTTGTTCCGTCTAACTGCCGAAAAGTCCAAACGCCTGTTTTTTTATCATATTCAACACTTTTCAACATAGAATTTCCAACAGATACATTCAATTTTTCTGCATCCATTGTCACCAACGCGTCATCTACCTCATTCAAGAACACATCCATGTGATTCAGATTGGTTGCTCCAAGGGCAGTTGCTGTAGATGGTCGGTTCTTCCAGTTGATTCTATTGTACTTTTTTGTCGTGTACGACATTTTGATTCTCCCCCTTTTCTAAAATCTCTCCAATAGTTCCAGAATCCAAAATATCAGCGATTTCCGCAATGATGCGCGCCTGTGCTATCCCACAAATAGAAATGGTATTCAATAGTTGTACTGCTCTTTGCATTTTTTTATAATCATACGTTAATGTTTTCAATGCTATTTGCCTTTCTGCCTTATTAGGCTATCAAGTCTACGGCTCATGTTTTGAACGCCAGAAATTAAAATTCCAATATAATTGTTGTAATTGATAACGAGATGATCATCTTTCCCAAACTGATACAACGCATTGCCATATTCTTTTGACAAAGTGATTGCAGCTACGTCTTGTGCGATCAATCCCGCGCTTTTTATTCCACTTTTTTTATATTCAAAAAAAACAGGGTTCAGAGAATTTAATAGTTCTTCTGATTCCTGTTTAGATAACCTTGTTATATTCTTTTTCAATCGTGAATCTGAATCTTCCTGCGGAAGTGGTCCTGAATATTTCTTTGCAATAACCCAGTCAATCTGAGATGGATCATTACCTTTGCAAAGAATGATTCCAGCGGTAATATTTTGAATGTTGACTTGAGCACTGTCATCAGCACCAATTTCATCATCTGTTTTTAACTGTACCGCATCCAAACTTCCTAATTCAAAATTTGTACCATCTATTGTGGATGCTGATATTTCATTCGCCGTGATAGTATTACCCTTTATTTCAATACCAGTCAAAGTGGAACCAGAGATATTTGTACCTGTTATTGTGCCGCTGAAATTACCACTGCTAGCAACGATCCCATTACAATTCAATGTGCCGTCCGCTGTCATGCTAGACTTGGTAGCTTTCCATGTAAATCGGTTTCCTGTGATGGAAATTTGCCCCGATTCTTGAGAAATTGCTGCCGACAATCCACCTTGACTAACCAGTAGCGAAATGTCTTTTACATTCTGGCTGATTTGACTCTGCAAATTTTCATTGCTTTTTGTCAAAACGGTTGTGATTTCTGATTCGGTCTGCGTTAGGTTATCAGATATCTCTCCCTCCGCATCAGTAGCTCTTTTGATTTCAGCCGATATATTCTGATCTGTTATTTCAAATTTTGAAGATATTTCTTTGCTCAAATCGCCCATAGAAAGAACAATTTTGTCCGCTTGCTCCATCAACAGATATGACTTTCCATCAACTTCTTTGATTGAATTGTACAAATCATTGGTTGCATTTTCACTTTCATCAGCTGATGATTCTATGGAATCCATCATGGCTTGACATCCGCTCATGGTTCTTTTCATGCACAAAGTTTCAATCACATCATCGCGAGTTATAATCCGTAGCGCATCTCCGGGTTCTATCCAGGGCATTGCTCGGCATTCCAATGTGCATGGTCTGTATGTTCTGCCATAGACATATGGGAATATTGACTGTGCTATATTAAGCAGCTCAACAACAGTTTTGCCATAAAGTAAGAAGTTCCCAGAAATTGTATAGAGATTTCCCGCATCTCCTACACTAGCGCCAATCTCTCCGTTCTGTTGAAAAATCTGTAATCCAGTATATCCTTCAATCATCTTATCTTCATATTCCAAAGATTTGAAGGACATAATCTGCTGCACACTTCTGCCATCACTTCCCAATTCAGACGGGTAAAGTTCATTGTCATCTGGATATAATGTTTCAGATGGATATAATCCCGTCTGTTGAATCTGAATGTATTTAAGCAATCCATTCTTGTCTATGTACCCAAAGGATACGTTGATCTGGCAGATGGCTTTTAATATTTCCATGCCAGAAATTTCAACTGGGTTGATTGTCTTTTCAACTTTTAGGGAATCAAAAAGCAGATCCGTTTGAATCTGCTTTACTCCAATATATTCACACAAAGAATCTCGCATCTCACGAATGCTTATCGGAAATGTTAAGCCATTGTACCAGCTTGATACATCCGTATTGAAAAGCCGCATTCGATTGTATGCTGTGATTTTTCTCTTTCGCCTGTCTGACTGCCTCACATATGACTCTACGGTATAATACCCTAATGGAATCTGGTATTCCCCCACTTCTTCTGTCAGAAAAAATTCTTTTCTAGTTAAATCCTCGATGACATCTGCAACAACCATTTCCAGTGACGCAGAAGAACATGCTCCAAATTCCAGATTGCTGCTATCACACAATGATTCTGTAATTGTTAAGCTCTCTCTTTCGATCCGATCATTTTCAATGAGTACCCAAATTTCATTTTGTTCGGACGGAAATAACCCATCCTCGGGAAACAGTGTTTCTGCCGGAAACAATGAATCATATCCCTTGCTGTAAAAAGACAGCTTAAATTTTCTTGCCTCAGATGGAGACACATTGTCACTGATTAATATTTTTTTGAAATTATCAGATATATCAATCATCGTTTCCCTCCATCTCTTTTAGCTTTCCATCCAGGTACTGAAAGCATGCAATCAAAATTCCAATAAAATGCATGTAGGGGATTCCATAAAATCCCGTGTGTGGATCAATGTCATACAACGGCCAGTCAAGGTTGTTTTCCCTTAAAACCGATTGTACCTCTTGTGCAATCAATCCAATTGCATCATCTCCGGATGATTTTAACTGGTATCGCACAGGTCTTAATGCATCAACCACTTTCATCGCAATTTCCGGCGGAATATCCCGTATATTCTTCTTTAAACGTCTGTCGGAATAATACGTAAACTTCGAACATTGCAAATAACTGAATTCGCCCCTGGTCGCATTAACATATGTGCATTCCTCTATGGATTTTACACTTAATACACCAAGGTTCAACTCTCCTGTGGCCGTTACTTTACTAGCTTTTATATCAGAACCAGTGATCGTGGAACCTTTAATTGTTGCACCAGATACAGTGCCACCGCTTATCGTATTACCAGTAATCGTTGCGCCGGTAATCGTTCCACCACTAATCGTTGAGCCCGTGATAGTTCCAGAAAAAGTTCCGTTCGTAGCTTTGATATTCTGGCAAGTCAACGTGCCATCCGAAGTCATGTTGGAATATGTGGAATTCCAAGAAAAGCGATTGCCTTGGATATTAACTCCGCCACTTTCCACGGAAATTTCCGAAGAAACACTTCCCTTGCTAACTTTTAGCTTGATTGCATCCGCATTCTGTGTAATTTGTGACTGCATCTGATTTGCAGAATCGGCGACTTGTGTTTTTAAGGATTCTGCTGTCAACGTAATTTGCGATGAAAGTTTATTTTCTGACTCTGTCGCTCTTGTCACTTCTGCGGATATCTGATCCGCGGTAACTTTAAATTGTGCTTCTGTTTTCTCTCCTAAATCCGTTACTTTCGCAGAAACCTCTTCGATATTTCGCGTAATAACTGCTGTCTTACCAAGGAGCTGGATAATCTGCTTATTGACTCCAAATACTTCTTCTCTAGTCTGACCTCCTGTTGCCTCGTATGTGTCCATCATAGCTTGACATCCGCTCATGGTTCGTTTCATGCAAAATGTTTCTATGATGTCAGTTTGAGTGACAGCTTGGAGATAATCTCCTACCTCAATCCAGGGCATCGCATAACATTCGATATTTGCCGGGCGATACGTTCTCCCAGAAATATATGGTAATAATGTTTGGGCTATGCTTATCATTTCCGCAGCGCTTTTCCCATATACCAAAAAGTTCCCTTCGATGGTATAAACAGAATCACTTGTTCCTACGCTGGAACCTATATCTCCTTCTTCCTGTCGAATCGTCAACCCTGTGATGCCATCGATCATGTAATCTTCATACTCCAATGGCTGTTTATAGTAGTTGATATGTTCAACTGCTCGATCATCACTACCTTTTTCCGATGGATACAATTCATCCTCTGGATAAAGAGATTCTGACGGATACAATCCAGTTTGTTGCAACTGAATATACTTCAAGGCTCCGGTTCTATCCATATGACCAAAGCATCCATTCAACTGGCAAATTGCCTTTAAAACTTCCAACCCAGAGATTTGTTCCGGTTCAATGGTCTTTTCAATTTTTAACGAATCAAATGGTAGCGAAATCTGAATCTGACTAATTCCAATGTACTCACATAAGGAATTTCGAAATTCAAACAATGTCATTGGGAACGTCAGTTCATTGTACCATACAGCCACATCTACATCGAATAATCGCATATTGTCATACGCTGTAATCTTCCGTTTCCTGCGATCGGATTGTCTTGTGTATGATTCTACGGTATATACACCAAGAATCATTTCATATCCGCCGCATTCTACGCTCAGGGTAAAAGTCCGTCCAGTCAGATCCTCGATAACATCTGCAACCACAATTTCCATGCTGGATGCTTCACAAGCGCCAAATTCCAATTCATCCGAATCACAAAGAGCTTCTGTGATAGTCAACGACTCACTCTCGATCCGATTGTTTTCAATCGTTACCCAGGGAATGCCATTCTCAGCCGGAAATAGTGTATCTTCCGGAAATAACGTCTCATAAGGGTACAATGTATCAGCAGTCTCATCATAAAACGTTAGTTTAAATTTTTTTTGCGTTTCTACACTGGTATTCCCGGAACGATATAGGTCTTTGATTTTTTCTGGCATATCAAGCATATCTACACCCCCTATCTTGCCGCGCCGTACTCAATAAACGCAACTCTGGTAGGATTGTACAGAATATCGTTTCTCTCACGATATACCATATAAGGCTCAAACTCAATGTCTGGCATATACATTTCCCCAGTACAATAGCTCATTGTCCAGTCATTCCAGTATTCTACTGTCATCTTCTGCCTATCCGCTGGAAGAATGGATTTAATTACTGCCATATCAGCCAGTCGTACAGGTTTAATGTCAAATTCTATCTTGGTTGCTTTCGCCGGAAGTACATTCCTGTGGAAAACTCCGTCATTGTCGGTATAATCGTCTAGGTCTGTCTCTTGATCTGGCGTACACTTATAAGAACCGGCATGGATATATTTGTTGGGAAATTCCACGCCATTCACTTTCAGCAACCATCCCTCAAATCCATGCATAAAATCTACCTCCATAAATATTCGAGGTTAGCGGCCAACACATATTCGCTGGTCGGTTTCCAAAGCAGACGGATAAACCTTATTCTGCATGATACAATCATAGCATGATTTTATAAGGCTTAAAGACTCACATACAGCAGTCTTTACACAATGTGCGTGATGTGCATAAAAATATACTCTCTGACATTTCCAGACATGAAGTGTGGCAGTTCCCAGTTGATCCGGATTCTCGGACCGCGAGTTCTAGTTTTCGAGCCAAATTTGGTTTTAAAGTATCGGTCAATCATCTCTTTGTACATTTCCAGGTCATAAACATTGTACTGCAATAATCTTCCAGTCGGATTGAGGTACTGCTTGATAATCTGCTTGTAGGCTTTATCGCTAAGGATTCTATGAGGGCTTCCAACATATTGCTGGTACTTGTCGTAGAAATACAGGATGATTTTAACAAGCTCTTTCTTTCGGTTATCATTGTCTGTCTTTCCAATCATGAAGTATGGAATCTTTTCCGAGATGTATGCCCGGAGCTGTTCGTTGGTGTATTTGGTATGAGGACAAGTACACTGCCCCGTTACACCCCTATTGGAAATATAATTAGTTTCTCTGCTACTCTGAAATTGAGTAGTATACTTTCTCTTTTTGACATCTTTTTGTGTCAAAGTATACGTTTCCCCTATATTGAGATCTTTATCGCGATCCCGGTAGGAATCTCTGGCCGTCGTATAAGTGAAGTTAGTCTCTGTTGTAGTCTCTGGTAATGGTTGGGTCAAATTGACCTTTCCATTGGTGCAAATTGATCTCTCCATTTTCTCCTTTTTTCGATCAATTTCAGAGGTCTGAACCGGCTGCTCTGATTTAGTTGGAACCGACGGTTTCTCCAATTTTTCCAGTGCCTTATAATTGATGGAATACCAGAGAGTTTTGTCATTCTTCATCCGGTTAAAGTTGGCAACCAGAATAAGCCCTTTCTTCTTCAAGGACTCAAACACACGTTTTACTGTTGCAACCGAATAGAACGGAAAATTTGTTCGCTGCCAGTTTTCTATGGAATTGTAAACCCATTTTTTTCCACGGATAACATGGTCTGTCTTTTCCAGCCAATAATGTAGCTGTTGTAAGATCAGCGCCTCATTCACTCCGATTTTACAAGCCAGCGTCGGCGACAGTAACAATGGATACTCATTCAACAATAATCCCATACAAAATCTCCTTTCATCTATCATCGTTAAAAAATAATCAAAGAACAAAAAAGTCCAGAAATAAGCCTTGATTAGGGGCTGATCTCTGGACTAAAAGCGCATTTACCTGCTCATAAAAATCTAAAATAGTTGAAATTGAACCTCTCAGTGGCGGGTGTAGAGGCTCTGGAAATCCATCCGCTCATGGAAAAAATTCTGAATCAAAAAATCTTGGCTTCCTATCACGGGAAGTCTCCATTCGAGATATTTTCTATTGTACTTCTTATTATACGGATCTTGCGATTTTTTACAAGAGGGAAATTTGAGAAAAAGAAAAGGCGCAGATTTCTCCACGCCTTGAAATATTAGAATGATTAGTAGCCAACTGATGCTACTCCATATGCTGCCTGCTCTGGCGTAAATTCTTCAAATTCCAGTTGATGCTGCAAACCTTCTTTTGAAAATCCCATAACTTTCATATACGCTTCTGCGCTAACTGCGGCTTCATTATTCCAATCTGCTCCACAATTATTTGCACCGTATGCAGCTTCTTCGTTTGTGAACCCCTCATACTTCAACTGATGTACCAAACCGTTGTATGAAAATCCCATTTTAGTTTTAAGATACAACTGTGCACTCTTCAATGCATTCTGCATACCAAGCGTAGCCTGTGGTTGAACTTCTCCTGTCCATACTCCATCACTACCAACGATTTTGCCATCTGGTGCCGCTGCGCTTATCAGAGTATAGCCATCTGCCTTGAAATAATACCATTTCCCAGAAACTTCTTTCCAAGTATTTGTTGGATATGTTCCATCATCTTCCTGGTACCAAGAGCCCTTGATATCCTGTTTCCAAGAACCGGCAAATGCTGTTGATGCCATACTCAATGAAAGAGCTGTTGCTAATGCTAAAGCCTTTAATTTTCTCATCCGATATACCTCCCCATGTTTTTCTTACATTATACCATCCGACATGGAATCCGTCATTTGGAAACCTTGACAAAAAACAAAAAAATTCTTGTTGACTTTTTCTGTTATAATTCCGTATAATTTAATTGTTCATTTAGCAGAACCCCTAATAAATCAAGTTTTCATTTTTTTGATCCTTTCAAAATGAGCCTCGGAGTAAAAACCGAGGCTTGTTTTGTTTTTTAAGCCCCAGCCAAGAACGACCGGGGCATTCTTTTACTGAATGAGAGAACGAATATCACTGATTTTTAAGTTTTTCTCTTCCATCAGGTCTAAGAGGGATGCAAGCTCCGCGTCTCTCTTCTCTTCCTGCGCCTTTTTCAGATCAGCTTTTAATTTCTCTAATTCTGATTTTTTCTTCTCAATCTGGTTTTGCAGTTTCTCAATTTCCGTGTCAAAATTTTTCTGTCTTGCCATGATACAATCCTCCAGTTTTTCTTTTGAGTATACCACGGCAGAGTAGAAAATTGAAGCAGAAGTTTGTTTCCAGGCTACAGCGCCATAACCTGTTGAGCATTGGCGTTCCGGATCTCTTCTTCCAGAAAATACGGCGGCTGGTACGAATTGATGATATCGATCGCTTTATCACACTGACTCCGCTTAATGCTCTTATACGAACGCACTCCAAAATTATATTTCAGATTCGAATATAGGTTGCTGTATAATTTCTGTCGTAACCCTTTGTTCCTATACGCGCTGGAATTGATTCCGCCCAAAACCTCGACGCCCTTTTTCTTGGTCGCTGTCGTGATCCGCTCCGCCTCGATCGGGAGAATTGGAAGATCCGCCTTGATAGCTTCCACATCAGACTGAATCGTATCGATCTTCCGTTCCAATTCTACATTTCCTCTCGCAAGAAGCTGAATCTGCTCTGGAATCGTCAGCGGAATACCATACGAACCGGTTCTACGAATACTTGGAAGGACTTCTGATGTTACCCATCGTTTAAAGCGTTTTGCAGAATCCAGTTTGCTGCTGAAGATCAATGAGTATAAACCGGATTCATTGATAATATACATTTCTCTGCTCTGACCTGAGTCGGTAAAACGCCTAGTGAGCTTATCATCTTCTGATATGTGCTTTTTTAGTGCATCAGAAGTGTCTTTATATTTTAATGCTTTAGCCACATCCTTGCCGACAAACCACGGTTCTCCATCAATAGTTACTGTCCGGATGTCTCCGAATTCTCCGCTATTGAAAATTTGCATTTCTTCCATCAGTCTTTGTTCTCCTCCACATCATCATAAATATCCTTCACAATAATGTGAATGTAGCGCAATACCTGCGGATTATTGATTTTCTCCAGCATTTTTACAATGTTTTCTTTGTAATCCATTTTAACTTACATTGCTTTCCTAAGTCTAGTATTGAATTTTTCCTTTGGAAATGATAAGATAAGTAGTGTAAGATTTACTTACATTATCACTTCCACATGGAAGGGCGGATAGAGTAATTGCGGACTGTCACTCTGGTAATTACTCTATTTTTTTATTCCTCTTCGCTCAATTCTTTATCAACGATTTCTTCAAACCATTTAACCTTTGTTTTTCCTTCCAATTGAAGTTTTTTCTCCAAAGCTTCTATTTTTTCTTTTTTTAAAGAAACATTAAATTGTTTGAAAACTTTTCTGCGTTCTTTAAAGTATTCAGCGCGTCCCTGCTTAGCAACCATTATCAATCCCCCTTTCTTTGTTGCTAACAACAGCAATTATACGCTTGTTGTTAGCAACAGTCAACCACTAAATTAAAAATCTGGTGCGTCGAAGCAACTTCCTATTCTTTTTTCTCGCTTAACATTTTTAAAATAGCATATCGTATTGCTTCTGCTGTTTTAAGATCATTTTCTATACAATACTGTTGAAGTTCATTATATGTGCGATCATCAATTCTCGCTTTAACTTCATGAGCTAAAATACTACATCCCTTAAGCGGTCTGCCCATTTTGGCACTCATAATATCCTCCTTTCTTTTTGAGTCCCATAAGTGTAATATAAACTAATGAGTCCCAAAAGTCAATCCCCAATCAAAAAAATGTAGTGTAAGATTTGCTTACACTCTGATGGGTGTGGCGGTAGCTGATTTGATTGGTAGTCTGAACAGTTGCCGCTTTCTTTATTCTCTGAGTTCCTCATCTATCTTTTCGTTTAACCAGGCTGTTTTTGATTTCCCTTTTTCCTTTAACTTTTCAGTCAAGGCATTCAACTTTTCTCTGGAAACAGGAACATTAAATTGTCCTATGGTTTTACGACGTTCCTTGAAGTATTCAGAATTTGTTTTTTTTGCAATCATTATATAACACCTCCTCGTGATTGCTAGCTAAAATATAATTTATTTGCTAGCAAATGTCAACCCCTAAATTAAAAAATCCCCCAGAAATTTTCCCAGGGGATCTTTTTGATACTAGAACGACACGCCTAACTGTTTACCGGTACGCTTACGATACGAAGTGGCGGCTTTCTTATACTTACTCTGAAAAGCATTGTCATCAAAGACAAGACCTTTACTATTCATTTCTTCCAAAATCTGATTCTGTTCACGTATCGTGCTTTGCAACTGCCGCATCTGATACGTGTACTCTGCCATTTTTACGTCCATCTCTCCCTGCATATTCAAGGAGAGAGCATCCATGTCAAGAGATGCAGATTTGAGATTCGGTTTTTTCGGCAAGTCGAAGTTTACCGTTGGAGTCTGCAAGGCGAAATTCTTGTTTATGCCTTTTGCCCATCCTTTTACCGCATCATATGTGGAATCAGCGTTATCCGTAATTCCAAGATTGAATCCTTCGACGAAATACGCGCCAATCTGCTTCATCACACGGGATGGAGAATGAACATCTCCGGCATCCTTTACACTGGTAGTAAGTTTTGCAACCAAAGATCTTCCGGCTGCTGCAATACCGCCAAGCAAATCGCTGTCACCTAATCCTCTAATAAAGCCTTGAAGCATATTTTGTCCGACTTCAAGCAAACTGTTTCCTGGTTCATCCTTCGCAGCGTTTGCGCTATCGTGTACCGTCTTTGGCAATGCCTTGGATGCGTCCGATAACTGTTGTGTCAGTCCAGTATCTTTAATACCTTCAATCAGGTTCTGATCTACATCCAGGCCTAATTGTTTCAGTTTATTAACCAACGGTCCGCGCTCACTAGCTTCTGCCTTATCAATTTGCTGCAACAGGTTAATGGCAGTTGTTTGTGTCTCTGATTCCTTGCCTGCAATCGCTTTAATCAATTCATCCGGCACATCCAGGCCAAGACCATTAAACAGATTAATCAACTCTGGCTGTTTCAGTTGAACACCATTATTTACCTCCGTCAGCAGACCAATCACCGTGCTTTGAACTCCGGCACTCTGACTGGCGAGGTTTGTAATCAAATCTGACGGAAGTGTGATTCCCAAACTCTTGAACAAACTTTCAAGCTGTGGCTGTGTCGCCTGTACACCAGAAGAAATATTTGCCAACAGTGTTGTTACACTCAACTGAACTTCTGGGGACTTATTGGCAAGAACTCCGATAAACTCATCAGTCATTTGCGGAGCAATCTGTCCAAACAAAGTTTTCAGTTCTTCCGCTGATAACTGTGTCTGCTCCATCATCTTAGAGAACATCCCCTCAATAGCCGTGACTGAAATACTGTCGCTGGTTGCAATTTTCTGGGCGAAATCATCGGTAATCGTGATACCAAGATTCTGGAACTCTGTTTTGAGCCCTTCAATACCAGTTTGAATGGTTTGATTGTTGGTAGCTACTCCTGTAGCCGCGTTTTGATAGGCGGTACTGAAATATTCGATATCTCCATTAACATCTGACAACGCTTGTCTGGTATTTCCCAGTGTTTCCGTTGCTTGGTTAAACGCATCATTTGCTGCCTGGTATTCAGCGTCAATTTTTTTCCATTCTACACCGAACGGATCGTAGGTGGTTGTCATACTACCCTCTCCACCAATTCTGCCAGCTTCTGCCTTTTTCTTATATTCATCAATTTTCTTTTGCGACTCCAAAAGTTTCTTCCTGGCTTCTGTCTGGGCATCAACCGCATCCGCAACTGCTTTTTCTCCCTTAATCTGCTTCTCATAGGCATCTTCCAGTGAACTCATGGCAGCCTTAGCTTGCGCCAACTCTTTTTGCTTATCAATGGTTTTTTGCAGTTCATCACGATTTACTTCCAAAAGACCTGTTTCCCCGTTAAAGTACTGCTCCAGTTCCGGGTACATCTGAACCAAATCTTTGCTATACTGTTTCATTAAAGAGATGTCTTCTGCGGTCGGGTTAGCCTTGCTATGAAGTGCTTCGTACTTATCTGCCATATCTTCTGCCATTTTGGCTTGTGCTTCTCCGGCAGTTCCAAAATCATCCTTCATCTTTTGCGTGGAATCTCTCAGATCCTCGATACGCTGATTGATGTCTTTTTGGCGGGAATCGAAATTGCTTACCCATTCATCGAGTTCTGGTGTTTCCGATAATCCTTTAAGAAAACCACTCCACAAAGAAACAATACCTGTAATCGCTGCCACTGCTAATCCGGCTGGTCCGAACGCTGTATAAAGCGCAGCACTTGCCAATCCAGCAGCAGTTATAATAGCCATGATGTTTGTGGTCAGATTTCCTGTTCCTGTTGCCAAATTTTCAGCTGCATTATATAAAGTGAAAAATTCTCCGGCGACGGCTCCAATACCTAGTGCATATTGAGCAAAAGTAGACAATTGACTTCCAATTGCTTGTAATGTTGTTGGTAATGCGCCAAGCCAATTTCCACTCTGTACGGAATCTCTAAATGTAGTAAATGCAGTTCTAAGCAAAACCACAACTTTTTCAGCTTTCGGCGCTGCTTCTTTTAACGCCACAATGGCATCTGTACTACCTCCTAAAGCCGTTATAAACAGTTTCGCTTTTCCAACACTATTTCCTAAAGCATTCGCAAATTTCTGAATGTTTCCGGTTTTCAACATCGCCGTTACACCAACCAATGTGAGCAACGCCGTCTGTAATGGTGCTGTTTCAAATGTTCCTTTGTAAAGGTTAAAAGCTGCGTTAATTCCGTTCCAAATTGCCTTTCCGACACTTGCTAGGATTTTGGCATAATCAATACTATTGAGGAATTTTCCGATCTGCTGACCGATCATCTCCCATTTGATTTTTGACAGTGCCTCATTAATTGCTGTCAATAAGCCAAGCGCCCACGTGCTAATCGTATGCCCTAATAATCCAAAATCAAAAGTGGAAAAAAACTGGTTTACGCCTGCCGCTATGGAAGCACCAAAGTTTTTCCAGTCAAATGTAGTTCCGAATGAATCAAGGAAATGCAGTGCTGTATTCAGCGCTCCGGCAATCGTTCGACCTAATGCCCCGAACAAATCTGGAGAAATCAGACCGTTCAAAAAATCTGCCAGACCTTTACCGAAATTCTCTGCACTTTGATAAACGCTATCCCAATCAATTCCGTTCATAGCATTTGTCAGTGTGGTTCCAATATATTTTCCCAGTTCGTACAGAGAATCAATTTCACTCTTGTATTTCTCCAGAATAGAATCTCTCCGCACCAGTTTGGCATCTGCACCATTAGCGTTTCCGCCACCAGCACCACCGCCACCGCCTTTACCGCCAGATCCAGAGCCGTCATCTGATGTCATGTTGTTTACTTCATGCCATGCTGCAATATAGCGGTTCAGCTTCTTTGCATTATCCGCAGCCTTGCCGGTTCCATCCGCCATATCCTCTGCACCTGCACCAGCCGCATCGAAATCATTTGCCAGTCCTCCGGCATCGATTTCTATTGTCCAGCCGAAGATCGCGCCAAGCGCATTTGCCACCGTTTTTGCAAAAGCAATTACCGATTTCATGACACTATTCAATGTTGTAATAAATGGCTTGAATGCATTAACTAAAACACCACCGACAATTCCGCCTAATTGCTGGAATTGCTGTACTAAAATTCGCGTCTGATTCGCCCATGTCACATAATGTTATCGTAAAGGTTTTTTATCCTCTACTTCTTACAGTTTCCTGTAAGGTCGGCGTACATATTCGACCCAGTAGGTCGTCGGTCACTCTTGGGGATATTTTATTCTATAACTCTTTCCAAAATAGAAAGAGCATAGGTTCAATCCCTACGCTCTACAATGTACTATATCTTTTACGATATAGTCTTATCTCGGTATTAACTTATTGACAATAGACATCAACTTAGCCTTCACCGATTTTAACCGATTTTATCATAACGCATTACTGCGTTAGGCGGCACACATTCTACCGCTTGTTCTGGCGAAGTCTCCTTGCGCGATAGCCGTATTAGCCATAACATATTGATAACGCAACATCGTTTTTTGTGCCTGCGTCATCGAAGATATGTTCGCGTCAAGTCCGTTTTTCAACGCATATTCTTTTAAGGTCGTTTGGGTTAAGTCTAAGCCGTACTTACGCAGCGGTTCTGTCTCGCCTGAGAATACAGCCTGTAAACTTCTCGCAACTTCTTCCTGAGATACGTTATAAAAAGATGCCATATCCGCTGCTAGCTTAGTCAATCCGATGGACATATCAGACATCTTACCTTGTGCAAATCCCATCGCCATTCCCATTGCCTGAAAACGACCGGCGATCTGCTTGGTTGTCAACTCTGACATACCAAAATCTTGAATTGACCGGCTGGACAGCTCTTCTACTTTGCTGGCGAAATCTCCAAAGGCATTATCAACAACGTTCTGTACCTCTGTTAAGTCAGAAGAAATATCAATCGCCTTTTTGAACGATGATAATCCTCGTAACAACAACCAGTACGTCGCATAGAATTTACCCAGTGCCGCAGCCAACCCGCTGAATGATTTCTTGGCTTTTCCAATCGATGTCGGGAATAATGAAAATCCGCTCGATGTGGCCTTTGCGGCATTACTGGTTCGCCCCATCGCATTTGCCAAATTTCCTAATGCCTGAGTCATTTCAATCAGATTGCTACTTACTTTAGGGGCACTCGAAAGAGTAACCATCATTTCTTTCAACGCCTTAGACAGGTTCGTGATGTTTCCGCTGGCGGCTCTTCCGGCAGCCACACTTCCCAACTTTGAAATGCTTTGTGCCAGTTCTGTCAATCCTGCATTATCAAATTCATTAAACGCCAGTCCTTTTATTCCAGACGACAATTCTTGCAACTGCCTTGATAAAAGCGGGATATTTGCTGTCGCTTGTGTAACAGTCTTACGTCCAAGTGTACCTAACGCGTTCGCTATAGCATTAATTCCAGTCGCATCAAACTGTATTCCATTTAACGCTGCCAAATTTGTGCCAAGCTGCTGAATCCCCGTGGATGCCTGCCCCAACTCCTGTATATCGGTGGCAGATGTGATTCCACTGGTAGCAGAATTTCCTTGCGCTGACATTCCGCTCAATAGAGATGTGATTCGCTGAATAGTTCCCTCCATAGAGGACAATGAATCAATTTCATTTTTCACTGATGCGGATGCTACGCTTCCTTCTTCTTGAAACGCTTTGGTTTTATTTTTAACGGCATTTGTTACTTCAAGAACAGCGCTTTTTAAGTTCCCCAGCTCTGAATTTTCTCTGGAAACCGATAAGTCATCTCCAGTAGCTGACATCGCCCTGTTCAAATCTGCAAAATCGCTATAGAGTTTATAAACACTCTCTCCGACTGTTTTATCGTCCAGCGATTCTCTGTTTCCAGTAGCAGTTAATGATTTATTGAACTCATCAACAATTCCACGCCCTAGTCTTAATTTATTATATAAGTCTTGGAAAGCGGACTCTGCTCCATGCGTTGTGTCAATGACATTTCCAAGCTGTTCGTTCAATTCGGTAATGAATACTTCAAAATCAGTGCCACCTTTAGCGCTAGTAAAAGCCTGCCCTAAAGAACTTCTCATTCGATTCCAATCTTCTCCAAATTCGCTGCTAAAAGGAACCGAAATTTTATTTCCGCTGCGATTCAAATCATTGATGTATTTTACTAAATCTTTAAACGCCTCTACTTTTTGTGGCGCCATACCCATCAAATCATAGGTTTTCTTGATTGAGTTTGCTAAGTTGTCCCAAGATACGTCAAAATCTCTAGATCCGGGCATCTCTGTTTTGTTCAGCATTTCTTTGCTTGCATAAACAAAATCTTTTACTTTGCTGTTTAACTCATTGAATGTATTCTTTCCAACCAGCCCAAATTCATTCATCATATCAATTGTTTTTTGACTGATGAAATTATCTAATGAATTTTTACTTCCGGCTAATCTGGAAAAATTAATTTCGTTAAGTGCCTGTGAAAAATCCATTGCAGAACCAGAAAGTTCCATAAACGTAGATGATAAACTTGTCAGTTTTCGAATGTCGATCATATTTACACTCAGCGCTAATTTACCAAGCGCATTCGACATTCGCTCTATTGATGCATCTGCACCACCAGCATCACTGGCTATTTCCAATAACAAAGAATCTATAACATTATCTGCTGCCATTTCTACCTCCATTTGTTTGAGGTCAACAGTTACATTTCATTTCATGTACCGGTAATAAAAAAAGCGGACAAACATTACTGTTCATCCGCCTCTTTCTTTTTATAGCTTCGCGCCATGAAATCCAATTGAAGTAAATATTTCTCCTGCATATCTGCCAATTGTTCCTCATTCAGATTTGAAACATCAACAGGTTTGTTTTGCTCCAATGGATTTTTGGGGTATTTGGCTTTTTTAGAAAAAGCCGCCGCAATGGCATTCATGGTATATGCTCCAATTAGCCACGATTGATATTCAGTTCTTTCCCACTCGTTTTTGCGACGTTTCCAATATGCATCGATATGTCGCTTAACCGCACCAAAAGTCATATGGAAAGCATCTTTTTCAGATAAACCACATTCCAAAGCCGATGGTATCAGCTCATTTAGAATTAATTCTCTGAAAGTTTTTTGGCCTTGGCTGTTGCCCGTCTCTGCGCCCGATTCGGTTTCGGTTCTCTCGATTCTTCCGTGTTCATAGCCTGACTCATGATCTTGTTCAGACCGGTTCGAACGAAAAAATCATCTTCAGCCATCTGATTAAGGCAAATTGTGAATAAATCATAAAAATTTCCAGTACCATCCTCGGAGTGTTCTTGGATATACTGCTTTGCAATTTTCTTGGCGTCATGCATGGAGGATACGGTTCCATCTCCATCCATTCCATGATACTCCTGCAATCCAGCATAAAGCATCAAAATCGCAGTCTTAGGTAATTTCGAAATCTCATTTTTAATTCCCTGCACAGATTCTTTAATCACTTTTTTTCGTGAATCCGGATCAAGTTCTGCAAGAGCATCATCAGCCAAATACGCAGAACCGGAGACTCCTCCCAAAAACTCGATTAATCTATCGATGCAATCGGAACACAAAGAAGCCTCCAGAGTGTATTCAAGATGATAATCCTTACCACCAATAGTTAATGTCTTGTACATAATCAAGATACCTCCCTATCCTTGATTTTATGATCTACACATCTTCTCCATCTGTTGTCGGTTTAATCGCTGTCAACATACCTTTATACTCATCGATTGCCAGGGACAGCTCTGCTACCAGCAATTCATTCTGATCAACCGCAGGCATCGGGATTTTACCGCCCGGCTGAGCAATAATGAAGAATGCCTTAGTAAGATTCGGACTCCAAACAGTAAACCAGGTTCTCTTGTTGGCTGCCAGTCCTTCTGCCGCATCGTCCAACATTTTCTGGTAAATCGTTTCTGTTTCGTTTGTCAAGTTGAACGAAATTGTCCAGTCTCCGCCGGTATCCTGTCTGCCTGCAACACTTCTTGTCTGCTCATCTTCGATGGCAGATGCATCGATTGTCTCTGTACTCAAAGAAATCTCTCCGATAGAGTTACATCTTTGCAGCCATGTATACGCAGTCGGTGCTACACCAGGCGTTGTTTCTACAGCATAACCAGCTCTCATTTTAAGGGTAGAAATACCAGGAATATTTGCTAATGCCATTTAATCTCCTTTCCACCTCATAATTATTAGAGGTTAGCGGCCACTTCATTTTCAGTGACCGGATTTTTTTATTTTGTAAACTGTTTCTTTGTTTGATCAATCCATGTTGCCGATGCACCAGATACCATTCCGATCGCGACGGCATTCAGAATATCAGTTGCCGGATAGTTTGGCATGACATACATTCCGACTACTCCCAATATGCCACCAATGGCAGCTACGATAACAGTAATCCACTTATTGTCAATTCCGGATGCCTTAACACCAAGTCCGATGAAATAGCAAATCGCCACAATGGCAGCTACACTAGCAATTCCAAAATCCATTGTCCTACCTCCTTTCCGTTTAATTGCACGAAAAAAGAGCATTAACATTAATGCCCTTATTCCCTTATACTATTTTAACTTATGTTGTTGTTTTGTAAAAAGTCACATTAAAAGGATTCTCCGCAATAAAGCCTATTGTAACGACTGACAACGCGAACAACCGTCTTGTCCGAACCCTCTATCTGTTCTGGTCCGTATGTTCTCCTAAATCCCATTTCCGTCATAGCTTGATGACTGATATTGTCAATTTCATACGCTTTACTTAATGCCTTTTGCCCTTTAGCATAAGAATCCACTTGAAATGCCGGAATGATTGCCGATTCATTTCCATCTAAATCCCATTTATTCCCAGGTGCACCCATCATATAGATATTAGAATATGGATATTTGTTTGGAATGGCACTCTTTTGCATAGAGCATGTAATGCCCTTTATGCTCTGCATATTTGATAACCATTTTTCAAAAACATCAAGAACAGGATTTTTTACTGTTACCATTAAATTCCACCTCCGAACACTTCCTTGGCAATTTCATGCATTTTCTGTATAATCTCTACACTGGCTTTATACATTGGCATCGTTGATTCTGTACCGAATGATCTAACACTTTCTCCGGTATCAGCTGTGTAGAACCATGAATCTTTTTTTCCGTTTCCTTTTCCATAAGAACCAATTGTATAACCCATTTCCGCACCTTTAGGATTAGGGCTGGTTCCCGGAGAAGTATTGTAATGCACACCGGCACCAAACTCTATAAACAGGATATCTGAGCCCTCGCAAACAAGCGTTGCCTGCGCATAATCTTGGAACGAATTAATCTTTATATATGTGTTGTGTGTTTTATCTGAATCGCCTTGTGCTGCATCCACGTTTTCATTGACAATAGGAATTCCTATTTCCGCTAGTTTCTGCACAAACTCCACATTCTTACTTTTTAACACCTGTCTATATCGTTCCAATTCTTTTTGAGCGTTTCGAATGCTTGATACAGACAGATTAATCTTGATTTTCTTCATAGTTAGCTCCTATTTTTTCGATTCCATATCTGCGAATTAATCCTTTTGCAGTACCAATGTATTTTTTTAATCGGTAATCAGGTAACACCGTAGGCTCCAATGTCTCTTCGCCCACCTTTAAACTTCCATCTTCATTTAACTCTGGTTCAACATCGACCCATAACAGCATTCCTTCTTGTGGCTCAAATGAATCCCATCTGTTTTTCCATCGTGTTAAGTATCGATCGTAGTTAGGTACTAAACCGGCAGCTATTTCTTCTGGCGTCCCAGATGTAGAAGATACTGTCATATACCTAATCTCTGGTTTTGAAAAAGTTTTTATTGTATCTATTCCGTTCAATTTTTCAGTTACCATTGAAAAATAAATTTTCTGTTGCTCTCGATTATTACTTCTCACTACGAAACCATCCTTTCTATTATCGTGGGTATATAAAAGATTGCTTTTCCTCCTAGACTCTCATAAACCGATTTGAATATTAAATATCCATAATTGGCAACAATATTACACACCAGTTCTTCCATATCGATTACATATTTGGATTTGGAATATCTATGTATATCACTGATTATATCATATTCCCATAATACAGTATGAGTCATTTCATGAATGAACACAGTAATCAATTCTCTTCCATATAAATCGTTTGAAAGGTAAATCGTATGTTCTGATGGAACAGTAACTCCAAGCGTATAACTTCCCGTTCTATCAATCAATTCCGGATTATATGGACTAACAAATTTCACTTTCCAACCATGATTATTTACCATTAAATATCTGTCCATAGTCCCTCCAATAACAGAAAAGACCCATGCCACACAAAGTAACACAGGTCCCTCTTATAATTTACTGCATCTGTTGTACTAATTTGGTTATGTCTGCTTTCATCGTCTGACGTAATGTAGGATCTGCATCCGACCACATTTCTTTCAGATTTCGGATTACATCATCTGTATATTCCTTTGTGCTATTATCCATCATTCGTTTTGATTCTGCATCTTTGGAATCATGATAATGTCTTCTGTACTCATCGTAACGATCATAAGACTCTCCATATCTGGAATTTTTCTTATCATCTTTTCCTTTGTATGTCAGATAATCATCCATCCACTCGTCATCCTGTTTGTATAGATATGGACGATATCCCATTCTATGACCTCTGCCTTTCGGTGCAAATCTGCCGTTGTCATAGCGATAACGATCATATCCCATGCGTTCCATGAAGTCATCCGAATTTTCTTCATCCATTGCATCAATGATTCTCATATCTTTATCATATTGAGCTAAATCTTTAGCAATATCAATCCACTGTCCAAAAACCATCAGTTCCGCAGGGGAAATATGATCTAAACCTTTGGATTCAATTTCTCTTTTTACGCATTCTGCTATCTGTTTTGCGAATCTATGCATAAATTACTTTCCCCCTTTTAAACTCTGTGTAACTACTGTTTCAGTTGTTGGTGCTGTCCCATTAATAGATGCCAGGGCGTTATTTGGCATACACGATGGATTCCCTAACATTTTAAATGTTCCTCCTGTGGCACTTGTCTGAACCACAGTTGCATATCTTGTTCTGGTTCTTACGCCACACGCTGTTACTTGTCTACAGCAACGATTAACCAATGGATATTGAACTGTTCCACTACCAATTTGGAATACTACTGGCGCCCCAATAGTCGCCGTTGTTGGTATTGTTTGCCCCAAGATAATACAGTACTTTTGACCATCATTATAACTTCCAGCCGGAAGCGTAACAACGAGATTTCCATCAGTAAACGCAATCGCTGTCGATACAATTAAATTGTTACACATATGGCAAACATTTCTACAACTCATACTTTACCTCTCATTCTAAAAGAGAGGCGGTTAAACCGCCTCTCTGAATTAGTCAACCATAAAGGCGATTAGCAACAACCGGTGCCAGTTGTACAACCATTCCCGTAATATCCGTACAGATTGCTTGCCGGATATGCCGGAACCGGTAACGGAGCTGTTCTCAGAAGAATTTCAGCCTTATTAGCATCCATCGCAGCTTGCAGAACAGCGTTCTGATTGGACTGAGATGCGGCCAGTTTAAGAGCCTGATTCTCCGCGCGAAGATCTGCCGTCTCTTTCTGACACAGATAATCAAGAATAGCACGTGTTCCTGCATTCTGATTATCAATGATATCTCTTGTATTGTTATTCATGGTGTTCTGCAACGCGCAAGTGTTCTGAGCCATGTTAAAGTTCACGCCTTGAATCGCTTCGCGTGTCTCACAGCAGCAATTAGATAATTGGGCCTGCAGAGCGTTTGTATTCTGCATTCCGGCTACGGTATCTGCATTGATGGATTGCTGAATTCCGTTGAATCCTTGAAGCATACCAACATTTGTATTGTTGAAACCACTCTGCATCGTATTGTTAAGAGCATACGTGCTATCACAGATACCTTGCTGAATACCCCTAATACCATTTTGAATGTCATTAAGAGCAAATCCCTCATTGATATCGGCACGCGTCGCCCAACCTTGGAATCCTGCGCCATTGGTACCGTTTCCACCATTTCCGCCCCAGCCGCCATAGCCGTTTCCCCATCCGCCAAAAATAGCAAAAATCAGGAACAGCCAAATAAACCAGCCGCCATCTCCCCAGCCATTACAGCCATTATCTTTGGAGTTACCTGTTGCGGCAGCAATGTCCGCTAACGAGTATCCGCTTGAAGTCATCATAATTTCAAGCCCCCTTAAATATATTTGTAAATCAAGAGGAATCCTAGGCTTTCCACTCAATCTTACAGCAAAGTTATTTCATGCCAAATTGATTTTTGAGCTGAGATAATGCTTTGTCCGGATCGATATGGCGCTCTTTACATAGATTTCTAGCCAATCTCTCTATTCCGGTACTATCTTCATTTTTCATCATTTGTATAGCATTGTTGAGCACAGGATTGTTCCCGGCTTCCTTTTGTAAAATGGTATTTAATGCTTCTTGAGGATTTCCACCACTTCGCATTAATTGGATTAACTGCATAGGATTAATCATTTTTGACTTCCTCCCCTCTGTATGGGTTTGGACGCTTCCATGTGCTGTTGATTATTTTTATTTACCAAATCTTTAATTCCAGATATCTCCTCGAATATATCTTGCCTTAACTGTTCAAACAACGTATTTAGCGTTTCTTCATTTATTCCAGTATTGAGTTGTTCCGATTTATTTTGAGACTCTGGTTGCATCAATCGATATACGCAAATCTGACTTTTCCCATCTGCCTGCAACTGCTTTCTGTATATTTCAGTCCCATCAGATTTTGGATACCAGACTGGATTCCCACTCATATCAACGTCTTTTGCCTTTACTGCATCGATTCCATCGACAATCTGCCCAGAAAGGAACTGATTCTGCTGATTCACTTGTTGTATGGGAACGTACTGCATCTGTGGTTGGTAATTATTGTTTGGTAATTGGGACAATCTTTCCTGATATGGATTGATTGGATTCTGATATGTAGGATAGGTCATATTAGACCATGTTGGATAAGGTTGCATCTATCTTTCCTCCCTTCTTCCTACCTCTATTATACTTAACTGGGCAGGAAGAAAACAGGACAAAAAATAGCCACTTTATGGACATGATTTGAAAATTACTTTTCGAATTTTATTTTTAATTTTTATGTTTATTCTATAAGCAGTTTTGGACGATATATGCATCCGTTCTGCTGACTGTTCAAGAGTAAAATTTCGAGATCTTAATAAAAAAAGTTCTTTCTCATCGGGTGTAAAATTACATTCACTTTCCAGTGTTTCTATCTCGGATTTTGTGAAATCACTGATATTCATTCTATTGTTACCCATAAAATCCATTCCTCCCTGTATGGATCTTATCCGGGCAATGTTCCCCCTTTGAGTAAATAGGCGACCACAGCGCCTATAACAGCTCCAATAACACCGGTAATAGCAGATTCATACCGTTTACTCGGAACTGACATTAATGATTTTACATTATTGTTCACTTCATCTACCGCATCTCGTATATGTTGCAAATCATTGGACACAACAGCCATCCTGCGTTCCAAATCTTCAATTCTGGAATAAAACTTTTCGTGTTCCTGACTGATTTTTTTCTTTAAATCCCGAAAGTCGTTTTCAAGGGATTCGATTCGATGCATGTTTACACATTCTGATTCACATCCCATCTCTATACCTCTTGGACTCTTTCTCTCCCGTAAGACTATACTTCTCCCCACCACCGCGCGAAGTATCCCTGCAACACAACGGGAGGAATTGCGTCACGCACCGTCTGTTTTATAAAATTTTTGCAACTGGGATGATTCCTCTAAGATAACTTGCTGGAGTTCCAGCACTATCATAGGAAACTGATACTCCAGATTCAGAATAGCTTGTAACACCTTCTTTGCCCTGTTTATCATAATGATATTGGGCAATTTTTCTGATTTTACTTTTGTATCTTTTCATTGCTGCATTTTTTGCAGTGTTTTCCTCTTCCTCATTCGTAAAACCAAACGGGAACATCTCCTGGACAACATCCTCAATTGCATCATCGATCAGCATAAGCAAGAAAGAATCCTGCTCGGGAGTATAATCGTGTCCAATGTATTCAATTAATTCTCTCAAAATCTGTTCTTTCAAGCCTATACCTCCATCACTTATTTTTTTGACGGTCTGCCTCTTTTTGCTGCCGGGGCAGGTGTCTCAACATCTCCATTTTCAGAGGGAAGCGGAGAAATTACCTCCTCCGCTTTAGCCTCATCATCTGGAACCATCTCTCCGGCTGCATAGTAGATACCATCGTGTTTTACAACGTGATCGTATGTCATGCAATGCCTCCTTATTTTACCTTGAGTACGTAGATACTATCCATACCCTCAAAGGACGGTAACGCGATCATGGATGCCGTGGTAAAATATTCTACCGGCGGTCCGTAGATAGTTTTGGTTGCAATTGCAATGCCGCTATCCAGTACAGATACGTCCACATCGGCATTTCCTCTCAGAGTTCTTTCCTCTGGAGTTACACCAGCCCAAGTATTACCCAGTGTGCCATCGCCAATGATAGTTACATAATCATCCGGGAAAAAGCCTTTCTTGGTACCATCGTAATCCTGATATTTTTTATCATACAGGACCGGAATCAAGCCTGTCTGTAACTGGAATACTTCTTTTGCTTTTGCCTTAGACAGGAAATCCACGTTTACACCCGATGTAGTAATAAACGCATTTTTCATCTGCTTGCTCTTGATTAAGTAATTGAATGTCTTACTTGTCATGAGGGCATATCTCGGTGCCTCTCCGATACTTGTCAGATAATCACAGCCTGTCTGAATGTCATCCAGCGGAGCAGCAGTATCCGCCTTATCCCATGTACTTGTACCACTCAAGGATGTATAGTGTTCGCCTTTCCAGGAAGAATCCTCATCGTAGTTGTATGCATAGATGGTATTGTCAGCAGCGCCAATAGTAATCTTCATTGCTCCATCGAGCGGTGCAAGAAGACTCATTCTCATCTTCTCAGCGGAAATTTCGGCACCATTTACCAGATTGTTGACGTCGTCATAGATATGATTCAAAACCTCATCAACATACGGATCATTGGAATCCTGTGCTCTTTGAATGTCCATCAAATCATGCTCATCAATTTTCATTGACTCGCGGAAGATCGGCATTTCCTCTGTTCTGATCTGGAAGCCTTCACGCGTTCTGATAGTTGCCATGCTGTCTAGTGCAGACGGTTTCAGGGCAACTCCCAATCCCTTATGTGCCTTGATCCATTTTAAGTCGATTCCGTTTTTCTTTCTAATCGGGAACCATGTAGTACCCAGGAAAGGAATCGCATTACTTGCATCTTCTGTTCTACGAAATGCAACAGCAGCCGTAGAGAAAACATCTGTTAAATTCATAAAACTCCTTTCTGCCCCTTAACTATTTGGGGTTAGCGAATGTTGTAATATTCGGTATTGTTGATTAGGACTTCGCTGCTGGAATCGTTCCAACAACTGGTGTGGCTGCCTCTTCAAAAACAATACGGCATCCAGCATTTACCAGCGCAGCTACCAACGCGGCATCATAAGTCAGACCACTATTTTCTTGCGCTCTCTTAGTATGAATATATGCCTTTTTAAGAACCGCCGCCTGCGGTCTACTCTCATACACATCATGACGCAGAATGCCAATTGCACCTGCCCACGGTGTCGCAGATACTGGTTTACCATCTTTGTCTACCGGTGTGCCTGCCCGAACGACCTTTTCTCCGTTGCCCGCAGTTTCAGAAACATCTGCAAAATCAACGGTCATCGCCGTAGCTTCGCATTCTTTACGATTTAACACTTCCTTCTCCAAACCGACGGAAATGTTATTTACTTTCATATCGCCTCTTGCCATCGTTAAACCTCCTTATTGATTTTACATATAGTGTTTAATAATATCTGCATTAGCTGGTTTTTTAGATGAGCCAGCGGATAACTGTTTTGCTTTCTGCATTGCAAGAGATTCTTTGCCATCGCCGTGACCAGCAGAAAAGTCTTTACGGGATGCAACGAACTCTTGTTCCCAAGCTGTCTTCAATGTCTTGATATGAGTACCAATGGCTGCAAAAATCTTATCTGCATCCTGTTCCGTAATAGCCTGCGCCAGTTCTCTTGCCGCATCCTTTGCCATTCCGATTTCTGGGCTCATACATCTTTCCGTGTACTCTCCAATTTGAAGTCTGTTTTCCAGCTCTTTAATCCGATTTTCACGTTCTTGCTCATGCTCCTGCTTAGCTTGCAACTCTGCTTCTTCCGCAGTCATTTTGGCTCTTAACTGCTTTTTGAAATTTGCCGCTTCCGTAGATGCGGTATTCTTTTCATTCTGCAATTTAGCACTTCGGGCTCTCTCTTCTGCCAACTGAGCCATAAGTTCCTCTACTGTCGGTTGCTTGCCTCCGGTACCCTCGGCACCTGCACCAGCTTCGCCGCCATCATCACCCTCGGCACCTGCACCAGCTTCGCCGCCATTACCACCCTCAGCACCTGCACCAGCTTCGCCGCCATCCGCGAAAATCTGCAACCGCATCGGAAGTTTGTTACGTGTCTCGGAATTAAAAGTTTGACTGATTCTATTCAGCTTCATATAAAAACCACCTTTCTAAATTAGCTCTGTTTTAGCACATTTCTCTTGTGCCGACTCTTTAACGCCTTGTCGTAGGCGTTCGCTCCTTTAGGTTCTTCTCCAACCATTTATATAAAACGTTCAGTTTCCCAAACGTTATTTTTATTACATGTATTTGATGGAACATCGGCAATTCACAATCTGACTTGCACTTGCCCCATATGACGTGTCTTTGGGATAATCCATAACAGAATCCCCCACTAAAAACGGTTCTGTGATTGGCTTAATGCTTCCACCAACTTCACGATGATCTTTCCGCTCTCTCTTGTCTCGGATATCGATCCATTTTTTTAAGGTAAATCCAGCAGCTATAGCATCCATAAAATCTTGATGGTTCAAAGATGTATTGGACTCGTTCTCTGCCATATATTTGGCTCTGTCTGGAGAAACATAATACGGATCATCTGGATTGTTTTGAGTTGCTTCAATGACATCATAAGATAACGACTGAATGTAATTTTCCATGTAATTATCTAAATCAACCATTCCTGCTACAGCACTGCGGTATTGATAAACAAACTGAGAACGTACAAATTCAAAATCTACAGTCCCATATTCTTGCATTGAAAAAAGAAGAGCCATCACGATTAAAAAATGCTCCTCCATTTTCTTTGCAAGTTCTATTCTTTTTTTCTTATCCTCTTCGGGTAAATCCATGTCTCCGAAATATTTTTCAAAGTCAACACTTCTTTTGTTTTCAACATAATCATTGACTTCATCAAAATTTCTAATTCCAAGCATAAAACCTTCCCCCGCTACGACTGAACCTTGCTTTCATCAGTGTTCATTCCATCAATAATGGGCGAATTTCCAATTTGATTGATTGGATCATCCGAAGTATTGAAATTCTGTTCCTGGGACGCATCGGAAGCAGAACCACCATTCTTCATGTTCTCCTGGAGAGCATCTAACATGTCTTTGGAATCCAGATATACTTGCTCTGTGTCTTCAAAGGCATCCACCATTTTAAGAATATGCCGCGGATGTATTCCAGCCTTAAAATAGGTCGAAAAGGTATTAGCTTTAACGCTCATATCCGTATTTTTCTTACGTGTAAAATGCAAATCAATATCACTGGTATGAATCAAACGAATCGGCGCATCCATCGGCAGATTGGATTCCGGGACTTTAGCAATCGATTTCAAAATCAGTGATAATTCCTCACGTTTACCGTGTGCTATCATCTGTTGCTCCCTAACTGCGTCTAGCTCTGTGGCGCTCCATCCAGCCGACATATCTGTGGCACTTCCTGTTGATCCGCCACCAGAATTGTCATATTGAAGCGGAACCTTGCAATCTTGAAGAATTTCCGTTCTTGTGGTCTGAATGGCATTTAATGTACTAGAACCATCAAATGTGCTGGAAAGCGGTTGTATCTTAGATGTTTTTCCCTCGTCAGAAGATGTACAAACCCATTCTCCGCTCTTCGGACTCCTACTATTCCCTTCTGCATCCATGAATGACACGTTATCCGCCCACCAGATTTCCTGTGTGCGCTGCGCTACATCATTTGTAAAATCTGAAAGTAAAACATTCAGTGCGTCCATTCTGGATATTTCTCGTTCAAAACAGCCTGTCCGGTCGAAAGCACGTTCATACTCAACAATTGGTATTTTTCCAAGCGGATTTTTTTCCTCACTGACGATTTCTCCGTTCTCCACTTCAAACCGGCTCTTATCTGTGTAGCAAGTAAAGTATTCCGAGCCATCATGGCAGGAAAAAGTCACACCTAATACTTTCTTTTGTCCAGGTCCGTCATAATAAACCACAAAAGCATACCGTGAATCCAATGTGTATAAATCCACCAGAGAGCCATCGTCCCAATCATCCGTCTTAATATCCACCATTCGATGACCAATACCGCAGACCTCAACAAATTCTGCCATACATTGATCCAGCCAACCAATATTTTCTCCGTTGATTAGTGTTTCGTTCAAAGCAGAAATTCCAGAATCATCTGTTCCGGAATCTGTATTGTGCAATTCTTTATTTCCGCGCTGGACCATTGTAACTGGATTTCCCCAGTTATATGCAATTTTGAACTCTTTCACATAATTCGCCAAATTTGCATGTACTCGGATGTCGATATCTGGACGTATTTTTTTAGGACGAACAAGAGGTTGTTTTCCACGTTCATATTCAATCAAGAAGTCCATTTCTCTGACGTTTTCTCTGTGAATATTCATAGCCTTGTCCAACACTTCCAGAAGATTATTTCTGTCTATGTTTTTATACCGGCTATAAATTCGTTTTCTTCCAAGCAACTGTCTTGGTCTACCATTAATGGCTATTACTTTTTCTTCTGATTCCATGCAAAACACACCTCCCTTCTGCTCAAAAAGAAAAGCGTCTGGAATTCTCCAAACGCTCTAAATACATTTTTACGATATTATTGTACAATAGTTATATGTGTGGTAAAAAGTCACTTTTTTCGAACATTTAATAAAGCAAGAAAATATCTTCTCCTGTCATTCATTGCACTTTGTGAGCACGGAACTCCCATCACACCGCGTAAATACGCATATGATGTATCACGGTCACAAACAAACTTAATGATATATTTCCATAAGTCTGCATCTACCTCTTTTGCCGTATTCTCAATCAAATCAATCTTTTGCTGTAAAGCCGTGTGCCTCATTGCAAGATCTGCCGTTGGATCGCTTTTATTGTTAGTTCTGGAAAATGGCATACCATTAAATCCGGTACTATGAACGGTATCTTTGTTATACAGCAATTCGTCTTTCCATTCCTGGTACTGTTCGCAAAAGGCAATCAATTCTCTCCTACGTGCCGGTGTCATGTTGTAATCTTTATAAGTGAATTTTCGTTTATTCATGATACCTCCTAAAATGGACTTGTCATAATTCTGGTTCGTGAAACTCCACTGCCCTTATTCAAAAATACTGCTAATGCTGCCAATGAGTCCGGTGCATCATCATGCTTATTTTTACCAGTGATTGTAAAACTGTACACTTGATTAAGAAACTTTCGATATTCTTTTGATTGACAACCCGAATCTCGAAAATAAAAGCTCCGAATAGCTTGGGCATTATCCCATATTCTTTGTTCCTTTCGTTGCGATGTTTTTTTTCCTCCTTTTCCGGCATTGACGATCATCTGTTGTGCAAACCTGGAAATCAAATTGATTTGAACTCCACGTTCTTTCAACATTCCATTTATATCATCCTTGTAACCTTCGCCACCATTATTCGCCTCAAAAAAGGCATTCGACACATGATTCCTGATTAACGCATCCAAGACTTTCGGCTGTGTAATCATCTTTTCGCTGCTATCAAACACAACGTCATGAATGTAAACCGAACCATCTTCATATACATAAGCAATTGGCATGGAAAGATAATCTGTTCCGCCCAAAGCCACATCACACGCAGCGACAACTTTCAGCGGTGCCACATCAGGCAACACACCATTGTAAAAATTCATATGCTCTGGGTTAAATACCGCACCATCACGTTCAATCGGTTCCTGTTGACATTGTGCGAACCACGATGCCATATCGTCATTTTCTTCAAATTTCGCACGTTCAATTCGATAATATTTCGTACTGAACCCGACATTATAATCATAATCAAAGTTGGATTCATCTGTTTCTGGGTCTAGCGCCGGTATCTTTAAAACTTCCCATCTGATTCCTTTTGCCTCTGGATTGTTCTCCAGAAATCCCATACGATTCATATAGATATCATGCAGACTCCAAATAGTTCCGTTATAAAGGACCTTGCATTTCTCTTTTTTACGTTTCATAAGGTTGTTATCAAACAACATCTGCTTTCGTGCTAAAACATCCGGACTCAAAACATCCTCAATACCTGCCAAAATATCATCTGCTACCAGCCATCCGGTCGCATCGTACAAACCGTTCAAACCAGATGTCAGACCTTTTCCAGACAATGACTTGTATTTCTTCTTGCGCTCCAAATCAACGGTATTAGCTTTAGCATCAGTGGATACGATTCTGGCATTTGGAAAAACATCTGTATGCAGATAAATCGGATCTGTCCATATTTCCTTTACGCCATCAAGAAATGCCCCTCCAGCATCCTCTTTATATGAACAATACAGATTACTCAATTCTGTATTTCGGCAGCAATGCCATGCCATTCCAAGCGTGATTATTTGGGTGTTGTGTGTTGGAACCATAGTATGCCCAACTAAATACAGCCCGTCTGAATTCGATACCGTTATACAGTTTCCTTGTTTCGGTGCACTTTTAAAAATTGATTTGATAGATATTCTATGTGCTTTTGAAAAATCAAGCAAATGCTTTCTTTTAATCACACAAGGTATTTCGAGTGTTGGATTAAACGCAATGACGTATACAGGATTTCTTCCAACTATACCACTACTAGATATTTTCGGTTCTTCTTTCTTTACCGAAGCTCTCCAACCAAAAGTTGATATCAAGGTTACAAAATCATCCTTCAACGTTTCGTTAATAGTTGAAAATTGATATCTTCTTTCTTTTTTCACTAAATATCCATCCGTATCTAACAATCCAGCCAATAACTGTAATCTCTGTTCAACAGATGCATTTAAGTAGTCTTTTGGTATGTACTTCTTACAATCTTTTGTGTAATAGCACATACCATAAGCTCTTAAGCCGTCTACCAGTTTTCTGTCAAATACAGTTGTCAATACTTTTGTAGTTTTGTGGATATACTGATGCTTTATTAAATATCCACAATCTACAATTTTATCAATAATTGCAATATCTGATTTTGGACCAGTGATCGCCGGTTTCTTATTTGTACCATCTCCAATCCATGCGCCCAAAACATATGGATGAACCTTTAACTCTTTTTTTTCTCCTATCAATATTGGCTTTAATGGGAGGTAAAACCTATATCTATCATTAAATCTTTCATTCCCTATTAGATTTTTCGTTTCTTCTGTAACCCATACACCTCTCTTTTTATCGTATACAGTCCATTCATGCCGAAAATGACAATCTATTTTTGTCCCATCAGACAATTCAACTGTATGCGTTGTATGATATTTGGGATGCACACAAATTACCGTTGTAAAATTTCCATCACTGCCTACTACTTGATCTCCTAACTTAAGTTCTCCGTGCGTTTTCCATCCATTTTTTGTAAATACCGGTGTATCATCTGCTAACAATTTACCGACACGCGCCGGCATATGTATAAATCCTTCATCCAGTTTGTCATCTTCTAGCCGTTGAAGTAAATCCACTACCTTTATCAGAGTTTTTCTTCTAGGTTGATAGAATCTCTCCTGTGGTTTTCTGTCTTTCTCTACATATAGCGCATACGAATCAAGTAAATCTGGAGCTTCAAATAAAAGCAACTTCCAGTACAAATCATCAAAATTTCCACTTCCTGTTTGTGCTGCCCTATAAGCCGCCATCTGATGCAAATATTGACTGATTTTCAACGCACAGTCTTTAACATCCTTATGTTCAGCGAATACATAATCGCTACGCATATTCAAAATAAGCTGAAACAAATCTTCCTGGCTTTGATAATCTTTCAAACCACATTTCATAATCCGGTCCGCAATGTATTTATACCATTCAAGACTGCCCTCTATTAATTTTGACATATAAAAAGAACCACGCTCCCCCTTTATCAAAAAGTGAAGTCATGGCTCTCTAAATATTGGCTCTCTTGACTAACTATCCATTATTCTGTTAATGATTGGCATAGTGAAACAAAATCGTTTCTACTCAAATTTTTCAATTGCTTACTTGCCAATTCGTGTGTGTATACTGGTCTCCCCATCAACTTGTATGCGTACTGATAGACATACTTCCTATCCTCTCCCGTCAGCATACAAATTCCCGTATAGGCTTCCACAATAGCTGCTTCCTGTTTTGTCATTTGGATAAATTCCCCCATTCCAACAAACCATTGAAATCTATTAAATCTGTGTTACATATTTTTCCATCATCAGTGCAATAGCAATAACCCGTAATAGGCCGCTGCAATAGTTTATGCCGCATGATGCATTTGGAAAAGCCATTGAACGATCGTTTCTTGTCCCCATATGGAATAAATGAAATTAATACCTTTCCAGGATCAGTGCGATTAGAACGAATAATGAGTTTTCCCCACAAATTCACAACTCCGCTATTGTAGGTTATTCCTATTCTTGCCATACCTAAGATGACCTTGTATTTTGATTGAACATCATTCGACATTAATAATAAACTTTCCTTTGCATTTACTGCCCCGACAAATATAGGGCATCATATGTATCTTTGTTTCATAAAAAATTCGAATAGCCTTTTTATGACAAAATGGACAGATGATCCACACCTGTCCATCCGAAAGTATTTTTTTATCAGCTATTCTATTCCATCCCTCTTCTGGTGGATTCATGTTTTTTGAAAAATCACTCATAGCTTTCCAGCCCTTAAAGTAGACCGGCCGTTTCCTGTAAATTCACATACATACAAGCCAGCGTATTGACAGTTACTCGTAGCTGATTGATTCTAACGCAGTCTTCTTGATATCTACTTTCCAAATACTTACCTCTGTCCTTAAGATCGGTCAACTGCTTTTGAGTCTCCAACAGGTCCTTATTAGCTTTGTTTAGTTGTTCCTTTAAATCAGAATTTAAAATCTCTAAGTCAAGATTCTGTGCTATCACTGTTCCCCTCCCATTGTTCGCAAGCATCGTCCCAAAAACGAAAGTCTGCACGATACTCTGAATCTCCATTACAGCATACGCCCTCATAGTGAGCATACCATTTACAAGTGCAACAATATTGTTTTTCTTGTTGTTTTTCCATAATCCAGCAAGTGGAGTCGAACCACACGAAAATCCTTCTCCACCGTCTGGAGTTTGCCGGAATCCACAACATTCGTATTCCGTTCCGAACTGTTGTGTTATATGTACGTTTCCCCGGTATATCGCACACGTTCCTCATTTTAGGCATTATCATAACCCAACTTTTATTTCGCCGGTCAAGGAAATGGGCCGCCGGGGACTCGAACCCCGAACCATCCGGTTATGAGCCGGACGCTCTAACCAATTGAGCTAACGGCCCTTAGCAGAAGGCAGATTGGGTAAAATCCTTCTGCTGTTGCAGTTCACAAACCACCAACCGCAACAAAGGTATTATCCACAGAGGGGTGTCAATGTGAATAATCGGTCACCCTGTTAGCCGGGAAGCACAGAGTGTCCCGAAAGCCAATGATCGGACTCGAACCGACAACCTACTGATTACAAGTCAGTTGCTCTACCAGTTGAGCTACACGGGCAAAACGAATATCTACTATTCGTTTAATGACTCTCTGAATGGCTGATGCGTCCAGAATTTGATGTCATGATGAGCTGGAACATCATACACAATGCCGGTGGTCGGAACTTTGCACGAACGTGCCTTTCTGACAACCTTCTCAAAGCTACCAAATTTATCAATCTGAATGCGTTTTCCCTTTTTCAGTTCACGCCGCATGACTTCCAGAAACTTATCAACGATGATCTTGGTCTCATTTTCCTCAATGCCGGTTTCTTTAGCAACCATTCTAATCATTTCTAGTCTGTGCATACTCTTTCACTTCCTTTCCTTAATGCTGTTAATACAGATAGTGGGACTTGAACCCACATGATGTAAATCGTCAGATTTTGAGTCTGATGCGTCTGCCATTCCGCCATATCTGCATATGTGGTTACAAAACTGGAGCAGTCAGACTCGAACTGACAATACCTTGATTAAAAGTCAAGCGCTCTGACCAACTGAGCTATACTCCAACAACCGGCAACGCCGGTTAGCAAATTGTTTATAGTGCTATGCATGGCACTCCTTCCATAAGATTGAGGATAGTAATCGATACGATGAGGTATTTATTACTCATGCGGGGAAATGAAACACTTATGATGTAACCTTATGGAAAAACCATCCGAGCCTTGTGACGGCTCTTTAATCAGCTTTCCGCTAGATGGTGAAGGATCTACAATCATGGACCAAAAAATAATCAGTCCAAACTGGGCTAGTTGGATTCGAACCAACGAATGCAGGAGTCAAAGTCCTGTGCCTTACCGCTTGGCGATAACCCATTTTTAAACTGTCATATATCGGATGGATTTGACAAATTCCCTAGGAATCGTGACTATCTCATTCTGGGTTTCGATATAGAAGAGTTGAGTGTCTTGTGCATATCGGTATGCGTCGCTCTTCCTTTCCAGAATATCTTCGATGTCTTCGGATGTTCCGTCAATATATTCGACTCTTACCACGTCTAAAGCCCCCAAATGCAAACCAATGACAGCACATATGTAACCAACATCGCCGAAAAACCAACAATTGAAAATTTGTTCTCCGGCATCTTAAGCCCACGCATGAAAATTACCAGGCAAGCTGAGAATACCGCAATCATGACTGTGGTAATTATCTTTATTGCTAAAACCATCTTTATCCCTCCGACATCTATAGCCTTAACGTGTCAATTTGTTCCCGTCAAGCACTTTTTTTACTTTTCCAAGGTTATAAGCTCCGAAAATGGGAGTTTTTCAATCCATTTGCAGAAATCATGCCATTCATCCAGCTTGTGATCCCTTCTGGCAAAATAAATGTTCCGCAGAACCGCATAATTTAACATCATGGTTCGTTTCTGGTTGTAGCTGGACGGCAGAAGCTGGATCATCTGCCACCACACTTCTTTTTTAGTTGGCTTGCGATATCCGTTATTGTCATGAATTTCGTAATTGACATATAAATCTCTTACCTCGTTTAAATACTTTACAGTACGCATTAAAAGTTCCATGCTTCTAGTGGTACAGTGCTCATGGCTAAAGTCCTCCAGCGTAAATTCTTTAGCCTGAATTTTATGCATGGTAGAACATGAATTCGCCACAGTACCAACCTTGTAAGTATCCATCTCTTTTAGCCAATACAACGGTGCAGTGACATCAACGGTTACTGGTAAGAACCGCATGAACTTCGAATGATCCGTCCCTGCCGCCACCAGCCGTTTCATCAGCCCTAAATCATTTTCTCCGATGTTCATGTGACCCGGCCAGAACGCACTGTCACTTTTATCCCAACTATTCATCGGGTTACGGGCTCCCATAATCGCTGCACGCCACTGCTCTGGTGATGCTGTTACTGTATTCTCAAGTAAAATCATACCTATTTCCCCTCTACTGTGATGCAATCGTATCTTTCTAAATTGATAGTGTTCTCCATTGCTTCAACTGGATTGTAACCAAGATTTTGAAGAATCTGTTTGAATACTGTCACAGACTGTCCGCTCGCAAGCTGCACACCCTTACGGTTGTGGTCTGCATGGAATACATCATGTCTACTATTCACATTCCAGAAGATGAGGTTTGGGATCACGTAGCCGGACTTACGGAACTTATTTGCCATCTTGTCATAGAAAGACCACTCACGGTTTCCGCAATGATCGATTTCCATATCGGAGATAACCACGATTGCTTTCGGCATCTCTTCCTGCGGAATATTGTTCTTTTCAGCGATTGCAAGAACTTTCTCAAAAGCCGCTTTGAGGTCGGTGTTGTTATCTCTTCTTTGACCTGCGATCGCGATTTGCGATGTCAGTTTATCATCAGAATCTACGTGTTTTCCAATGGCATCCGCAGTATTTTTATATCCCAATGCTTCTGCTACATCCCTGCCGACAAACCACGGCTCCCCATCAATCTGAACCGTTCTCACACTTCCAAATTCTGGATTCTCAAAAATTTTAATTTCGTTCATTCGCACATCCCCTTTTTTATTTTTCGAAATTTTTTGATTCCTGTTTTACCTAGATTTCCTGGATTTCCTGTATTCTTTGATATAATCTTTGATAAACTGGCAGTGTTCACAATCATAAGGCGGACAATTGTCACACGTCCATTTGGGACAATCTGCACCGATATCTCTACGCCTCCGGCACCCTTCATTGTCGCAATCCAAGCAAAGGTTGTCTCTGTTGCATACATCAACGATCCGCATCATCGAATCTCCCCTTCCTCATACATCCGGTTTTGAATAAGCATTTGACCATCTTCACTTTCGTAGAATCGTTTAATAGAACCGAAACAAAATCTTACCCCATATGGCACTGGCATATATGTCAAAAGCTCTCCTGTCTCCAATCTTATTTCACAGGTCCTTGCGCCAAACATTTTTGATTTACACGTTATTTTGAATTGATACCTACCAGCTTCATTCATGCCAATTCGACCCCCTTTTTGTTTTTTGGAAATTTTGGGGTCTCACCCCGCCCCGACAGCCCCGCACGTTTAGACCCCTCCCCCCATGCCGCGCCGCTGATGCTTTTCCGGTGCTGATTCCAACAAAAACGGAATCGATGAGTCTATAAGGTGTTTTCCGATGCGCTTCGTTGCAAACTATTCGTGAAAGAAATCTTTGCCGAATAGTTGAACGTGTAAATACGCCGTATTGTGTTTATTATTTGCATTATTCAAATCTATTAACAGATTTCTTTTATCGCGTCCGTCTGATATAACACGGCTCTTATAACTCCGGCGCTTCCGGTTCTGGTAATTCCAGACTGTCGGCGTATTTCTGGGCGATTTCTTCCCGGCTCTCCTGCGCTGTGGTTCCGGTTGTTACCCTGATTTCCTGCGCTGCTTCCGCGTAACCGTGGCAGGCTTTCAGCGCAAAGATGCAGCCGATGCTGTTTTTCTCGGTCGCTCCATCAAACAATGCGGACTCACTTTCCATTTTCCACCTTTTAGCCGCTCGAGAATGTGCAGAACTTGTTCCGCCTCGAATAGTGCCATTTATCCATGTAGTGATGGTATCGTTAGCCACTCCCACCATGATCGCAAAGTTTAAAATCGTAGGCTTTTTTTGATAACGATAGCATAAACCCGTGTATACATCCCACAACTGATCCAACAGCTCTATATTATCCAAATCTAAATTTGTACCAGTAACCCAGATTGTTTTGCGTTCTGCCGGATTAGCTTTAAACAGATGCATATAAATATGCTTCATCATTCCAGCAAAAGCGGAAGGATTCCCGATCATCTCTTCATGAGATATTCCAAGTTCATTTGTAATATAATCATCTGCATAGTATTCAATCTTATTCTTGTATATTTCAATATTATTCGAATTATCTTGAATATTAATACTATTATCATTTACTGTTTTAATATCATGTTTACCATTAGCCATATTATAAAATTCACATCCTTTTACATGCTATAATGAATATTCCAATAATACAAATAATTAAAGTAATATTGAATAATTATATTTATTTTTTAATTAATTATGTTATTTGGAAATACAAAGAAAGTCTTAAAGTAAAACATCTGTAGAATTAAAAGAAATATATTTAACTCCAGGAACTTAATCCAATAATAAAAACGCTGATATTTTAAAATCTAAAATATTAAGCTGATCGGATTATACGGAATAATAACACAAAAAGTCAAGATATAAATTTTAAAAATATTTTTATGATTATCTGGGAATTTAAGATTTATAAATATATTCCAGTCTGTTTATTATTGGATCGCTATATATAATTTATTGGCTTACGATTTAGTGTATTATATAGCTTTAGTTTATGGCGGTTATATATAATTTACTGGCGGCGGAGCCGATCGGGGATCGTGGTAGTATGTAGCGTATTATTGTTATATTTACTTTACTAGTTTAAAGCGCTATTTGTTGGTAGTATTTAAGTTACTGTGATTATATTTAATTTATCGGCGGCACCGCCGATCTACTTGGTTGGTAGTTTGGAGGTTTAGATCGGGATCGTAGTGGTATGTAGGTTACTACCGGGATCGCCGCTATACGACCGCAAGGATCTAAACGTCCAGCGGTCGAACGCTTACCGGATCGACGGTATGAGGCGATCTGATCTCTGGCTATAGGTGATCTAAAAAATCTGGTTTAGCCTCTGGCGTGAGATCCGATCGCTACCGACAGCGAAAACATAGGGCTTTAGCGAATCATTACCGTAAAAAAAAATAAAAAACACCATCTTTCGGGCTCTGCACGAAAGCCGAGGGGGAGTCCAGAGGGGGGCGAGGGACGCCCTCCTTTGTACTTGACTAGCGACACAGTATATTATTATATATAAATTATATACAGAGATTAATATTCTTTTTTAGTAAAAGGGTGATTAAAAGATATAATAGATAATAGAGTTATTAGGGGTGTGGGGGAAGAAGAGGAAGAAGGAAGAAAAGGAAAACTAAGGGGAAAACCCTTTTTTCTTCGACCTGCCACCGTTCGGGAAAGTTATTTTTTGCTTTTTTGCGCTGTTACTGCCCTATCTGCTCTTGTTGGAATCCCGATCATAATCTTCGGGGCTCTGGTGCTCTTCCGGGTGTGCATCCAGTCCAGAACTCGATCGCTCTCCCCTGCTTTTCTCTCGTTGGAATCATCCGCAGGAGTGCGGCGGCTTTTGGCTTGCCTGGATTTATATAGCTATCAAATAAAATTTGACGTGATTTTGCATTTTAATCTATCAAGTGGGTATTTTATCGACTTGCTGATTTTTAAAGGCAAATTAA
>ERZ1026880.87-NODE-87-length-51858-cov-36.163369_pt1 | contig 51858 bp, 51 predicted proteins | sample MGYA00380170_ERZ1026880 | MGnify/ENA primary metagenome ERZ1026880 (study PRJEB33269, sample SAMEA4719806) | human gut metagenome | biome: human-associated habitat; feature: organic feature; material: feces | place: Cameroon | collected 2013-10 ...
CAGGAGGTCACAGGCCAAACCCCGATGGAGTACCGCGAAAAGTAAATGCTTATCCCAAAAACCTCTGCCAGGCAAACATCAAGTCTGGCAGAGGTTTTTTTGTTTTATTCTTGTGTCAGCGCCCGGGCCGTTCTGACCACGCGGGAGGCATTGATTTTTACCTGCTCCAGCGTTACTGCGCCACTGTCGATACCCTGCAGCAGATTGTCATAATCACCCTCGTTGCCGGGCATAAACAAATCACCGCCTGCCGTAGCCACATACTGTGCCTGCGAGTCGCGGTTGGCAGAGCGTGCGTCTCCGGTCATCGGCGTGACCCAGTCGGTCATGACGATGACCTCATAGCCGAACTCGGCACGGAGAATGTCCATGATCAGACCGCGATTTTCCGCCGTGTGGGTGCCGTTGAGCAGATTGTAGGACGTCATAACGGCCTTGGGCTGGGACTACCGCACGCAGATGCAGAAGCCCTTTAAGTAGAATTCACGCATGGTACGCTCGGAAACGATGCTGTTGTTGCGGGTGCGGTTGTACTCTTTATTGTTGGCGGCATAATGCTTGATGGTTGTGCCGCAGCCCTTGTGTGCCTGTACACCGCGCGTCATGGCCGCTGCCATCTTGCCGGACACCAGCGGATCCTCGGAGTAATACTCAAAATTGCGCCCGCAACGGATGAAATGGTGGATGTTCAGCGCTGGGGCAAGCCACAGATGCACGCCGAAGCGCTCCATCTCCTCGCCGACAATGTCGCCGCACTGCTTCACAAATGCAGGGTCAAAGCTCTGCGCCAGCGCAGTGCCGATGGGGATGGCCGTGCAGTATTGGGTCTTGATTTCGCAGCCGGCCTTCGGCTTGCCGCTGCCGCCCATCAGGCTCATCACAAGCTTCATCGGGCCGGACAGCATTTCTGTAATCGAATCCGGCATCGAGGAATCGTACATCTGGTAAAAACTGACCATGACCTTGAGCGGCGCGCTGTCCGTGAAAACGCCACTCTCCATGGCCGAAGAGGATGCAGCAGAGGCACCGCAGCCGCCCAGCATGGCGGCGCACATGGCAATGGGCAGGATGCGATAGCAAAGACAGTTGGATTTTTTCATCTGGAAATACCTCCGGGAAACAAAAGACAAAATACGAACGCCGACGGGAGTGGTCATCAGCGTTTGCCATTGTATGTCGACCACACTCAGCTTGTAAAAATCACACTGCTTGCGCGGGATAAACAGCTGGCACTCATCGTCAGCAACACCGTGCGCCCGGATGCCAAACCCGGCACAGGTCTGGGCTTGCAGAACTGCGCCCAGATGCTCCGCTTACACGGCGGCCGGTTTGAACACAGCCTGTCCGAGGGGGTGTTTACAGCGGCGGCATATTTCCCGATGGAGTGAGTACTGCCTGCAATTTCAAAATGCCCTTATTATACAAAGCTTTCTATTTTGTATCCAAGCGCAAAACAATATACCCTATACCATTGCAAAACAGACGAAAGAGCAGTATAATAAAATTGAAAAAGGCCGCAGAGATGCGGCTTTTCCAAAGCCCATAAGTTAGCCATATCTAACTTATGGGCGAAAATACAAGTCCCAATGACCGCTTCCTACGAAAGACCGAAGGTATTGGAGGAAAAAGCATGGATCGGAAACAAGCTATTGGCAGCGCGTATCATCTGACAGGCGGGAACAATTTTTATGACGGCATGATCACCTGCTCTACCCTGAGTGGGAAAGCGGTGTGCCGCCTGGTGTGGGATATGAACAAGGCAGAAAACGATGCCTATCTGGAAAAGGCGCTGTCCGGTATTCCGGAGCATTTCTCCGGCAAGCTGCTGGAAGTGCCGGTGGGAACAGGGATTCTGACCATGCCGGTTTATCAGACTATGCCGGAGGCGGACATTACCTGTCTCGATTATTCGCCCGATATGATGAGGCAGGCACGGAAAAAGGCGGACCGTCTATACCTGAAAAATGTGACCTTTCAGCAGGGGGATGTGGGTGCGCTGCCCTTTACGGACGTTGCATTTGACATTGTTTTGTCGCTGAACGGCTTTCACGCATTCCCGGACAAGGAGGCTGCTTATCGGGAAGTGTTTCGGGTCTTAAAACCCGGAGGCATCTTTTGCGGCTGCTTCTATGTAAAGGACGAGCAGAAACGGACGGACTGGTTCGTCCGGCACGTTTATGAAAAGACGGGGTTCTTCACACCGCCCTACGAAACGACCGTCAGTTTGAAGAAACGATTGGAAAAACTGTACGCAGCCGTAACACTTGGAACAGTGAAGAGCATGGCATGGTTCGTCTGCCGGAAAGCAGAATGAGGAGAACAGGGATGGTTTTACAAACGATTCTGGAGGGCCTTGGACTGGGGACGCTGCTGGCGCTTGTCTGCGCTGTGGGCATCTGCAAAGGGGCTGTTGGGATGGTGCATCTTTATAGCCCGGCGGTGCAGCAGCGGTGCGTGAAGCTGGGACTTACAACACACGAGAAAATCAAGCGCAATTCTCTACTTTTCAAAGCCGTTTGCATTCCCGGCTATATTGGCTATGTGCTGGTTTGCGTCTATGGGATAAACGGTGCGCACGGCTTTGCGGCGAGCTTCTGGCAGCTGCTTGTCATCTTGTCCGTTATGAATCTCATTGACCGCTTTTTGATCGATGGCTACTGGGTGGGGCACACGAACGCATGGACGATCCCCGGAACAGAGGATCTGAAGCCCTACATTACTGCAAAAGACAAGCAGAAAAAATGGCTTTTTGGCACGGTAGGCATGGCGGTCATAGCGGCGGTGCTGGCCGCAATTATGATGGTTTTTATTCACTAGGGAGGAACCCATGAAATACAAAATTGAGAAAAACACCGTGCAGGAGACGCTGGTTCTCCCGCTGTATTCCCGAAAGCTGTGTTCGGAATTGTATCCCAATCTCTACAGGGATGAAACAGCGGTGCGCTTGATTGATGAAATTGACTACGACTTTTCAGAGGCAGAGAAAAACTCACGCAGTCTGATGCAGCGTTTCGGTGCGCTGGAGGTCGCCATGCGGCAGTGCGACCTTGCTTGGGAGGTGCGGGAGTATCTGAAAACGCACCCCTGCGCAGCGGTGGTCAATCTGGGCTGCGGGCTGGACAACACCGGCAGAGCCTGCGACAACGGCAGATGCAAAATCTACAATCTGGACTTCCCGGATGTTATTGCTTTGCGGCAGCAGCTGCTGCCCGCCGGGGAGCGGGAGCAAAACATCCCCTGCGACCTGAAGGACCCCGCATGGTTTGACAAAATCGATGCCTCCGGCGGGGCGGTGTTCTTTGCCTCCGGGGTGTTCTATTACTTCCTGACGGAGCAGGTTCGGGCGCTGGTGCAGGGGATGGCGGACGCTTTCCCTGGCGGGGTGCTGGTGTTTGATGCCGCCAACCGCACGGCGGTGAAGATGATTGCCAAAACGTGGCTCAGGACGGCAAAAATCAAGGATGTGGGCGCATATTTCGCGGTTTCGGATGCTCCCAAGGAGATTGGCGAGTGGGACAGCCGTTTGCAAGTATCCAGCCGGGGCTATATGCTGGGCTACAACGATTTGAAAGACCCTTCCGTCAGCGGATTTTTTCGTTTTCTTGCAAAGGTCGGGGATAACGGGATGAAAATGCAAATTGTGAAGATCAGATTTGGAGACAGACAATGAAATATGCAGGGATGCCCATGGGGATGTGGGTGCTGTTTGCAGGCTCCTTTCAAAAGCAGCTGACGGTAGTGTTGGGCTATGATGCAGACACTGCAAGAGCCATCACGAAAAAAGCAAAGCCGCAATACCGGCAGATCATCCGCAGGCTGCCGGAGTTTGAAAAGGCCGACCGTTTCAAAATGAATCTGGTCAACTGCGCCATGATCGGGGCGTTCATTCTCTCCATGCCGCAGCGCCCGGAGGTGGACAGGCTGACGGATTACTACGCAAAGTCCATGATGACAAAGCCCATGCAGTGGTTCTGCCGCAAGAGCGGAAAAAGCAAGTTTAGCGCAAAGGATATTGCCGGCATGAAAGTCACAGCGGCCCTGAATGCCGCCGACCGCAACCCCTATTCGTGGAACATGGAGTTTTACGAATACCCGGATGGCAGCGGCTACGAGGGACGCTTTACCAAATGCGGCATCTGTGTGCTGATGAAGGAGCTGGGTCTGTACGACCTGACCCCCGCTTTGTGCCATCTGGACTACACCATGAGCGAAGCGGGCGGTGTGACAAATTTTGTGCGGCAGTATACCCTTGCCTCCGGCGGACCCTACTGCGACTGCGGATACAAAAAGAAGAAAAGTAAATAGGAGGAGCGCACGATGCTTGTCAAGTCTATGACAGAGGAAGAGATTTACGAAATCAGTCATGCTTTCGGCTATTATGACTACGGAGAGGAAACGGGAATGTCCGCCGCCTTTTCCGGGAAAGAAGCCACTGCAAACTATATCTGTGCGTATGGACATCGGAGAAAAATGTTTTTTACATAACGTATGGAGTTGATTTCATTGCAGAGGTATTCCTTTGTGCAATGATTTTATTTGGTGACACAGGTGCTCAACCTGCCACTTGCAAAACTTACGATTTTACGCTGCTATTTCAATCCATAAACACAAAGGCTGAAATGTAAATAACACATCGGCTATGCCGTATAAGTTCAGTAAGAGGGAAAGCCGATTAACGCTGCGCAGAAGGCTGTGCTGCATCCGGTACAAAATATTTCCGAAGAGGAAAGCGGTCGTAGAAGATCCAGTGCTTTTCATAAAAAGTGGAGAATTGGCCGATGATCCAGCCATTGATGAGTGCGCAGAGGATCGTGCCCCATTTTACGCCCACAAAATGCCAAGGGCCGAAGGCAAGAAAGCTCATCGCAACGCCGAGAAGGCAGCTTGCACAGTCGTATCCGGTTTTAAAACGGTTAATATCAACACCGAAATAGGCAGATACCTCCTTCACGAACAGCTCATAGACCTCCGGCGATATATAGGTGTGGAACATTGCAGAAACACCTGCGGCGCAGAAAAGCATCCCCGCCGCATAGTAGATGCCCCGCAGTGCAATGCCGCCGGATGGGAGCATCGCCCCAAGAGACATAAGCGCGTCCAGCACAACGCCGTAAACGACCGCAGTGACAAAAGAAAACAGATATGATATGCGAAAACGCCGCAGCAATAGACTCATGGCGAGCAGCAGCACGGCCTGCAGGCAGTACTCAGCCATGCCAAAGGTGAAAAAGTGCCATGCGGGTGACAACCACCGGTACAGCAGGTAGGCGGGTGCAACCACCATAGAGACACCGAAATCAGCCTTCTCCATCAAAACAACGCCCCACGCTACCAATACAATGCCCAGAACATAGGCAAGCTCGGTGCTGAATTTTTTCTTCATAAGAACCTCCCAAACAAAAAATGAGCCTTTTCCGTTTGATAAAGAAACGGAAAAAGCTCTTTTTTAATTATAACATGTCTGTCAAGCCGCGGTAATAAACGGCCGCGATGCCTCAGGTCTTGAGCTCGGGCAGCGGGATCTCCGGCATCAGCTCATCAGAAACGATGCGCAGCATACCCTCCAGCCGGGCAAGATCCTCGGGGGCAAAGCGCTTTTTGGCGCGTTCCATGACGAGATGCAGGTAGGAATAGCTGATATTGTAGTAATCCAGATATTTCTGGGTCGGCCGCAGGTGATATTCCCGCTTGTCGGCGGTGGAGCGGATACGCTCCACATAGCCCTTTTTGACAAGGGAATTGATTTTATAGGCGGCGTTGGGGGTGGACAGATTCATCATGTGGCTGAACTGGGCGATGGTCGGTTCCCCCAAAGCCGTAATGACCTCCATGCAAAAGGACTCCACGGTCGTAAGGGTGGCCTCGCGGTCCTCAAACCGGCTGAAGATCTGCTTATAAAAATGCAGCTTGAATTTTGTGTACACCTGACCGAAAGCCTGATCCAGCATGGCGCGTATCCTCCTGTTGGTTAATGGCTTTATTATACCACAATGCGCCGCGCAAAACCAGTCCTCAGGCATCTGCAATCACAAAAGTCAGCTCTGCATTCGCGGCACGCTCATTGCCTACCCATGCGGTGGCCTTGCCTATGCCGATCGGCCCATGCTGCTCTACCAGCTCACATTCCAGCGTCAGCACATCGCCGGGCACGACCTGACGGCGGAACCGGGCGTTTTTAACACCGCCGAACAAAGCAAGCTTGCCCTGATTTTCGGGCAGGCTCAGCGCTGCTACGGCACCGGTCTGGGCTAAAGCCTCAAGGATCAGCACGCCGGGCATGATCGGCCGGCCGGGGAAATGCCCCTGAAAGAACGGCTCGGTGCGCGTCACGCATTTGATGCCGCGCGCCCACTGGCCGGGGGTGTAATCGGTGATCTTATCCACCAGTGCAAAAGGGGAGCGGTGCGGCAGAATCGCCTCGATTTCCGCTGCCGTCAGCGTGCGTGGCGGGTCATTGGGGGTGATCTTCATGGTTATCCTCCCAGCGTTTTAAGACGATGCAGGCGTTATGCCCGCCAAAGCCAAGGCTGTCACTGATAGCGTAGTCCACCTGCACATTTCGGCCTGTGTTGGGGATATAATCAAGATCCAGCGCAGGGTCAGGCGTATGCAGGTTTACAGTGGCCGGCAAAAAACCATCGTACAGAGCCAGCGCGGTGAAAACACCCTCCACACCGCCGGCACCGCCCAGCAGATGCCCGGTCATGGATTTGGTGGAGGATACGGCCAGCCGGTAGGCATGGTCACCGAACACCGACTTGATAGCAGCGGTCTCGCAGCTGTCATTCAGGTGGGTGGAGGTGCCGTGGGCGTTGATATACCCGATCTGTTCGGGGGCTACACCGCCGTCCGCCAATGCCAGCCGCATGCAGGCGGCACCACCGACACCGTCCGGCGCGGGCGCCGTGAAGTGGTAGGCATCGCAGTTGGTGCCGTAGCCTACGATCTCGGCGTAGATTTTGGCACCGCGCGCCCGGGCAGCCTCCAGCTCCTCAAGCAGCAGTACACCGCTGCCCTCGCCCATCACAAAGCCGCTGCGCTCTGCGTCGAACGGGATCGAGGCGCGAGCCGGGTCCTCTGCAGTGCTGAGGGCCTTCATGCTGGCAAAGCCGCCGACACCCAGCGGACTGATGCAGCTTTCTGTGCCGCCGCAGAGCATACGGTCCTCATAGCCGTCCCGGATACGGTGGAAGGCATCGCCGATAGCGTTGGTGCCGCCGGCACAGGCGGTCGTGGGGCAGCTGCAGATGCCCTGCAAACCGAACAGGATGGCCGTCTGCCCGGCGGCCATATTGCCGATGGACATCGGCACAAAATAGGGGCTGACCCGCTCAAAGCCCTTTTGCAGGCCGCGGGTATGCTCGGCCTCGATGGTGGGCAAGCCGCCGATGCCGCTGGACAGAATCACGCCGAACCGTGTGCGGTCGATGTTTTCCAAGACAAGGCCGCTGTCCTGAATAGCTTCGATGGCGGCGGCCACGGCAAACTGGGTGAAGCGAGCCATCTTGCGGGCTTCGCGGCGGTCAAGACGAGTGTTCGGATCAAAGTCCTTGACCTCGGCAGCCAGCTTGACCTTGAAATCCGCCGTGTCAAAGGCGGTGATCGGCCCCACGGCGCAGCGGCCAGCCTTGACGGCGGCCCAGCTTTCCGCCACAGTGCTGCCGGTCGGGTTGACTGTGCCAAGACCGGTTATGACGACTCTGCGTTTGTTATTGCTGTTCATAGCTAACCTCACATTCCCATGCCGCCGTCTATGCAGAGCAGCTGTCCGGTGATGTACCCGGCGCTTTCTCCTGCCAGAAAGGCAATGGCGGCAGCGACATCCCCGGGACGGCCGGGCTTGCCCATCGGGATGGCGGCGTTTGCGGCGGCGCGGGCAGCCTCCGGCATAGCCGCCGTCATATCGGTCGTGATAAAGCCCGGGGCAACGGTGTTGGCCGTCACGCCGCGGGAGGCGTATTCCTTCGCAACGCTCTTCATCAGGCCGATAAGCCCTGCCTTGCTGGCGGCGTAGTTTGCCTGACCCGCGTTGCCGTGCAGGCCCACTACGCTGCTGACACTGATAATGCGGCCGTACCGCTGGCGCATCATCAGGCGGGCAGCGGCCTTTGTGCAGAAGAAAGCACCCTTTAAATTGGTCTCGATGACGGCATCAAAATCGGCCTCTGTCATCTGCAGCAGCAGTTTGTCGGCGGTGACGCCCGCATTGTTGACCAGCACATCCAGCCGCCCGAAGGCGGCGGCTGCATCCTCAACGAGCTGCTTGCAGGCCTCTGGGCGGCGCACATCTGCCTGCAGGGCTACTGCCTGTACGCCGAGTGCGCGGCAGTCGGCAGCGGTCTGCTCGGCTGCTGCGGCGCTGCCGGCATAGTTGACGGCAATATCCATGCCCTCGGCAGCCAGTGCCAGACAGGCGGCGCGGCCAATGCCGCGCGCCCCGCCGGTCACCAGTGCGGCACGGCGCGGTGTTTCGCTTTGTACCATGGGCTCACGCTCCTTGTAATGTGCGGATAAGCTGCTGCAGCTGGGCAGCGGTCTCCACGGGATAGCAGGCAATCGCGTTGCCGACTGTCTTTTTCACAAAGCCGGTCAGGGCTCTGCCGGGGCCGATCTCGATGGCCGTATCTACGCCCAGCTCAGCCAGACGGCGGACGGTATCCTCCCAGCGGACGGCGGAATGTACCTGCTTTTCCAGCAGGGAAGGGATCGAGTCAGCAGCATCCTTTTCGCGGCCCAGACAGTTGAAAAGCACCGGACACTGCATCGGTGCAAAGGGCACGGTCTTAAATTTTTCCCGCAGGGCATCCCCGGCCGGCTGCATCAGGGAGGTGTGGAAGGGCCCGCTCACCTTCAGCGGCAGGCAGCGCTTCGCACCGGCCTGTGCGGCCAATGCAGCGGCCTGGTCAACAGCGACCTGATCACCGCCGATGACCAGCTGGCCGGGGCAGTTGTAGTTGCAGATCTGTACAACGCCCGCATCGGCAGCGGCGTCGCAGCAGCGCTGCAGGGCATCGCAGTCAAGCCCCAACACAGCGGTCATGCCGCAGCTGCGCCCGGCTGCGGCTGCAGCCATGGCTTTCCCGCGGAAGGCCGTCAGTGCAACGGCAGTGCGGGTATCAAATACGCCCGCGCAGGCCAGCGCTGAGTATTCGCCGAGCGAAAGACCGGCAGCGTAGTCGGGTGTGATGCCGGCTGCGCGCAGTACAGCGGTAACACCGCCCGCAAAGGCGGTCATGCAGGGCTGGGTATACTGAGTTTCGTTCAGCACACCCGCTGCATCGGTAAAGCAGACCTCTTGTAAGTCAAAATCAACAGCGGCAGCCGCCTCATCAAAGGCTGCGCGGAACTCGGGACAGGCATCGTAGAGATCCGCACCCATGCCGGGGTGCTGGCTACCCTGACCTGCATATAAAAAAGCAAGCTTCATGCAAAAACCTCCTTAGAGCGTGAGGGTTGCAATGCACTGACGCGCACCGGACACCATCTCGTCCAGAATCTGTGCAACGGGGCGGACCTCATGCAAAAGACCCGCCGCCTGCCCGGCCATCAGGCTTCCGTTGACCGTATCACCGTCAAAAACTGCCTTGCGCAGGCTGCCGAGTGTGAACTGCTCCAGCGCTGCCTTGTCAGCACCGGCCTTTTCCTGCCGGACATATTCGCGGCTCATGCGGTTTTTCAGCACACGGACAGGTGTGCCGCCAAGGCGGCCTGTCACGATGGTATCGCTGTCACGCGCCTTGAGGAGCGCATCCTTATAATTTTCGTGGATAGGGCACTCGGTGCTGGTCAGCAGACAGGTGCCGACCTGAACGCCGCAGGCACCCAGCGCCAGCGCCGCCGCAAGGCCGCGTCCGTCTGCGATGCCGCCTGCGGCAATGACCGGCAGATCCACGGCATCCACGACCTGCGGTACCAAGGCCATCGTGGTCATCTCGCCCACATGGCCACCGCTTTCAGTACCCTCGGCGATGACGGCATCAATGCCGAGGGGCGCAAGATGTCTGGCCAGCACGGCGGCTGCCACGACCGGAATTACAGTGATGCCCGCCGCTTTCCATGCAGCCATGTACTTGCCGGGATTGCCGGCCCCCGTGGTCACGATTTTAACACCCTCGTCGATGACGATTTGGGCAAATTCGTCCGCCTGCGGGTGCATCAGCATAATGTTGACGCCAAACGGCTTATCGGTCAGGCGGCGGCATTGGCGGATGTTCTCCCGCAGTGTTTCGGGGGTCATGCCGCCCGCACCGATCAAGCCCAGCGCACCGGCGTTGGAGCAGGCCGCTGCAAACTCACCGGTGGCAATGTTGGCCATGCCGCCTTGTATAATCGGGTATTTTGTGCCCAGAATTTCATTCAGCAGTTTCATTTTCTCTACCTTTATAAGTAAGCAGCATGCCGCCCCATGTAAGCCCGCCGCCAAAGCCGATGCAGGCCAGCTGCTGGCCGGGCTGCAGCAGACCGCTTTCGCTCATCTCATGCAGGGCCAGCGGGATGCTGGCGGCGCTTGTGTTGCCGTAGCGGTCGATGTTTTTGTAAAACTTGGCGGGGTCGGCGTTCAGCTGTTTTATGCAGTGATCAAGGATACGGCTGTTGGCCTGATGGCAGACCACCCAGTCCAAATCATCAAGCGTCTGGTTTGTCTGGTCAAGCACCGTATGCAGACAGTGCGGCAGGGCCTCCACCGCAAAGCGAAAGACGGCGCGGCCGTCCATCGTGATGGGTGCGGTATCGCGGGCAGACACACCGCCGACCCGGATCGCGTCACTGCCGCGCGCGCCCAGCATAACGGCAAACGGTGTGGTATCAATCAGCTCCAGAATAGCGGCACCGGCACCGTCACCGAACAACACGCAGGTGGAGCGGTCAGCAGGGTCTGTCAGCCGGGAGAGTGCCTCGCAGCCGATGACAAGCGCGTACCGCCCGCCCAGTGTAGCCAGCAGCCCATGGGCTGCCGCAGCAGCGTACAGAAAACCGGTGCAGGCAGCGTTCACATCAAAGGCCGGGCGGTTTTCCGGCAGGTGCAGCGCCGCCTGTACACGGCATGCCACGCTCGGCGTGGCAGTGGGGGAGGAGAGGGTGGCAGCAACGCAGCAGGCAATATCCTCCGGGGCAAGGCCGCTGCGCGCAAGCGCCTGACGGGCTGCGGCGATGGCCAGTGTGGCCGCGTCCTCCTCGTCCGTGCAGTAGCGGCGCTGCCGGATGCCTGTGCGGGTGGTGATCCATGCATCGCTGGTGTCCACCTGATGGCTCAGTTCCTCATTTGTCACAACGCGGCCGGGCTTGGCCCCGCCGGTCGCAATCAGCTGCAGACCTCTCATGCGCCCCTCATTTCTCCGATGCGGCGATATTTTTTGTACCGCTGATCGGCCAATGCCTTGCCGCTCATGCGGCAGAGCTTTGCCAGATGTGCCTGAATGGCGGTATCCATCCGGGCAAACAATGCCTGCCGCCCGCGCTGTGCGCCGCCCAGCGGCTCGGGAATGATCTCCTCCACGATGCCGTCATCGTACAGATCCTGCGCAGTCAGCCGCATCATGGTGCAGGCCTCGCCGCTGCGGGCGGCATCCTTCCAGAGAATGCTGGCAAAGCCCTCAGGGCTGAGCACCGAATAGACGGCATTTTCCAGCATCAAAATATGGTTGGCAACGCCAAGGCCCAGTGCGCCGCCGCTTGATCCCTCGCCGGTAACGACTGCCAGCACAGGCACGCTCAGGCCGCTCATCTCCATCAGGCAGCGGGCAATCGCCTCGCCCTGACCGCGCTCCTCGGCGTCCTTGCCGGGGTAGGCACCGGGCGTATCAATAAAGGTGATGATCGGGCGGTTGAACTTTTCCGCCTGCTTCATGACGCGCAGGGCCTTGCGGTAGCCCTCCGGCCCCGGCATACCAAAGTTACAGCGCAGGTTTTCCTCCAGTGAGCCACCCTTGCGGTGTCCCAGCACCGTGACCGGCATCCCGTGGAACCGGGCAATACCGCAGAGAATGGCGGCATCCTCCTTGCATTGCCGGTCGCCGCATTGCTCAAAAAAGTCGGTGAACAGGTTGTCGATGATTTCATCAATGTGCGGCCGGTCAGGTCGGCGGGCCAGAAACACACGATCCTCCGGCGTCAATGCCGTGCAGCGCTGCAGAAGGGCGTCCTCCTGCGCGGCAAGCTCTGCCAGCTCGGCTGCGTGGGCAGTCAAATCAAGCATCTCGTCGTCATCTGCACCGCTTAGTGCGTCGATCTGTGCGTCCAGCGGTTCAAGCTGCTGCAAAACCTCTTTGATCAACTGTACTTCCTCCTTTGGGTGTGCAGGCGCAGAATACGCTCCAGCGTTTCCTTCATCGCAGCGCGCGGTACGACCTGATCGAGAAAGCCATGCTCCAGCTGAAACTCACTGCGCTGAAAGCCGTGGGGCAGCTTTTCGCCGATAGTCTGCTCGATGACGCGCGGCCCGGCAAAGCCGATGAGCGCCCCCGGCTCTGCAAGCATGATGTCACCCAGACTGGCAAAGCTGGCGGTCACACCGCCGGTGGTGGGGTGGGTCAGTACGCTGATATACAGTCCGCCGCGGCGGCTGAACCGCTCCAGCGCTGCGCTGGTTTTGGCCATCTGCATCAGGCTGAAGATCCCCTCCTGCATGCGCGCGCCGCCGCTGGCGGAAAAGATGACGAGCGGCAGATGCTTGTCCGCCGCATATTCAACGGCGCGGGTGATCTTCTCGCCCACGGCGGTGCTCATGCTGCCCATGAAAAACCGGCTGTCCAGCACGGCAACCACCGCCTGCACACCGCCGATTTTGCCTGTGGCCGTGACCGCCGCCTCCTTCAGCCCGGTCTTGGCGGCGGCTGCCGTCAGCTTGTCCGGGTATTGCGGAAAATGCAGCACATCCTGCGGGGTCAGATCAGCGTTCAGCTCCTTGAAGGTGCCGTGGTCCAGCACAAGGCTTAACCGGTAATAGGCACCGATGGGCAGATGCACGCCGCAGTTGGGGCAGACATACAGGCTTTTGGCCCAGACCTGCCGTGTGGCGCGGCGCCCGCACTTTTCACAGTCCACAAACTGGGGCGGTGTCCAGTTGGGGGCTGCTGTACCGGCATCGCGGCGGGCCTTCAGCTGAAAGCAGCGCTCCTGCGGTGTGACCGGGAACAGCTTTTCGATGGTGCTCATGGCTTTCGGCTCCCTCAGGCGGCGCGGGCGGCCAGATAGTCGAAGATGTCGCCCACGGTTTTGAGATTCACAAGATCCTCATCGGCAATCGAAACACCGAATTTATCCTCAAATGCCATATTAAGCTCCACAGCGTCCAGACTGTCCGCCTGCAGATCCTCCGTCAGGCTGGCCTCCGGGGTGACCTTATCGGCATCGCAGCTCAGGGTGTCAACAAATACTTCCTTCAGTTCCTCAAAGCACATGGTATGTACCTCCTGTATATTTACCTAAATTTATTGATGCAAATTTGCAACGAGGTCATTATACCATAGATTGTTGACATGTCAATAGAATTAGCTAAAATAATTTACCTATAATTTTTGCGGTAAAAATTAATGCGCTGTCGGGCTTGGTTTTCCGCAGTTTTCAGCGAAAATTATAATAGATAGATCAGCATGTCAAAAAATTACATTCTTGTCCTATTGAATGTGTAGGGGGCGACCATTGGTCGCCCGCTAACCTGATGCAGCAACGCGTTTTTCAGGAAAGCATTTTCACAGAGAAACGGGCAGGGACGAGCAATGCTCGAAATTATGTAAAAAAACTGCCTTGCCGTCAGATGCGGCAAGGCAGTTTTTTGTCAGGATTCTTGATCAGGGTTATATTTTTTCACGCCGAACACAAAATACAAAATATGCGCCAGCCAGATGCCGGCCAGAATGCAGCAGGGGAGAACGAGCCCCGCGCGCAGCATCATACAAAAGCCGAACGCCATCAAAAGCGTGACCGTGCCCATGATTTTCAGCTTTGCACGCCGCGTCATGCCCTGCCCTTGTACAAAGGATTCCAAATTATCCCTGTAGAGCTTTGTGCCGGTAAACCAGCTGTGCAGTTTTTCGGAGCTTTTACCAAAGCTGAACAGCGCCAGCATCAAAAACGGCACAGACGGCAGAAGAGGCAGCACTGCACCCAGTGCGCCAAGCCCCAGCCCGACCAAACCGAGCAGCAGCCATACGATCTTTTTAATCTTCATTGTTTTCTCTCTCCAAGCGTTTCTTTTCACGAATACTTTCTATACCGTGCCGAACGACCAGTACCGGGTGGCTGAACAGCATACGCGGCCCGGAATACCGCATAACAGCACGGATTTTTTCCCGCATAGCTGGCTTATAGCAATGCACCCGGCAGTTGGAGCAAAAGGTCTTTGTTTCGATAAACGGGCAGCGGTCGGCGCGCAGCAGCGCATGCTCCTGCAGGGTCTGACATTCCGGGCAAAGCCCCTGCCTTGTGCCGTGGTGCCCCCTGCAGTAGGTGCGTATGCTACCGTTTTAAAATACACGGCACCGGCTTGCTGAATACGCCCATCGGCGGTGTAAAGCTGCAAAATCTGTGCCGGAAAGCCCCCGGCGGCCAGCAAAAACAGCACCGACAGCAAAGCCCCGCAAAGCAGGCTGACATTCAGGCTGCACCATGCCTCCCGCTCGTTGTCCGCGCCTGTGAACTGGGCAATCAGGATCCCGGCAACGGTGCCGACTGAGCCGATCACCACGGAAAAAATCAACGAAAAATTGCCATACAATCCCACAGCCGCAATATTGACATCGCCCAACTGCCCGATCATGATTTGATCTATTATGGAAAAGGATGCCTGCAGCATACTTTGCAGGGTAACAGGAATGGCAATTTTGCTCAGCGATTTCATAAAGTCCGACATGGCATCTTCCTCGTGCTTTCTCTGGGTATCAGTGTGACCGGCAGAACGATTTGCGCCTCGCACTCCCTGCCGCTGTGCATCGCTTCAAGACAGGCCAGCGCAGTTTTTGCGCGCTGCGCGGCGTCCTGATGCACGGTGGTCAGGGTGGGAACGCTCTCCCGGCTGGCGGCGGTGTCATCAAAGCCGATGATTTGTACATCATCGGGAATGCGGACGCCTTTGGTTTGCAAAAACCGCATAAAATCCAGCGCATAGAAATCAGATGCGGCGAAAACGACGGTGCTGTGCAGATTTAAGAAACGGTGAAAATGCTCCGCATAATAAGCACTGCGTTCTTTTTGCAGCGCAGGGATCTGCCAAAACAGGGCTTTGCCCGGCGCAAAGGCAGCGCGAAAGCCATCCATGCGCTCTTTGTCCATGCACAGGTCATTGTCGGCAAGGCACAGCGCCTTTGTGTGTCCCAGTTCCCTTGCATACTGTCCCGCCTGATAGCCGCCGTCATAATGGCCGATGGTGAGGTTCACGACCTTGCTGCAGGCCGCAAAATAGCCGTCGTACACTACGAAGGAAATTCTCGTTTGGCTGCGCAGTGCTTCATAATCGGCCTCGCAAAAGCCCATCAGAATCAGCCCGTCCATATTCCACATCGAGGCAAAAACCGGAATCTCGCGGATGTCGGCGGTGGTTTTTATCATCAAAAAATAGCCCTTTTCGTTGGCCTCGCGCGAGAGTGCATTCAGAGATGACATCACGAAGCCGTCCTCCAAGACCCGCCCCTCGTACTTGACATGGTCGTTCATGACTACGCCTATAATGCGGGAGTTATTCCGCGCCAGCAGGATACCAGCCATATTGGGGATGTAGCCGGTCTTTTCCAACTCCTGCTCGACCCGTTTTACCGTTGCATCGGAAATTTTAGCGGTTTTTCCGTGGATCACATTGGAGACCGTTGCCGTGCTAATACCCAAAGCCTCTGCAATGTCTGCGATCCGAACCCGGTTCTGTTCCATGCAATACCTTCTTTTTTATTCATCTTATTCCATGGTACAACACAAGAGAAAGATTCTCAATGGTTAAACGCATAACCTATAACAAAAATCAAATCCGATTTTTGTGCGATATTTCTAATAGCAGTGTGCTGAATGATTACAGGCCTGAAAGCTACTGTTATGGAATTTGGTGGATTTGCGCAGAATAAGACAGTAAAGTTGTGCATTGTGTCAACGGGTAAATTGGTTTGTGCGTGAATTCAAACGGTTTGTGAAAAGGCGCACCAATTTTGTTTCAGATGTGGTATAGTACAGGCAGAAGAACAAAAATGCGGCAACTCTGCAAAAAGCGCGCATTTCAGATTTCTATACAAAGCAGCGGAAAGTGAGTACTGATCTATGAAAGCAACACCCCTTCTCACCGGCTGGACTTGCCGTCACTTGGGCGATACCGCACCCGGCCGGCCTGTGACCCTGCCCCATGATGCTATGCTGGCGGAGCCGCGCACTGCCCTGAGCGCGGGCGGCGTCAACACCGGCTGGTATGAGGGCTATGACTATGAGTATCAGCGAACCCTGACGGTGCCCGAAAACGAGCTGTCGTACACCCACATTCTGGAATTTGAGGGTGTTTATCACAACGCTGAGGTCTGGCTGAACGGCCAAAAGGCGGCGTTCCGCCCCTATGGGTATACCAATTTTTATGTAGACTGTGCGCCATTTTTGCGCGCAGGGGATAACAAACTGCGAGTGATTGCCCGCAACGCCGATCAGCCCAACAGCCGGTGGTATTCCGGCGCGGGACTGTACCGTCCTGTCCAGCTGTGGACGGCAGGGGATAAGCACATTTTGCTCAACGGTGTGCGCATCCGCACGGTGTCGCTGAACCCTGCTGTGGTGGAAATCCGTGTCAGGACCAGTGCGCCCGGCACGGTTCAGCTGATGGTTGAGGGACTCCCCTCTGTTCAGCAGGAATCTGATGGGGAAGCAGTCTTTACGCTGACCATCGACAATGCCCGTCTTTGGACACCGGAAACGCCGAATTTGTACCGATGCTGCGTACAATTTGCAGATGATGAGGCGGTCGAGACCTTTGGCGTGCGCACGGTGAGTTGGGGCAAAAGCGGCTTCACTTTAAACGGAGAGCGGGTCATCATTCAGGGGGCCTGCATCCACCACGATAACGGCTTGCTGGGCGCTGCCTGCGACCCCGATGCCGTGGCCCGCAAGGTGCGCCTGCTGAAAGAAACGGGCTACAACGCCATCCGCTCGGCGCATAATCCCTGCTCAAAGGCTTTGCTGGCAGAGTGTGACCGTCAGGGCATGCTCGTCATGGATGAATACATTGACCACTGGTATATCCACAAGACGGAATACGATTATGTACCGTATTTTATGGAGTGGTGGCGGCAGGACCTGACCGATATGGTCGAGAAGGACTACAACCACCCCTGCGTGGTGCTCTACTCCACAGGAAACGAGGTCAGCGAGACTGCCCAAAAGCGCGGCATCGCCCTGACGAAGGAGATGACCGACTTCCTGCACGGGCTGGACAATTCCCGCCCGGTGACCTGCGGTGTGAATATCTTCTTCAACTTTTTGAGCTCCATCGGCTTCGGCGTGTACAGCGATGAAAAGGCCAAAAAGGAGGCTGAAAAAGCAGAAAAAGCCAAGGCTAAGGGAAAAGCCGTCAAGAAAAAGTCGGTGGGCAGCAAGTTCTTCAACGATCTGGCGGGGCTTTTGGGTGATGAATTCATGAAGCGCGGCGCAACGCTGCATGGCTGTGATGTCAAAACCCGCGATGCCTTTGCGAATATGGATATTGCGGGCTATAACTACGGCATTTATCGCTACAAGCACGACCTAAAAAAGTACCCGCAGCGGCTGATTTTGGGCAGCGAGACCTTCTGTAAGGATGCCTATAAGTTCCGCGAACTGGCGAAGGCTGAGCCGCGTCTGGTCGGTGATTTTGTCTGGGCGGGCATGGATTATCTGGGCGAGGTCATGGTCGGCGCGTGGGAGTATGAGGACTATGCCAAAAACTTTGACGGCGGCCTTGGCTGGGTTTCGGCAGGATCGGGCCGCATTGATCTGACCGGCAAGCCGCTGGGCGAAGCCCTATATACCCGCGTGGCGCTCGAAAAGGACAACGGACCGTACATTGCCGTCTGCCCGGTCAACCATACGGGTGACCGGCACAGCCCCAGTGCATGGAAGATGACCAACGCCATGCCAAGCTGGAGTTGGACAGGCTGCGAGGGCAAAAAGGCCAGCATCGAGGTGTACGCCCGCGCGGCGCGGGTGGAGCTGTGGCTGAATGGCCGTATCGTCGGCAGAAAAGCATTGAAAAACGACTGCCTTGTGAAGTTTTCCGTCCCCTATGAACCGGGCAGGCTGGAGGCCGTCAGCTATGACGCGCAGGGCTGTGAGCTCGGACGCTGCACCTTGACGACGGCAGGGCGGCAAACCCAAATCACTGCGGGACCGGAGCAAAGCAGCGTGCAAGCTGGGCATCTTTGCTATATCCGGCTGCGCTACACCGATGAAACGGGTATCACGAAGCCGCTGGCACGCGGCAATATCAAGGTGGAGGTAGATGGCGGTACACTGGTCGGGCTTGGCAACGCCTGCCCGTATTATGAGCGCAGCTATCTGGACTGTGTGGCCGACACCTACTACGGCGAGGCGCTGGCCATCGTGCGTGCAGGGGAGGGGAACAGCCTGACCTTGACGGCGGATGACGGCATGTACAGCACAGCCGTGACAGTGCCGGTGACACATTAAAAAAGGCAGACAGAAAGCAATTTTCCAATCAGTAATGGGCTTTACATAAATAACAGGCACCAGACCGAGGCAAGAACGCTTCGGCCTGGTGCCTGTTTGTATGTAGAGGCTTGTTCATCGCGGAGAAAGGTGAGCGGCGGAAAAATACTGCACACAGCAGGGAATGTAGGTATTTGGCACTGTGCATAAATGAACCGCTGTAAAGTTGTGAAACCTCCTGATAGAGGCACGGATGGGAAGCACGAATGCACGAAATATCCGGCTGAATGGTACGATACTCCATAAAAGCGGCTTGCATCTTACGGGGGTTCTTGCTATACTCAGTATTAAACGCAACAATTACTTGCAAACAAGTTGCGCAGATTGCGCAACCGAAGGAGGATCTGCCATGCAGGGGCGCAAATTACTTCACGGTGGGGACTATAACCCGGAGCAGTGGCTCGACAGGCCGGACATTCTGGCACAGGATATTGAATTGATGAAAAAAGCCCGCGTCAATACCGTGACGCTGGGGGTGTTTTCATGGTCGGTGCTGGAGCCTGAGGAGGGCGTGTTCAATCTGGACTGGCTGGCGGACATCATCCATAACCTTTACGCCAACGGGATCCGCACGATTTTGGCGACCCCCAGTGCTGCACGCCCCGCATGGCTGGCACACAAGTACCCGGAGGTGCGCCGTGTGCGGGCTGACCGCGTGCGGGAACTGTACAACCGGCGTCAGAATTACTGCTATACCTCGCCAATTTATCATGAGAAGGTGCGCATCATCGACCAAAAGCTGGCACGGCGATTTGGCGATGATCCGGCGGTCATCCTTTGGCACATCTCCAATGAAATGGGCGGGGACTGCCACTGCGCATTGTGTCAGGCGGAGTTCCGCCGCTGGCTGCAGGCACGGTACGGGACGCTGGAGGCACTGAACAAGGCATGGAACGCCCGCTTCTGGAGCCATGACTACACCGATTGGGAACAAATCGAAAGCCCTGCCCCACAGGGCGAAAACGCCGTGCAGGCGCTTGCGCTCGACTGGAAGCGCTTTGTCAGCGACCGACATATCGATTTTTTGAAATTTGAGCGGGATACCGTCAAAGAAATTGCCCCCAATGCCAAATTTACCGCCAATATGATGTATCGGTTTGATGGCATCGACTATTTTAAAATGGCAAAAGAAATCGATGTCGCCAGCTGGGACAACTACCCGACCTGGCATAAGCCCAGTGAGACGGTAGAGGAAACGGCGCTGGACACTGCCATGATGCACGATCTTTTCTATTCAATGAAGGACAAGCCTTTCCTGCTGATGGAGTCCAGCCCCAGCTTTACCAACTGGCAGCCCGTTTCCAAGCAGAAAAAGCCCGGCATTGCAGAGCTTGCCGCGCTGCAGACGGTGGCGCACGGCGCAGACAGTGTGCTATATTTCCAGTGGCGCGCCAGCCGAGGCGCGGAGGAAAAGTTCCACGGTGCTGTCATCGGCCACGATGGGCGGGAGGATGCCCGTTCTTTTACGGAGACTGCGCAGGTTGGGTTAAGGCTGGAGGCTTTGGCCGAAATTACAGCGGTAAAACGCGAAAAGCAGGCTGCCATAGTCCATGATTGGCAGAATAAGTGGGCGCTGGAAGGCTCCTGCGGCCCGCGCAATGCTGGTATGGGCTATTGGGATGAGCTGAAGCGGCACTATAATGCCCTTGCACGGGAGGGCATTGCTGTGGAATTTGTTGACCAGAACGCAGACCTGACAGGTTATGGTTTGGTCGTGGTGCCGATGCTCTACCTGCTGACCGATGCTTTTGCGAAAAAACTTTGCGCATTTGCGCAAAACGGCGGCACAGTCATCGTCACCTACTGGTCGGGCGTGGTCGATGAAAGTGATCTCTGCCGCCTGGGGGACACGCCCTATGGCCTGACTGAACTGCTGGGGCTGCGCCGCACCGAGATTGACGGCATGTATGACGGGGAAACCCGCAGCTGCATGCCGGCAGCTGGCTGCACACTGCCTGCGGCACAGGCATCCACCCTGTGTGAGGTGGCAGCCCTTGATGAGGAAAATCCGGCAGAGCCGCTCAGCCTGTATGACGAGGACTATTTTGCCGGGCACCCGGCTGTGGCTGTCCACCGATACGGTAAGGGCCGTGCGTACTATCTGGCCAGCCGCTTTGACGAGGCTTTTTATCGGGCGCTTTATCACGATGCTGCAATGGAAATCGGATTGATCCCGGCTTGGCCGGAGGCTCTGCCGGAAGGAATCTTGGCGGTGCGGCGCGGCAGCTTTGTGTTTGTACAGAACTGCACGGAACAGCCTGCCACGGTAGGAAACACTGTGCTTGACCGCTACCGGACTGCAGTTTGGAAGGGCAAGGACCGTATTTTTTGACAAAATCGGCCTGTTTTAGCGTTCTGCTAAAAAGCAGAACGCTTTTTTGTTGCTTTCGGACATTGACAACGAAAGAATATCCCGTTATGCTGATATGAGATTTGTTGCGCAATGCATTGCAAAGGAGAAGGCTTCCCCAATGGCCGCAAAAGAAAACGAAAAAATGACTATCGAGCAGGTGGCGGAGGCACTGGGTGTTTCCAAAACAACGGTGTCCCGCGCACTTTCCGGGAAAGGGCGTATCAGCGAGAAAACCCGCGCCAAGGTGTTCGCCTATATGGGGCATGCCCACACAGAGCCTGCGCCTGCGCAAAAAGACCCAAAGGTGCGCACCAACAACATCGCTATGATTGTGCCGCAGCGTTTTATTACACTGGATCTGCCGTTTTTGCGCAAATGTATGGGCGGCATCTGTACCATGGCTGATCAGCGCGGCTATGACATGCTGCTGTGCTACGCCTCCAGCACAGAATATACCCAGCTGCAGCGTCAACTGGCAAGCCATAAGGTGGACGGTGTTATTCTGACCTACGCCATGGCAGACGACCCCTGCGTTGACCTGCTGCGGCAGTATGATGTGCCGTTTGTGCTGATTGGCCGCAGCGAGGACAAGACAATACCGCAGGCGGACAATGATCAGGTTACCGCCGCCTGCGAGATGACCCGCATCCTGCTGCAGATGGGCGCCAAGCGGATCGCACTGCTGGTCGGCAGCACGATTTACGCCGTCAACACCGACCGCACGCGCGGGTACCTGCGCGGCTTTGCGGAATCCTGCGTGCCGGTGGATCAGCGCCTTGTTCATTCCGGCATTGAATCAGCAGGGCAGACCATTGATGCGCTGGAGGCGGCGCTTGAACAAAAGGCAGACTGCCTGCTCTGCGGGGACGATGAGATCGCCTATGAGGTCATGCGAGAGTTGCGCAACCGGCATATTCTGGTGCCACACGATCTGCGCGTTGCCAGCCTGTACGACAGCTCGATGCTGGCCAGTATCACGCCCTCGGTGTCCGCAGTGCAGTACGATGCCGAGCAGCTGGGGCGCACGGCCTGCCGTATGCTGCTTGACCGCCTGCTTGGCAAGGAAGTGGTGCAGCGCCAAATTGAGGGGTATCAGGTTATTTTGCGTGAGTCCACCAAATGGAATAGCCGTACCCACGATGGACGATAGCCTGCGCCCCTCTATGGCATACCCACAGATTGTGCAGCAGGGGAGGTATGCTGCCCTGCAAGCTTCCTGAAAATATAACTTGATGTATAGCGCACCCAGCCCCCGGTTTTACGCCAAAACCGGGGGCTTTTTTGGGCAAATGCATGCTTGTTGCGCAAAAGTTGCGCGCAAAGTGGGTGTTGCCCCAGGCTTTTCCGTCAGAATTTCCAGTTTTCGGGACGCAATACCGTGAATATCACCCATTGACGCAGGCTGAAAAAGAGTGTATTCTTATGCTTGTAAGGAACAAGTTGTTCAAATGCGCGCAACATAAATGCGCAACATTTGGCGACATATAGCTTCCAAAATCGGAAATGAAGGAGAACTCGATCATGAAAAAGTGGATTTCCCGTCATAACGCTCTCGCTGCGGTGAGCACCGTGACTGCGGCCGCTATGCTGACCGCCTGTGGTGGTGCTGCATCCTCCTCTGCTGCGTCCTCTGCCGCATCTCAGGCCGATTCCGCTGCGTCCTCCGGTGAGGCTTCTTCCGCCGCAGAAAGCTGGGGCGATGTTAAGCTGACCATGTGGGGTGCTGAGGAAGACCAGACCATGCTGCGTGAGATGGCCGATGCTTTCATCGCGGAGAATGCCGACAAGGGCAACATTACGATCGAGATCGGTGTCCAGTCCGAGTCCAGTGCCAAGGATACCGTTCTGGCTGACCCCGAGGCAGCTGCCGATGTTTTCGCCTTTGCGGATGACCAGCTTAATGAGCTGGTGGCAGCCGGTGCCCTGCAGGAGATCCTGCTGAACCCCGAGGATGTCAAGAGCCGCAACCTGACTGGTTCCGTTGAGGCCGCGACCATGGACGGCAAGCTCTACGCCTACCCCATGACCGCTGACAACGGCTACTTCCTCTACTATGACAAGAGCGTTCTGAGCGAGGACGATGTCAAGAGCATGGACACCCTGCTGGCCAAGGCCGATGCCTCCGGCAAAAAGTTCATGATGAGCCTGAACGATGCATGGTACGTTTACAGCTTCTACGCCGGTGCCGGCCTGAAGGCTACCCTCGCCGATGACGGCGTCAACACTGTCTGCAACTGGAACGAGGCCCCCGGTGCCGATGTCACGCAGGCAATTCTGGATATGAGCGCCCAGTCCGCCTTCAAGTCCGGCGCGGATGCAGACATCGTTTCCGGCATCAAGGACGGCAGCTGCTGCGCCGCCATCTCCGGCACATGGAACGCCAATACTGCGCAGGAGACCTGGGGCGACAACTACGCCGCCACCAAGCTGCCCACTTACACCCTGAACGGAGAGCAGGTGCAGATGGCTTCCTTCTCCGGTTACAAGCTGGTCGGCGTCAACCCCCACAGCGCCAATGTCGGTGTTGCCATGATGCTGGCTGACTACATCACCAACGAGGACAATCAGGCCAAGCGCTTCAATGACCGTCAGCTCGGACCCTCCAACATTGCTGCGAACGAGTCTGAGGCTGTGCAAAGCGCACCTGCCATCGCCGCACTGGCTGAGCAGAGCGACTACGCCACCCTGCAGCGCGTAGGTGCCAACTACTGGAGCTCCGCCGAGAGCTTGGGCGAGATCCTGGCTTCCGGCGACACGCAGGGCAAGACCACCCAGCAGTTGGTGGACGATGCCGTAGCCGGTATCACCGCACCCGTAACCCAGTAAAAAATAATCCAGCGGGCACGCAGCGGCTATGCAGCGTGCCCGCTTTTTTTAAATCCCGCGCATAAGAAGAAAGGAGATGACTTCTGTGGCAGAAATGGTTCTTGCACCATCGCGTGGCGACGGAAAAGAAGAAAATTTCATTCAGAAGTTCGGCCGCGCGTTTGTCCGCGGCGATGCCTTCACCAAGCTGTCTCTGCTTGTCTGGGGTCTGGGCTACATCGGGCATGGGCAGCTCATCAAGGCCCTGCTGGTAACGCTGGTGCAGGGGTTGGGGCTGTATTTTCTGGGTACCTCCGGCATTCCGGCTTTAAAAAAGTTTGGCACGCTCGGCACGGTCCAGATGGAGATGCAGTTTAACCCGGTGACTCTTAAAAACGAGGTCAACAATTACGATAACTCGTTTGCTATTTTGCTGCTCAGCGTCATTGCGCTGGTGATCATTGTCTCGCTGGTCTTGGCGACCATGATGGTCGTGCAGTCGAATTACCTGCTGCAGCAGCAAAAGGCTGCCGGTAAAAAGCCCAACAGCTTCCGTCAGGACATCAACTGCTACCTTAATGAGAAATTCTATGTCACGCTGCTGACACTGCCGGTGCTGGGCGTGGTGGTGTTTACCATTGTACCGCTTTTCATTTTGATTGCCGTTGCCTTTACGAACTACGACCAGCAGCACATGCCGCCTGCCGCACTGTTTACATGGGTAGGGCTGGCAAACTTTGCTTCGCTGTTTGGCGGCCAGTCGCTGTCGATGACCTTCAGCTATGCATTCGGCAAGGTGCTGAGCTGGACACTGATCTGGGCGTTCTTTGCAACCTTCACGAACTTCTTCGGCGGCGTGTTTCTGGCAATGTTCATCAACAACAAAAACACGAAGTGCCCCCGGCTCTGGCGTACCCTGTTTATGATTACCATTGCCGTGCCGCAGTTCGTCACGCTGCTGCTGGTGCGCAATTTCTTCTCGGATGCCGGCATCTTCAATACCATGATGAACAATGCGGGCGTCACTGATTTACTCAAAACCATTGGGCTTTTGGGGCAGGGCATGGACCATATTCCGTTTCTGACGGATCAGCATTGGGCCAAGTTCATGATCATTATGATTAACATCTGGGTCGGTATACCATACCAGATGCTGATTGCCACCGGTGTGCTGATGAACATCCCCAGCGATATTCTGGAAGCCTCTACCATCGACGGCGCCAGCCCGCTGCAGTGCTTTATTCATATCAAGCTGCCCTACCTGCTCAGTGTGCAGGGACCCGCGCTGGTGACGGATTTCGTCAAGAATGTCAACAACTTCAATGTCATCTACCTGCTGACGCAGGATGTCTACAAAACTAAGGATCAGGCCATGGCAGCGTCCAGCGCCAAGGAAGTGGACCTGCTGGTCACATGGCTGTTCCGTCTGACGCAGGAGCAGTATAACTATAAGATGGCGGCGGTCATCGGCATTATGGTATTTATCATCTGTGCCATTTTCACACTGGTTTGCTTCCGCTTCATCAATAAAAAGGAGGCGATGTTCTCTTGACACAGCAAACAGTTTCGCTGCCCAGTAGTTCGCAGGCACAGCTGCGTCAGGGGCGCATCGTACGCGGTGTGCGCAGCGTCATTCGCCATCTGGTTCTTGCCCTGCTGGCAGGTATCTGGCTGGTGCCCATTGTCTGGCTGGTGGCAACCTCCTTCTCCACCGACCGCGGCATCAATGTGCGGCGGTTTTTCCCCGCTGGTTATACACTGGACAACTACGCCAACATCATGTTCCACCCCGATTCCGTTGCGCAGTTCCCGCGCTGGTTTGTAAACACCTTTGTGGTTGCGTGCTTTACCTGCGTTATCTCCACCTGCTTTGTGCTGATGGTTGCCTATGCATTGAGCTGCTGCCGCTTTAAGGGACGCAGGCTGCTCCAGAATCTGTCGGTCATTGTCAACCTGTTCCCCGGTGTTCTGGCGATGATTGCAGTTTACTTCGTCTTGAAGTACCTCAACCTGACCAACTCCTACGCCGGTCTTATCATGGTCTATGCCGGTTCGTCTGGACTTGGCTACCTGATCTGCAAGGGCTTTTTCGACACCACGCCGGTTTCCCTGCGTGAGGCCGCCAAGCTGGACGGTGCCTCCGATGCGCGGATATTCTTTCAGGTCGTGCTGCCGATGTCCAAGCCGATTTTGGTGTACACCATCATCAGCTCCTTTATGATCCCATGGACGGACTTCGTCATGGCGAAGATGATTCTGAACTCCGGCGTCTCCACCGACTGGACAGTCGCCATCGGCCTGTTCAATATGCTGCAGAGAACGCTCATCAACAACTACTTTGCGCTGTTCTGTGCAGGCGGTGTGCTGGTCTCCGTCCCCATCTCGATTTTGTTTATTATCATGCAGAAATTCTATGTCGAGGGCATTACCGCCGGCGCAGATAAGGGCTGATCGTAAACTCGTTTTTTCTCCTTCAACAGCAAAGCGGCACCGCCATGTGGCGGTGCCGCTTTGCTGTTGAAATATGCTGAAATATCTTGACTTGATTTATTCTGCGTTCCTATAATATATCAGTAAGAGCAGCACATGCAGTTTCCGCTGTCAAGGGTATGGACAATAAAAACCGCCGGGCAGCTTACGGGCTGTCCGGCGGGAAAGGGGGCTTATTTTATGGGCAGGGCAGGGGAGAGGACGGGAATGCGGGGTTACTTCTCGTAGCCTTTTCCGTCATACTTGTCAGGCTCGGGGGTGCCCAGCAGTACATCGGCATACGGCCCGCCGAGGGTCTGCAGCCCCTTGGCCACCAGTCCTGCAAAGGCAACGGCACCGGGATTGCGCAGGTGTGTGTTGTCGGTCTTGCCCTCAGGGTAGTTCGGGTAGAGTCCGGGAGCAAATATCATGTACAATTCGCGGCTGGCAGGCTCGCCGAGCTGCTGCACCAGTTGGGCGCTGGCGGCAGTCAGGTCAATGAGAGGCAGCACCTCCCGCGCAGCAAGCTGACGGACTGCATCGGGGTAGGCACCGTGGGTCGGCGTCAGGCGGTCACCCTCAAAATGACGGCGCACCAGCGGCGTGATAAGCACAGGCAGCGCACCCTTGGCCTGGGCTTCGCGTGCGTAGGCCAGCAGATTGGCAGCATATTGCTCAGGCGCAGCGTAGCGGACGGGATCCTCTGACTTTTCATCGTTGTGGCCGAACTGGATCAACAGCAGGTCACCCGGGCGCAATGCAGCCTCGACCGGCGCCCAAAGGCCTTCCTCACGGAAGCTTTTGGTGCTGCGGCCGTTGCGGGCGTGATTGCAAACCGTAATACCGGGGGCAAGGTAGAGATCAAGAGCCTGCCCCATGCCGCATTGCGGCCAAGTCGAAATATTGTTGTATTGTACGGTGGAATCACCGATCCAGAAAATGCGCGGTGCCATAGGCGCTATGTGACCTCCTTTATGCAGTTACAGAAACGGCCGGCCGCTTGTCAGGCTTTTGCCTGGCTCGGGTGGGGGACGGGCGGCATTTTAGTAAACATGGCTTTCAGGGCCAGCGGTGTAGCAACACTGGATACCACGATCAGCAAAATAACGGCTGTGAAATAAACAGGGTCGACAACACCGACCTCAAGACCCTTCTGTGCTACGATCAAAGCAACCTCGCCGCGGGTCATCATGCCGACACCGACCTTGAGGGAATCACCCCAGTTGAAACGGCAGAGCTTGGCAGCCAGACCGCAGCCGATGATCTTGCACAGCAGCGCAACGACCACAAAGGAGATGCTGAACAGCAAAATTTCAGGTGTCAAGCCGCTGATGTCGGTCTTTAAGCCGATGCTGGCAAAGAAGATGGGGGCAAAAATCAGATAATTGCTGATGTCAACGCGGCGCTCCACATAGGAGGCGTCATGCAGGGTGCAAAGAACAATACCGGCAATATACGCGCCGGTAATATCGGCAATGCCGAAGTATTTTTCAGCGATATAGGCCATTGCAAAGCAGAATGCAAGGCTGACGATCGTGACGCGCTGGGTGTGCGGATTGCGGGCATCGAGCCACTTCATAATAGAATGGAATATAAAGCCGACGCCGACAGCAACGAGGAAGAAAAGCGCCGTCTGGATCAGCACAGCGCCGATGCCGGTCCCCTCGCCGGAGCTGGCACCCAGCACACAGGTCAGCACGATGATGCCGATCACATCATCAATAACTGCGGCACTGACGATGGTCGTGCCAAGGAAGCTTTTCAGGTGTCCTAATTCCTGCAGCGTGGCTACCGTAATGGAGACGCTGGTGGCTGTCATGATCGTGCCAATGAACAGTGCGCGATAAAATTCCGGGCTGCCCACGGCGGAAAAGCCGTAGAACGCACTGTAGAGCAGCGTGCCGCCCACCAAAGGCACCAGCACGCCGACACAGGCGATGAGGGTTGCGATGGGGCCTGCACGCAGCAGCTCCTTCAGGTTGGTGCCAAGGCCGGTCGTGAACATAAGCAGTACCACGCCGATCTCAGCAAAGGTGGAAATGGTATCGTTGGTCTGCACCAGATTCAAAAGGCAGGGACCAATCAACAAGCCGGCGATGATTTCGCCGACTACCTGAGGCGCCCTGCACTTGCGGGCTACAAGACCAAAGAATTTAGCACTTAGTATAATGATTGCCAAATCGCGGAATACGGAATACATAAAATACCACACTCCCTCAAAATCAATAGGGCATAAGCAACATCGTAGGATTCATACTGTAGGAGGGGCCTGAAGGCTCGCAGCGTGGGAATTGTGCGTTGATGCCTGTCGCTTGTTATTGTTATAGCACCATGGAACGCATTTTTCAATCCTTTTTTTGTATTTGTGCGCGGTTTTTCTATGCAGCCTCTTATAAGGGTATACCGGCTTGGGCGGCGTATTGGCAACGGACGCTGCCGTCGGCTGAAAAATTGCATGAGATATTGCGAAACTATTATTCTTTTGTGAACATTAGCACTCTACGCTTGACATTGCTAACGACTAGTGCTATAACGAAGATGTGCTCAGGAGGAAGAGCAAACGAGGAGCTGCAAAGCTTCTCGGGATGCTTTTCTGAATGGACGCTTCAAAATTGTTGCCCGACCCGAACGCCGGGATTGGAGGAATGATTTATGCTTATGCCGACTGTTTTCCATGAAAACTTGTTCGATGATTTCTTCGATCCGTTCTGGAATGACGCTGCACTGGAACGTATGATGAACCGTGAGGCTCGTGATACCTTTGGCAAGCGCGGTGCAAACATGATGAAGACCGATGTCAAACAGACGGACAACGGCTACGAAGTGGCCGTTGATCTGCCGGGCTGCAAGAAGGACGATGTTCAGATGGAACTGAACGACGGCTACCTGACGATTCAGGCAGTGCGCAGCCACAGCAATGATGAGAAGGATAAGGACGGTCACTATCTGCGCCGTGAGACTTTCTCCGGCACCTGCGCCCGCAGTTTCTATGTGGGTGAAGGCGTGAAGAAGGAGGACATCCACGCTAAGTTCGAGGATGGTATCCTGCGCATCTCGCTGCCTGCTCCTCAGCAGACGAAGGCTTTGCCTGAGAACCCGAATCTGATTGCAATCGAGTAAAACGCCGGTCATGTGCGCCAAGGCACAACGCACATAAGATGCCCCGGAGAGCTGTTAAGCCCTCCGGGGCATTTTTTGTTATACAGCGCGCAAAGCCCTGACAGAGATTTTATCTGGATTTGATTGTATCCCTGCAGCAGTTTATTCAAGCAGGTCACCCCTGCGCCTGATAAACAACCTCAAAATATTCGCAAACGCATTTCATGCTCTCGTCAAAGGTGGTGCCAATCTCCGCACAGGCGGTCTTAAACGCCTTACGGTGAACCTCCCGCCATTGTGCGAGCGTGCCGTCCCCCTCAGCCAAAGCGCAGTCCTGCGTTACCTCTGCAAAGGGGATGATCTCAACCTTGACGGTGCGGGTAATGCAGCGCGGCTGCATCTGGCTGTCAAGCACTACGGTGTGGTCCCCGATCTTGGGCAAAAGCTGCATCTGGGCCTGAAACAGGCTGTACAGGCCGGTGTTGGCGTGCTTTTTGCCGCTTATAATGCTGTCCAGTATCTCATCGGTGCCGTTGCTGTCGTAAAAGCATACCGAATAGGCCGGAATATCCAGCCCGGAATCCTTGATAAACTGTTCGATCTGATCCATAGTACCCCCCAATAATTATTATAATGATACAACACCCATACCGGAAAGTCAATCGGACAATGCCCCGATTGTGCAACCGCAGCGGGCCGTGCATGCAATGCGTAAAATTGCGGAAAGCGGAATTATAATCAAGTTGATGTAAACAGATGTATAAAGACCCTTGCCCGGTCAAAAATGCGCAATATTTGCTGGGAAATTTCTATAATGCTGCCAAATTTTGGTTGTACAAAATAAAAAACTGTGCTATTATATAAAATAGTTGGTTACGGTTTATCATAGAAGAAGTCAAGGATGTAATGAATGACAGGCCCTGCAGCCGATATTTACCTGAAGGGGAATTTGAGTGAAAAAGAAAAGATGGAGCCGCCTGCTTGCCCTGCTGCTTGTGCTGGGGCTTAGCGTGTCGCTGCTGGCCGGCTGCGGTGCAGAAAGCACAGAAGCCGCAGCGTCCAAAGAGGATGCCGAGACTATACAGGTCTACCTGTGGACAACAAACCTCTACGATACCTACGCGCCCTATATCCAGTCCCAACTGCCCGATGTGAATATTGAATTCATCGTGGGGCATAACGATCTGGATTTCTATAAATTCCTGCAGGAAAACGGCGGTCTGCCGGACATTATCACCTGCTGCCGCTTCTCGCTGCATGATGCCGCGCCGCTCAAGGGCAGCCTGATGAATCTCGCTATGACCAACGAGGCGGGCGCAGTCTACAACAACTATCTCACCAACTATATGAATGAGGACGGCAGCATTAACTGGCTGCCGGTATGCGCCGATGCGCACGGCTTTGTTGTCAACCGCGGCCTGTTTGAAAAGTACGATATTCCGCTGCCGACCGACTATGACAGCTTTGTCTCTGCCTGTCAGGTGTTTGCGCAGGTGGGTGTGCGCGGCTTTACGGCGGATTATGCTTACGATTACACCTGCATGGAAACACTGCAGGGGCTGTCTGCCTCAGCGCTTGCCTCCTCCGCAGGGGTGAAGTGGCGCACGGCGTATTCCGACCCGGCCGATACGACCCGTGTGGGGCTGGATGAAACGGTATGGCCGCAGGTGTTTGCGCGGATGGAGCAGTTCATCACCGATACCGGACTGAACCGCAGCGACCTTGAGAATAACTACGATGCGATTGCAGAGTTGTTTGCAAATGAGCAGCTTGCCATGTATTTTGGCAACTCCGCCGGTGTGCAGCAATACCGCGATCAGGGGTTGGACACGGTTTTTATGCCGTTTTTTAATGATAACGGCGAGAAATGGCTGATGACCACGCCGTATTTTCAAATTGCGCTGAACCGCGAGCTGGAAAACGATGAGACGCGCCGCAATAAAGCCATGCGGGTGCTGAAGGTCATGATGTCGGCCGATGCGCAGAATCTTGTCTGCGCCGGACAGGATACCTTGAGCTACAGTCAGGATGTACCCCTGCGCTTTACCGATGCGCTGAGCGAGGTGCGGCCCGTGGTTGAAGAAAACCATATGTATATCCGCATTGCCTCCAACGACTTCTTTGCCATCTCGCAAGAGGTCGTTTCCAAAATGATCGCGGGCGAGTATGATGCTGCGCAGGCCTACCGCGCCTTCAATGACCTGCTTATTGAGAAAGAGCCTGCGCCCGATGAAACGGTCTTGACCGTACAGAAGGGCTATTCCGGCATCTTCCACAAAAGCGGCGGCAATGCGTCTTATTCAGCTATGGCCAATACGATGCGCGGCATCTATGGCACCGATGTGCTGATTGCCGCTGCCAACAGCTTTACCGGTAATGTGCGGCAGGCGGAGTATACGAAGAAGGAAGCCGCCGCCATGGTAATGCCGAACGGCCTAAGGTCCTATCGGTGCGAGATGACCGGCGCTGAGCTGAAGGAAACCGTCAAAGCCTTTGTGGAAGGCTATGAGGGCGGGCTGCCGGTATTCAACCGCGGCTCGCTGCCCGTTGTCAGCGGTATTGCCATCGAGGTGAAAGAAGCCAACGGCAGATATACGCTGACCGGCGTTACAAGAAACGGGCAGCTGGTGCAGGATGACGATACCTTTACCGTGTGCTGCCTTTCCACGCCAAAGTATATGGAACCCCTGCTGGCGGACGGCAGCTGTGCCTTTGAAGAAGAGGAAAACACCGTCAGAAACGCATGGCTGGACTATGTTTCCGCAGGCAGCGCACTTCTTGCCGAGCCGGAAAGCTACATCGTTTTGAGGGATGAAAATGGCTGAGCAAAAGAACGGCGTCCAGTTTAGCCCGCGCAGGAGCAAAAGAGAGAAGCACCGCATCAAAAGCTGGCTTGCCGCAGCGGCCGCCGTGCTGCTTGTGGTGGCTGCACTGGTTATTGCCGGTATCCAGTATTCCAAATTTGTGACGCAGACGATCTATGAGGAGAGCACTGCCCATCTGGTGGAGGTTTTGCACCAGTCCAACAAGATGCTGAATGAAACGGTCAACAAGAATATGACCTATCTGCATATCTGGTCCGGCTCTTTACAGCATCTTTCCGATGAGCGAGAAATCCGTGAGTTTATCGAGACCGCTCGGCAGGAAACCGGATTCACCGAGTTTTACTTCCTCTCGCCGGAGGGAAATTATATGACCGTGACCGGCGAGACGGGCTACCTTGGCCTGCAGGGCGATCTGGAGGAAAATATCTCGCAGGGCAACGATATAGTCATGAGCGCCGTCCTGCCCGGCAAGCCCCAGATGCTTGTATTTGCCTGCCCGGAGATACGGGGCAGCTATCAGGGCTTTGCCTATAATGCGATTGCCGTTGCCTATAATAATGAAGCAATCGTGCAGGTGCTGGATATTTCCGCCTTCCAGGGCAGCGCTATCTGCTATGTGGTCCACTCCGATGGGCGCATTGTCATCAATGGCAAGGCAAACCCGGAGTATGCCATCTACAACCTTTTTGCTGTCCTGCAGGAGTATTTTGACCTGACGCAGGCAGAGACACGAGCGCTGGCAAGGGACTTTGAGCAGGGAAACAGCGGCTCAACGCGGGTGACGCTTGACGGTGTGAACTATTACCTGACCTATGTAAGCGTCAATGTGCAGGATTGGATGTTGGTGAGCCTTGTCCCGGCTGACATCGTAAACGCCGGCATGAATACGCTGCAATCCAGAACCGTTCTGATCGTGACGGCCTTTGCGCTCTGCCTTGCGGTGCTGGCCATCCTGCTGATCCTGCAAAAAAGCCGTGTCAAGCTGCGCCGGAAAAATACTGAGCTTCTCTACCGGGAGGAGCTGTTTGCAAAGCTCTCTCTGAATGTGGACGATGTGTTCATGATGGTGGATGCAAAGACCGCCCGGGTGGATTATGTCAGCCCGAACATTGAGCGGCTGCTGGGCATCCCGGGGCAGAAGGTGCGGCAGGATATTGAGGTGCTGAAAAACCTGCACCCGAAGGATGCCCCGGACCAAGAAATAGATTTCTTGGCGGGCCTTATAAGCGGGCAGCAGCGCGAATGGAACTTTGATTTTATTCATCAGCAAACAGGGGAACACCGCTGGTTCCATAATATTGCCATGGGCAGTGAGGTCGAGGGCAGGCGCAAGTACATTCTTGTGATGTCGGATCGAACCGCCGACAAGAAGGTGAATCAGGCGCTCTCGGAGGCTGTTCATGCAGCGGAAACTGCCAACCGTGCCAAGAGCACCTTCCTTTCCAATATGTCTCACGACATCCGCACCCCGATGAACGCCATCATCGGCTTTACCACGCTGGCTGTCAGCAATATTGACAACAAAGAAAAGGTGCGGGACTATCTGGGCAAGATCCTCGCATCGAGCAACCACCTGCTTTCCCTTATCAACGATGTGCTGGATATGAGCCGTATCGAGAGCGGCAAGATCCATCTGGACGAGACCGAGGTGAACCTGTCCGATGTGCTGCACGATTTGAAAACCATCGTCAGCGGGCAGATCCACGCCAAGCAGCTTGAGCTGTACATGGACGCAATGGATGTCACCGATGAGGATGTCTACTGCGATAAGACCCGGTTGAATCAGGTGCTTTTGAACCTGTTGTCCAACGCCATCAAGTTTACACCTGCCGGCGGCACGGTCTCGGTGCGGCTCAAGCAGCTTACGAGTAAAAAGCGCGGCTGCGGGCAGTATGAGATCCGCGTCAAGGATAACGGCATCGGCATGAGCCCGGAGTTTGTCAAAAAGATCTTTGAGCCATTTGAGCGCGAGCGCACCTCCACGGTGAGCAAGACGCAGGGCACCGGCCTTGGTATGGCCATTACCAAAAACATCGTAGACATGATGGGCGGCACCATAGAGATCCAGACGGAGCAGGGGAAAGGCACGGAATTTATTGTCTGCGTGCCGCTGCGCATCCAGTCGGAGCGCAGACCGGTCGAGAAGATCGCAGCGCTGGAGGGCGTGAAGGCGCTGGTGGTCGATGATGACTTCAACACCTGCGACAGCGTGACCAAAATGCTCATTAAGGTGGGTATGCGCTCGGAATGGACGCTCTCCGGCAAGGAGGCCGTACTGCGTGCGCGGCAGTCGATGGAGATGGGCGATGCCTTCCATGCGTATATCATCGACTGGCGTCTGCCGGATATGAATGGTATTGAGGTCACCCGCCAAATCCGCAGCTTGGGCGATGATACGCCGATTATTATTCTGACTGCCTACGACTGGGCGGATATTGAGGTGGAGGCCAGAGCCGCCGGTGTTACGGCGTTCTGCTCGAAGCCGATGTTCATGTCCGACCTGCGCCAGACGCTGATGACCGCCCTCGGCCAGAAGGTGACCGGGGAGGAGGAAGAACTGCTCCCCAACAAGAGCGAGGATTTCAAGGGCAAAAACATTCTGCTGGTCGAGGATAACGAGCTGAACCGTGAGATTGCGATGGAGATTCTGGGCGAGTACGGCTTCCGGGTCGATACGGCAGAAAACGGTGCTGTGGCATTGCAAAAGGTAAGCACCTCCGTGCCGGGCTGCTATGATCTGGTGCTGATGGATGTGCAGATGCCGATCATGGACGGTTATGAGGCCACGCGGCAGATCCGCGCGCTGGAAAACCCGGCCCTTGCCGGCATCCCGATCCTTGCCATGACCGCCAACGCCTTTGAGGAAGATAAAAAGAGCGCCCTCGACTGCGGCATGAACGGCTTCCTCTCTAAGCCAATCATCATGGAAGAATTGGTGCATGAGCTGCAGAAGATTCTGTAAAAAAACAAATAGCAAATAAAATTGCGGCTGTATCGTAAGATACAGCCGCGCTTTTGTATATACGCTGTTCCTGTCGCAGAGAAGGTAGGGGCGAGCATTGCTTGCCCGCAGGCTTGACGCAAAGGCTTATTCCGCTGTCGGGCGCTGGGCGTTTTTGCCGGTCAGCGCAGCAATGACCTTTACAAGCAGCTTGCTGTCAATAGGCTTTGTGATATGCTCATCCATACCGGCTTCTTTAGATTTCAGCCGATCCTCTGTGAAAGCATTTGCCGTCATGGCGATAATGGGGATCGTTTTTGCGTCCGCCCGGTCAAGCGCGCGAATTTGCCGCGTGGCCTCATAGCCATTCATGACCGGCATCAGGACATCCATAAGGATGGCGTCAAATTCGCCGGGCGCACTCTTTGCAAAGAGGGTGACGGCCTGCTGGCCGTCCCACGCCTTCGTGACCGTGGCACCCTCGTTCTGGATCAGGAACTCGGCAATTTCCATGTTCAGCTCATTATCCTCGACCAGCAGGATATGCAGCCCGCGGATGGACCCCGCAGGGGCGGATGGCTCGGGCGTATGGCTGCCGGCCTGTGTGTCGATCTTAAAGGGAATCGTGATTATAAAGGTCGTGCCTACGCCCTGCGTGCTTTCAAAGCTGATGGTGCCGCCCATTTTCTCGGCAAGGCTCTTTGCGATGGACATGCCAAGACCGGTGCCGCCGAATTTGGACGCGCCGCCCTTCTGCTCTTGCGTAAAGGGCTCGAAGATACGCTGCTGAAATTCCTCACTCATGCCGATGCCGTTGTCCTCACAGACGAACTGCAGCGTTGCGATACTGCTGTCAGCCGAGGGCAGCTCGCGGGTGTACAGATAAATATGACCGTGATCCCGGTTGTACTTGACCGCGTTGGACATGATGTTCATCAGCAGCCGCTTGAGATGGACCGGACTGCCGATCAGATTGCGATGCTCAATGGTTCTTCCCTTGTGCGCCACCGTGATATTGCGTTCGTCCGCAAGGCGGCCGACTACGCCGGTGACCTCATCAAGGAGGGTCACAACATCAAACGGCTTTTCCTCAAGTTGAATCTCGCCCGATTCCAGCTTGCTCATGTCAAGGACTTCATTGACAAGCTCAAAAAGAATGTTAGAAGCCTCCCGGATTTTCTGGCGGCATTCCGCCTGTTTTTGCAGATCATCGCTGTAATGCTCTGCAACATCAAGCATGCCGGTGATGCCGTTGATCGGCGTGCGGATATCGTGGCTCATGCGCTGCAAAAATTCCGTTTTGGCGCGGTTGGCGGCTTCGGCCTTTTTGGCCTCCTCCAGCAGGTTTTTCTGGTACTCCCGCTCCTTTTCCTCCTGCTTACGGAGGCTTTTCAGCTTGTCCCTGCGCAGCAGCTGCCAGATCATCAGCAGCACGCCCAGATAGCCAAGTACACATACGGCCACACTCTGGGGCAGTGTGCGGAAGGTGATGGTGTCGGGAATATAAGCGTAGATATAGTGATCGCGCTGGCGCAGCATGATGCCATAGGAACGCACACCGTCAACATTCAGATGCATCAGGTGTTTGCTGTCGGCGTTTTCCTTTAAGGTCTGGATCGCGGCGTGCTCCTTTGCGCTCTGCCCAATCAGCGCAGTGTCGTTGGATGCAATGATCGCGCCACCATCGGTAATAATGATCGTTCCGTCGGTGGCTTTCTGGTAGCCGCTCAGCAGGCTTTGCAGCGTCAGGGCATAGCGGTTTGCAAATTCAGCAGAGGTATAATAGAAGGTGACAATAACGCCGGGCGCATCCCTGCGCGCGCAGGCAGACATATCAATGTGCGAGCCGTCGTTTTGATTGATCCGCTGCGAATAGACCTTTTCGTCATGAATGGCGGTATCCAGAATAATATCCCGGTTAAGATTGCCGTGGACCCTCGTCAGCGCGCGGTCATCTGAGCTGTATTCACACACGGTGTTTCCATCCGGGTCCAGCACGACAATGCCCGTCAGCCACAGCTGCTCGGTACTCTCCCGCAGCAGCTTGCGGGTAAGCCCCTGCCCGGCCGCGGTCTCAGCCTCAATATTTATGCTGACCTGACGGGTGCTCTCGATGGAGCGCAGCAGGCTTTTGGATTCAGACGCTTCATTATAATAGGTATAGGTGGCGCACTGGATCTTAATATAATTTACGGTGTCCAAAAGGTTGGCCTGTTCGCGGGCCTTATCGCTCTGAAAGAGCGACAGCGTGATAAGGCAGAGCAGACATATTCCCAGCAGCGCCCCGCAGATCCAGAATTTTTTGCCCGGGGCAGCAGATTTAGTTGTCTTTTTCAAGCGTATCCACCTCAAGGTATTTTTCCGGCTCATCAAGATACTTCCCGATGATTTTCAAGGAGGTGCCGTCCTGGCGCATTTCCTCCAATGTGCGGTCAAGCTCTTCGCAAAGGCCGCGGTCATCGTTGTTTGCAAAGGCAACGCCGATGCCGACCGTCATAAGCGGTTCCTCCAAAATGCGGAACCGGACATCGTAATCCTTCATATACTGCACAATGGATTCCTCGTGCGCGCCCACTGCATCGGCATAGCCTTTTTCCAGAAAGGTGAAGATCAATTCCCTATGGCCAAGGCTGATGAGGTTGCCAAGCTTCGGGATTCTCTCGTCAGTGCGCTTCAGAAAGATGCCCTCCGGCTTCGTTGTGGACTGAACAGCAAGGTTTTTGCCGGCTAGATCCTGCAGGGTGTAGATGTCGCTGCTCTCGTTCACGGCAACGACCTGACGGCTTGCTATATACGGACCGGCCCACTGGTAATCGTCCAGCCGTCCCTCCATAGAAAAGCAGCCCATGATGCAGTCGATTGCACCGCTCTCAACGAGCTCTTTCTTTTTCTCCCAGTCGATCTGTACGATCTCGACCCGGTAGCCCATCCTTGCGAAGGCCTCGGTGGCAAGCGCAACATCAATACCGGTCGGGTTGCCGTCCTCATCGAGATAGTTGTACGGCGGGTAGCTGTCACTGCCCAGCTTTATGACAGGCAGGTCAGACGCTCCGCTGGTGCTGCTTGCCGTGCCGCAGCCGGTAAGGAGCGCGGCTGCCATAAAAAGCGAAATCACAGCAACAAGAATTTTCCTGATTTTCATCACTTGTATCCATTCTGCCCGGTCTATTCAGGGCTTTGCGCATACCGAAAATGTGTATAACCCGGTATGCGGCAGATAAATATTGAGACAGAGTAACAGAATTATTATAGCACACAACCGTGATTTTTCAAGAGCAGAGTGTAGGTGCCGTATCTGTATACAGTAAAGAAAAAGTAAAATATACCTGTGCGGTGCTGTGCATAGCAATTTGATGAGACACAATGCGGCAAATCGCACAAATGTATTTACTATTATGCGGTAATTCTGGCTGTAAGAGCAAAAGCAAAATGAATTCCTATAAACATATTGACATAGTAGGTAAATGGGTGTATCATACACCCATCGAATCCAAACAACTACCGCGAAGGGAGAAGTCACTATGTACCGTATCAGCAAAATTGCATCCATCATGTGTTGTCGAATGCCGTGTTGCCGGGCAAACTGTATGGCCGCGGTGCATTCGCTCTGTTCGCGCTGCACCGATGTAGGGCACCCGCATTGCGGGTGACGCCATATACCGTACCTGCCCGGCCGCTTTTGTTAAGCGCCGGGTATTTTTGTACCCTGATGTAAAACAAACGATAAACGACCGATATAAAGGAGAAATTGAGTATGAAACGCATTGTTAAAAAGACCGCCGCCGCTCTGCTGGCCTTCACCCTGACCGCCGCTGTTTTTTCCGGGTGCGGCAGTACCGCCTCCTCCGCTGCATCGGCAGACGCAACGGCTGAAAGCACCTTTGCTGCGAGCGCAGAGGGCGGGGAACTGGAAAAGGTTAAGGCCGCCGGCAAGCTGGTCATCGGCGTCGAGGGTACCTACCCGCCGTTCACCTACCACGATGACAGCGGCGAGCTGACGGGGCTTGACATCGAGCTGGGCAAGGCATTGGCCGAAAAGCTTGGTGTCGAGGCAGAGTTTCAGGAGGCTGCGTGGGATTCGCTGCTCATCGGCATCGACTCCGGCCGGTTTGATACGGTTATCAACAGCGTCAGCATCACCGATGAGCGCGCCGAAAAATACGATTTTTCTGACCCCTATTATTATGAAGCGCGCCGCGTTGTCGTGCGGGCCGATGATGACAGCATTCAGACGCCGGAGGACTTAAAGGGCAAGAAGATCGCCACAAACGCTACGAACGCCTTCATCCCGTGGTATGAGGCGCAGGGCGCAGAGATCGTCGGCATCGACACCAGCTCTGAGGCTATCGACCTTGTGCTTTCCGGCCACGCAGACTTCCTCGGCACCAGCGTACCGGTGCTGAACGCCTATCTGGACGAGCATCCCGATGCAAAGGATAAGCTGAAGGAGGCCTTCGTCATCCCGGATTCCGAGGATGTCATTGCCATTCCCGTCCGCAAGGGGGAGACCGAATATCTGGATGCCATCAACGCCGCACTTGCAGAGCTGCGCGAGGAGGGCAAGCTGAAGGAAATCTCTGAAAAGTATCTGGGCGGCGACTATACCGAGTCCGCGTATCAATAACTGTATTACAGGCAAGGTGAAACACAATGACGGAAAGATTGGCGGAGATCCTGATCTCCTCGTTCCCGCGGCTGGTGCTCTACTGCTTTAAGGCCACCATTCCGCTGACGTTATGCATCTACGCGCTGAGCCTTGTGCTGGCGTTTGCACTGGCACTGATCCAGGTGCAGAATGTCCGCATCCTCAAGCAACTGGCCCGCGTCTATGTTTGGGTGTTCCGCGGCACACCGCTTATCGTCCAGATGTATATCATCTTCTTCGGCCTGCCGTCACTGGGTATCACGCTGGATGCGTTTCCCTCAGCGGTCATCGCATTCTCGCTGAATTACGCCGCCTATATGTCCGAAACGATACGCGCTGCGATCCAGTCCGTGCCGGAGGGACAGTGGGAGGCTGGGTATATGATCGGCCTGAGTTCCGGTCAGATCATGATGCGGGTCATTCTGCCGCAGGCGGCGCGGGTCGCGTTCCCTACGCTGTTCAGCTCGCTGATCGGCCTGACGAAGGACAGCTCACTGGCGGCGAGCATCACGGTGGTTGAGATGTTCAAGACCGCCCAGCAGATCGCAGCCCGCACATTTGAGCCGTTCGCGCTTTACTGCGAGGTAGCCCTTGTCTACCTGCTCTTAAACACCGTACTTACCTTACTGCAGGGCGTGCTGGAAAAACGCCTTGCGTGGAATACACCAAAACAAATTGCACAGCTTGGAAAGGAGCCTGCTTAATTATGGCTATTATCAGTGAGATCAACCCCGAGACTGCCCCCGCAAGCATTCAGAAGATTATTGCCGACCATCTGGCCGAGGGTCACGCGCTGACCGCAGAAAAGCGCACGCTGCTGCACAACGCAGCTGCGTTCAACGCCGTGGAGGCCGGTTCCTATGCGCTGGATGATGAGCTGCAGCGGCTGATCGGCAAGCGTGCAGCAGACTTTTTTGAATATGCCATCTCCCAGACGAACGGCTGCCTAGTGTGCAGCATCTATTTCCGCAACCTGCTCAAGAAAAATGGCATCGACTTTGATACATTCGAGTTTACCGAGAAGGAGCAAATTCTGATCGATTACGGGCAGGCCATTGCGGAGGATCCCAAGCATGTGCCGCAGGAGCTGTTTGATAAGCTGAAAGCAAACTTTACCGAGGAGGAGATCGTAGTGATCACCGCCATGGGTGTGATGATGATCGCCAACAACTATTTTAACGAGATTCTCGGCGTGACGCCGGATAAACTGGTCTGACAATAAAAGGAGCCTGCTCATGTTGGAAGTAAAGGATCTGCATTGCAGCTACGGCACGACCCAGGTGCTGAAGGGCGTTGACATTCGTGTCAACAACGGGGAGGTCATCTCGATACTGGGCAGCAGCGGGTCCGGCAAGACCACCCTGCTGCGGTGCATCAGCTTTTTGCAAAAGGCCGACAGCGGCACCATCCGGTTTGATGACTTTGAAAAGGATATTACAAAGCTTCGCCATAATGAGATCCGTGCCCTGCGGATGAAGATGGGCTATGTGTTCCAGAACTTCAACCTTTTCCGCAACATGACGGTCAGGCAGAATGTGCTGGAGGGGCTGATTACCGCCCGCGGCGTAGACCGGGCCGAAGCGGAGCAGACCGCAGACGAGATGCTGGAAAAGGTCGGGATGCTCCACCGGAAGGATTTTTACCCGGATCAGCTTTCCGGCGGGCAGCAGCAGCGCGTGGCCATCGCCCGGGCCATCGCGTTCCGGCCGGAGGTACTGCTTTTCGATGAGCCTACCTCGGCGCTGGACCCCGAGCTGACCCGCGAGGTGCTGAATACCATCACACAACTGGCTGCCGATGGCCTTACGCTGGTGGTCGTCACCCATGAGATGGGCTTTGCCCGCAATGTGTCCGACCGCATCATCTTTATGGAAAACGGCATTGTGGCGGAGGAAGCCCCCGCCAAGGAGTTCTTCCTGCATCCGAAGCAGGAGGCAAGCAAGCGCTTTCTGCGCACGGTCACGGATGATTTCGATTACAGCATCTGACAGGGGAGGAAAGGCAGTATGGCAGGGGTGGTACATTCCATTGATGAGCTGGTGGGTCATACGCCGCTGATGGAGCTTGACCGTTTTGAACGGCAGCAGCACTGCGGGGCGCATATCCTCGCAAAGCTGGAATTTTTTAACCCGACCGGCAGCGTTAAGGATCGCGCGGCGCTGGCGATGATTCAAGCGGCCGAACAGAGCGGGGCGCTGAAGCCGGGCGGGACCATTGTGGAGCAGACCAGCGGAAACACCGGCATCGGGCTGGCGGCATTTGCCGCTGCACGCGGCTACAGGATGGAAATCTTTCTTGAGCGCGGTGCCTCACTGGAGCGCCGATTGATCCTGCAGGCCTACGGCGCACGGCTGCTGGACTATAAGGATGCAATCGGCCTGCGCCCCGAAGCAGAGCGCAGCCACCCATGGCAGGAGCCGGAGCGCGAGGCAACTCTGGCGGAAATTGCCGCCTACTGCAGACGCACGGGGGCGTATTTCAACAATCAGGCAACCAACCCGGCCAACCCGGAGGCGCATTTCCGCACAACAGGGCCGGAGATCTGGCAGGATGCCGGCGGCAATGTGGATGTGCTGGTCTGCATGGCAGGCACAGGCGGTACAGGCAGCGGCACGGCGCGGTATCTGCGCAGCCGCAACCCCGGGCTGCGGGTCGTGCTGGTGCAGCCCCATCCAGACTCCCGCCTGACGCCGGAGCATCCGGATGTGCAGATCATCGACGGTGTTCTGCCGGCCTACGGTGTGCCGGAAGAAGAACTGTCGGAGTATCTGACACCGGATTGGAGCGATGAATACATCAATGTCCGCACAACCGAGGCCTACGCAACGGCCCATGATGTCCTGCATACGGAGGGACTGTTTCTCGGCACATCAGCGGCGGCTGCACTGCATGCCGCCGTGCAGGTCGGACAGCGTGCGGAATATGCAGGCAAAAGCATCGCAGTCATTCTGCCGGACAACGGTATGAAATATCTGTCCACACCCATGTATCAACAGACTCTATAAGGGGGATACAACCATGAGAATCGGCAATGTAGGTGTTTTTGTAAAGGATTTGGCGGGTGCACGAAAATTCTTTGAGGATTACTTCGGCGCAACGCTGCTGAAAACCTATAACGAGGAGGAAAACAACTACTACTCTGACATCCTGCAGCTGGATGAGGGTGCATGGATCGAGCTGATGACAAAGCCTGAGATCGTAGATGCCCCCAAGGATCTCAACCGCACGGGGCTTGCCCATATCTGCATCAAGGTGAACAGTCGGCCGGAGTTGGACCACATCATCCAAAAATTCAAGCAGGATGGCTATAAGATCCAGTATGAGCCGTCCAATCCGACCGGCGGCGGTGAAGTGCGTGCCGTGACCTTTGAGGACATTGTGCTGGAAGTCAACTACACGCCGGAGACGTAAAACAAACGGGGCGGGAAACGACCCCGACCCAGAACGCTGCCTTTCTGGCGGCGCTTTCGACCAAGAGCGCCAAGGCCGAGACCACGGATAAGATCGGCGCCTATGTAAAAAGCATGAAGGATGCGCTTTAATGCCGGGACGATTGCAATCCGCAGCCTAAAGCGGTATAATGTGGCACAAGCTTTGATGAAAATACAGGCACAAAGACCGTGTGCCGAAAGCTTGGCAAAAGGAGACTTGAGATGGACCGCCGCATTGTGACTGCCGCACAGATGAAAGAAATTGAACGGGCTGCAAATGAACGGGGAATCCCATACCTGCAGATGATGGAGAACGCAGGCCTTGCTGCCTACGCGCAGCTGCGGGCACGATTCCCGCAAGCGGCATCACTGCTTGTTGTTTGCGGTAAGGGAAACAACGGCGGTGACGGCTTTGTGCTTGCCCGCGTGGCTGCCTTAGAAGGTTGGCAGGTGACGGTCCTGCTGGCGGAGGGCGAGCCGAAAACACCTGATGCCATAACCAATTATGCACGCCTTAAGGGCCTTCAGATCGCCGTCTGCCGTGATGCTGCAGACTTGGAGCCGCAGCACTTCAGGGTGGTGGCGGATGCCTTGTACGGCACCGGATTCCATGGCAGTCTGCGCCCGGCCGGACGCGCCGCCTGCGCACTGATACATTGCGCGCATGAGGCAGGAGCATTTGTATTGGCTCTTGATCTGCCAAGCGGTATTGCCACCGATACCGGCGAAGTCGCCGAGGGGGCTGTCAGTGCTGATCTGACCGTGACATTCGACAGCTATAAACCGCTGCATGCTGCCAAAAATTCTGCCGTGTACTGCGGTGAGATCGTATGTGCAGATATTGGCATTAGATGTTTGGACGATGCAGGGGCATAAGTAAATTACGAAGATAATGGACTTGCATCTGGTACAGTGTATTTTTCTTTCATTATTTTCGTGTGCGCGTGAAGCAACTCCAGTGCCTTTGTCTGTATGCAGGAAAGGTCTGCTTGGTTTGTATGTGCGAATGCAAGTTTGATTTGCGCACAGGCCAGTGCATGACTATCCTTGCTCTTTCGTTCATCTGCTGCCAATAGAAATTTTTGCAGCAATCCTAAATCGCTGCAGTAATGCAGCTCCACCAGCTTTGCCCGGTATTCTAACTCCGCGGGGGTGATTCCCGGGAATCGCTTCATGTCAACGGTGTGCTGTGCCTCGTGCTTTAAAAGAGATACAAGAAACCGTTCGCTTTCAAAATCATACGCCTGCTCGATGCAGTTGATCGTTCCGTCGGGCGAAGCCCAGCCGCCCGTACCCTGCTTGCCGAAGGTCAGATAATCCAGCCAACTCCGGAACACGAAGCTTTTCAGAATGTTGACGGTGTATTCGGCTGCACAATCCGGCAATTCGACACGGTAGACGGTCGGAACCGTGTCACGCCAGATATACGGGCCGTAATAGCCCTGTGTTTTCCCGAAAAGCGCATGATAGCCGTTTTCTTCAAACAAAGACTGAAGCTGTTCGACTAAAGTATCTTCATCGGCATCCGGCATATTCAGAAGATGCTTCAGCCCGGTCAACAGCTTGTCTGCGGCCGTCGCTTCCGGTGAGCCGCAATAAAAGGTGTCCCGGAAATATACCTGATACAATCGCAAAACAGAGTTGAGCATGTCCGGTATTTCATAGGTGCGGTATATACAATCCTCAAAGATGGCGGTATAGGCGGGAAGAATCTCCTTGTACTCCTCATGGATGCGCATATAGGCAAGAGCGCCTTTCATGTCTCCGGTGAGAAAAAACTGGCTGATCTGCATAGCTGCTCCCTTTAAAGGCGATCGGCGGTCTTTTATGGCTGGCTGCCGTCATATAAGTTGATTTTCTTTTTATAATACACGAATCCCACAAAATCGGCAAGCGCCCAGCCGATGGGAACAGACCACCAGATGCCGGTCACACCGATGGAGGGCAGGGAGGACAACAGGTAGGCGAGGGCAACGCGGGTGCCCAGCGAGATGACGGTAAGCACAACGCTCATGCCCGGCTTACCCAATGCGCGGTAGAGGCCATACAGCAAAAACAGGCAGCCGATACCACAGTAAAACGAACCCTCAATATGCAGATACCGCACACCCTCACGCAGAATTTCGGTTTCCCCGGCATCGACAAAAAGCAGCATCAGTGGTTTGGCAAATGCGCAGACAAACGCGGACAGCACCACGCAGAAGGCAGCCGAAATCAAGACGGCGCTTTTTAGCCCCGAGCGTATGCGGTCGTTTTGCTTTGCACCGTAGTTCTGCGCAATAAAGGTGGAGAAGGCGTTGCCGAAATCCTGCACCGGCATATAGGCAAAGGCATCGATTTTCACGGCAGCGGCAAAGGCTGCCATCACAACGGGGCCAAAGCTGTTCACAAGCCCCTGCACCATAAGAATACCGAGGTTCATCACTGACTGCTGGACACAGGTCAGCGAGGAATAGGAGAATATTTCCCGGACCCTCTGTGCGCGTAAGGTGCGCGGCCTTGCAACCGAGCGCACCTGCGGAAAGCGCACCCAAGTGTAGACGGCAATACCCACACCGGAAATATACTGCGCAATCACGGTGGCCTGTGCAGCCCCGGCGACCGCCTTGTTTAACCCTACGACAAACCAGAGATCCAGTACGATGTTCAGCACCGAGGAAACCGCCAAAAAGACCAGCGGGATCACTGAATTGCCGATGGCCCTTAAATACGAAGCAAAAAAGTTGTACAGGAAAATGGCGGGTATCCCTAAAAAGACGAGGAACAGGTAGACGCGCATATCGCCCCAAACTTCGGCAGGGACCCGCAGAAAAATACGAAGTCCGTCAAGGCATGCAAAGGCGATAAGGTTCAAAAGCACGGTGATAAGCGCAATGCAATAAAACGATGCGCAGAGGCTTTCCTGCAGGGCAGTTTCGTCCCGCTGCCCGAAACGCATGGAAAACAGTGCGCCGCTGCCCATGCAAAGCCCCAGAATGACCGAGGTTAAAAAGGTCATCAGCGTAAAGGCAGACCCGACTGCCGCCAAGGCGTTTCGTCCTAAAAATTGCCCGACGATAAGCGTGTCAGCGATGTTATAGCACTGCTGCAGCAGGTCACCCAAAATCATGGGGATGGCAAACAGAAGCATTGACCGCACGACAGGACCCTTTGTTAAATCTCGGTTCATAACGAATCCTCACAAAACGAAAGCTAATAATTACGGATCGCAACTATTATAGCGCGGCAAAGTCGGCGCGTCAACGGCATATTTACTTTTGGAAAGAATGGTGCTATGATACGCATAGAAAGTTTACAGACGGAGGGAACGCTATGTATCTGGACGGGCTGGACACACTGGATCAGAAAATCGTACGGCTGCTCATAGAAAATGCGCGCATTTCCTACTCGGACATCGGGGAGAAAATCGGCATATCCAGAGTAGCCGTGAAGGCAAGGATCCAGACACTGGAGCAAAAGGGCATCATTGAGGAGTATACGACCGTCATAAACCCGCAGAAAATCAGCGGTGCGGTGTCCTGCTACTTCGAGATCGAGACAGCGCCCGACTGTCTGGCACAGGTCACGCAGATTTTGGACCGACACGATACGGTCACGCAGATCTACCGTGTGACCGGCAGGGATAAGCTGCATGTTCACGCCGTTGCGGCCTCTGCTGAGGAAATGGAAACCTTCTTGCACACAGTCATCGACACCCTGCCCGGTGTGCAGAGCTGCAGCTGTAATATGATTTTGTCGCGCATCAAGGATATAAAAGGGCTGCGCTTATAAAGGGTGCCTTGCACCATGCGGCGCAAAAGGCCGCATGCCGGGCTGATATGCCTGATCCGCAGAATATTCTAAATGTATCTCATTTTTAGGGAGGCAACTGCCTATGCAGCCGTTATCTGACCGTACTGCCGGTTTTACGGATTCTGTCATCCGCCGAATGACCCGTATCTCCAATAAATATGGAGCGGTAAATCTTTCACAGGGGTTTCCGGATTTTGACCCGCCGAAAGCAATTTTGGACCGTCTGGCCGAGGTCGCCCATGAGGATTACCACCAGTATTCCATTACTTGGGGCGCACAGAACTTCCGCGAGGCGCTGGCTGCAAAGCAGACGCACTACATGGGCCGCGCCATCGACCCGGACAGTGAGATCGTCGTAACCTGCGGCAGTACCGAGGCGATGATGACCGCTATGATGACGGTGACGAACCCGGGGGATAAGGTTGTCATATTCTCACCGTTTTATGAAAACTACGGTGCGGACACGATCTTGAGCAGTGCGGAGCCGATTTATGTACCACTGACACCGCCTGCTTTCAACTTCGATCCGGAGGTGTTGGAGAATGCTTTCCGCCAGCATCCCAAGGCGCTTATTTTATGCAATCCATCAAACCCCTGCGGAAAGGTGTTCACGCGTGCGGAGCTGGAAACCATCGCTGCGCTGGCAAAAAAATATGATGCCTATGTCATCACCGATGAAGTCTATGAGCATATCGTCTATGCGCCGCACACCCACACATATTTTGCAACTCTGCCCGACATGTGGGAGCGGACGATCTCCTGCTCATCGCTGTCCAAGACATATTCTGTTACAGGCTGGCGGCTGGGCTATGTCATCGCACCCGCGCCCATCATCGAACGCGCAAAAAAGGTACACGACTTTTTGACGGTCGGCGCTGCAGCCCCATTACAGGAGGCCGTTATTCCCGGCTTGAAATTCGGGCAGGACTATTACGATGATTTGCTGCAAAAATATACGCATAAGCGAGATCTGTTCTGCAAAGGCTTGGACGATTTGGGCCTTGTTCACAACATTCCACAGGGCGCGTATTATGTGATGCTGGACATCTCTGCGTTCGGTTATGACAGTGATCTGCAATTCTGTGAGGATCTGGCTGCCAAGGTCGGCGTAGGCGCTGTACCGGGCTCCAGCTTTTTCCGGGAGCCGGTCAACCATTTGATCCGTTTCCACTTTGCCAAGAAAGATGATACTCTGAACGAGGCACTCAACCGTTTGGAAACACTGCGAGGAAAAATCCCTGAAAAAGGAACAAAGTAAAAACAAGAGGAAATGAAAGCGCCTCTGCCGATACCCAACCGGCAGAGGCTTTTTGCTGCCGCCCCTTGATTACCCACCAGCAAGGGCAGTCGGGACTGTCAGCGGCGGCGTGTATGTGCCATTCACTTGCCATTGACTGTCTCGGCTGGATTTGCTAATGACTTGTGGTATGTCTCTTATTCAGCATAAACTTCCTTTGCCATGCTAAACGCAGCCCATGCTTTTGACCACCCTGCGTAAAATGCAGCATGAGTTAAAATTTCCGCCATTTCCTCGCCAGTAACGCCATTCTTTTTTGCCGTTTCCAGATGGTATTTGAAAGAGCTATCTGTCAAGCCCTGCGCCATTAACGCTGTGACGGTCACTATGCTGCGGTCACGCAAAGAGAGCTGTTTCTCTCTGCTCCATACCTCCCCAAATAAAACATCATCGTTCAATTCTGCAAATTTCGGCGCAAAGGTTCCCAGTGCGTCATGTCCTGCTGTCTGCTTAACCATAAAGTTTTCCCCTTTCTGTCCTTACTTTAACTTTTCATAATCTTCTTCGTTTACGACTTCCAGCCATTCATTGGAAGCACCCTCTGCGGGTACTTCTACGGCAAGATGTGCAAACCAGCTGTCTTTTGCCGCACCATGCCAGTGTTTTACTTCCGGCGGAATATTCACAACATCACCGGGGTGTAATTCCTGTGCTTCTTTGCCCCACTCCTGATAATAACCCCGTCCAGCGGTACAAAGCAGAATTTGACCGCCTTTATGGTGAATGTGCCAGTTATTACGGCAACCCGGCTCAAAAGTCACATTTCCGATTGTCACCCGTTCGGTGGAAAGCATATTCAAGTAACTTTGCCCAACGAAATATTGTGCAAATGCTTCATTCTTTTCTCCCATAGGAAAAACGCTGATATTTTCCGGTTTCATAAAGCCCCTCCTTATCGTTTTACTAAATACCGAAGCCATACACTTCCGCCGTCTTTTATCTCTGCACTTTGAAGTTCAAAAGCAACAGGCGTGTCAGAAGCCCATTCGTCTTTTGCATTGAAAAGGGCGGGAGTCTTGGAAGAACCGTCTGCAACAGGTGCAATTACGACGCTTACTTCATCGCACATACCAGCCTGAATAAAAGACCAGTTCAAAACACCGCCGCCGCCCAGCATAAGCGTTTCAATACCGAACAGCTTTTTCAGCTTTTCCATAGCCATTTCATAATCTAAGGTTTCCACTCCGGCAAGGATGTAGGAAATTCCTAACTTTCGCAAAAAGGCTTTATAGGAATTGCTGGCTTTTCCTGTCAATACTTCAATCACATGAGTGTGGGTATCAACATAGGTAAGCTTGCCGCTTTTCCAACCCAGCTTTCCAGCAGGGTCAACAGAAACATAGTACATACCTGCGTTTCCGTTTGCAACAAAATCCCCCTCCGGCACGACAGGGGCATTTTCGTCTAATGCAGGTTTTTCATAAAAAGTAAAATTGTCATCAGTCGTTACTCTGCCGGAAAGCCAGCCTTGATGTTTGTAATAAGGATTTTCTCCAAAGGATATGTTATAAAATACATTTCCAGCGTTTTCTCCCTCTTTGGTGTTCATATAAGAACCCATAATTTTCCCGTCAAGGGAAGTCATCATATGACAAAAAATATAAGGTCTATTCATTTTTTCTCTCCTCGAATATTTTATTTTCCGCTGAACACAGGAAATGAACTGTACTCACCATAATCTTTCAGCGGTTTTATAGATTTCAAAATCTCCATATCCTGCTCTGAAATTTCAAAATCAACTTTTGCATTTTCAAGCATGTGTGCAGGGTTTGCTGTTTTAGGGAGTGGGAGAGTTCCAAGCTGTAAATCATATCGAATACAAAGCTGCGGTACAGTTACTTGATATTTTTCGGCGATTGCCTGAACTTCTTCACTCTTTAAAATTTCCCCATGTGCTACGGGCGAATAGGCTTCTACTAAAATACCGTTTTCCCGGCAGTATTCAATCAGATTTGCCGGAGTATTCCCGATATGTGCCAACAGCTGATTTACCATAGGCTTTATTGTGCAGGAAGAAAGGATATTTTCAATATCATGTTCTTGAAAATTAGATATACCGATTGCACGAATTTTTCCGGCTTTATAGGCGTCCTCTAATGCTCTCCATGCTTCTCGGTTTCCCGCTGCATAATCTCCGCCACGAAAATCCGTCCATGGCTGCGGACTGTGAATGAGCATTAAATCAATATAATCAAGTCCCATTTTTTCAAGGGAGCCTGTAATCGCCTGAGCAGCTTCCTCGTAAGTTTTTAATTCTGCGGCTAATTTCGTTGTAATAAAAAGCTCTTGGCGGCTTATTCCACAATCCCGGACACCTTTACCGATACCACGCTCATTCTCGTAAGCCTGTGCAGTATCAATATGACGATAGCCTATTTCTACTGCTTTACAAACTGCTGCTGCCGCTTCATCATCTGGAATGAACCATGTACCTAATCCTATCTTGGGAATGTTAATTCCATTCATAAGTGTGTATGTTTCTGATAAAGTATTCTTCTGTTTCATGTTTTCCTCCTATTGACGCATTTAGTACAAACAAGTATAATCCTCCTGTAAGCTCGTTTAAATGATACAACTTAAAGTCGGGTTTAAGTCAATACCAAATACACATAAAATTTCAGAAAATGAGAGGTTCAATTTATGTTATATACCGTTAGTGAAATGGCAAAACGATTAGGTGTAGCCCCTTCCACATTGCGTTATTACGATAAAGAGGGGTTGCTTCCGTTTATAGAACGTTCCGATGGCGGCATACGAATGTTTAAAGACACTGATTTTGAATGGCTTTCCATTATTGAATGTCTAAAAAAGACAGGTATGCCTATCAAAGAAATTAAAGTCTTTATAGACTGGTGCATAGAGGGAGATACAACAATTAGTAAACGAAAAGAATTGATTGAAAAGCAGCGACAGGTTGTTCTATTTCAAATACAACAGCTCAAAGAAACTCTTTCCATGCTGGACTACAAAAAATGGTATTATGAAACTGCGGAAAAAGCAGGCTCATGTAAAGTACATGAAACAATGCAGGAAGATGATGTTCCCGACAATCTACGAAAAGCAAGAGAACGGGCAAAAGGTCTTTTTGCCTAAAATATGAGGAAAAGAAAAACTATTTTATGTTCTTCTTTCCCTTTGTCATATTCGGCATAGTAAGCTGCTGGCTATCAAGTTCTTGCTTGTTACTTTACCACACATGAGCATTCCTGCGGGGTCATGCCGTACTTCTTGCGAAACAGATTGTAAAAGTGCGTCCGATTCGTGAATTTTAGCTGCAGCGTAATTTCGCTGACCGAGAGATTGCTCTCTTTCAGCAATCTCTCGGCCTTTTTAAAGCAGAAGGTCATATTTACTGCACCCTATTCTAGGATGGCGCTTACGACCGGCCTGAAAAAAACCAATGTCCGTCTTTTGGCAGCAGAAATGATTATAGTATGACGCAATGAGCAGAGCAGTGTTTTGTCGTGGCAGGCTGGTTTGGACTAAGGCAACACCGCATAATTCCCGCCTTACGGCTTAAGCACCGCTCCGGCGGATC
>ERZ1026880.88-NODE-88-length-51845-cov-334.725835_pt1 | contig 51845 bp, 60 predicted proteins | sample MGYA00380170_ERZ1026880 | MGnify/ENA primary metagenome ERZ1026880 (study PRJEB33269, sample SAMEA4719806) | human gut metagenome | biome: human-associated habitat; feature: organic feature; material: feces | place: Cameroon | collected 2013-10 ...
GGTACAATAGTATGGCACGAGGTGCACTTTCTAAGCTTACGAATTTGCCAATTCTCTTCGTTACAAATAACTTGTCTCGAATGCTGTGCCCACGAGAATTTACCAACGATACGGTCCTCGTTGAGATAATAACAAGTCACCATCGTGATAGTACTTAAGTCAGTTTCTTCATCAGGGTTAGCAGGTTGGCTCGTGTTACTTGCAACGGGTGTGATGCGTCTATGATATAAGTCCCATATACGCGCAAGAGAAATTTGCTGAAGCTCAAAGATATACTCCAACTGTCTCCAGTCAGTGATACCAGGCTGTGGTACAATTTGGTCAGCCAAGCACAGGTCAACCTTAACCGTGCCAGAGGTGCTGTGGGAATTATCCAAAGAGTCCCACCACACTTTGTACCAAGAAGTACCATCAACGTATGTAGCTCGCTCATCTCTGTCATTCAAATATTTACCGAAGATATTGTCTATATTATAGCGCAAAAAATCTTCCGTTGTTTCTATCAACGGAAGGTCACTTTTATATTTAGGCGTCATCTTCGGTGTAGGTATAGAGTTATCGATTTTACTCTCTACAAATTCGTACACCATCTTGCGGAGCTGACGAGAATCTGTCTCACTATCCTCAGTACCATCTTTCTTAAGCGCTTTAAGTGTACCATAATATGCTTTGCGCCATCTTTGAAGGTTCTTAGTATTAGCAAGCTCGTTCTTCTCTTTAGCTGCCTTTGCGATGGAGTACAGTGCACTAAACTTATTCACAAGGTCCTGCTCTTCGTCAGTATTCACGTATGACTCTACGTTCATACCCCATTGCAGATACCAGTCAATTCTACTTATTTTAGCCATTTAATGTACCTCTCAGTTATAATCTATTTAAAAAATTGCAAAAATGTTACACAATTAAGCGAGTGAAGCATGCAAATTATCGGGTACTTCATAGTCCTCATCTTCATCGTACCACTCTTCAGGATAGCCAAACGCTCTACAATATGCTTCCTTCTGAGTCTCATCTTTAAGCTGGTTATAATCTTCCCACTGGTCAGGTCTCCAATGGACGTATCTAATCGCTGTGCGGTGTTTAGCAGGCTTAATCTCACCAGTAATAATTTTAATGATGCGGCTTGTGCCTTGTGAGTTAGCGTCCACCATATCGTCGTGTCTACCGAACGGGAACGTACTGTGCTGCTTGATGAACTTGTCTCGTGCTGTGAGCCCATCATCTCGCGAGTCCCACTCAACGTCTGCTTGCTCTTGTGCACTGAAGTCTACGGGTACGTGAAATGCGCCCGTGCTCACAAAAGGTGATATGGCTTGTGCACGAGCGTACTTGCCGCCTTGGGGGTTAACTGCTACAATAGCAGGCATCGCAGTGTCGTAGCGCAGTACGTCAATAATAGCTGAGCCGTTAGCTTTATCTTCTATCACGAGCTCATCAATATCAGGGAACTCTTTCACAATAGAGCATATCTTTGCAACAGTCTCAGTGAACGCCATACGCTTGTTAATAAGTTTCCACAAATAAATATACTTGCCCTTGACGCCTAAGAGCTCTATGGCAACATAGTCGCTTGTCTCAGTGTTCTTAAAGGTAGCGTCTATCGACAACTGCAGGTAGTCCAAGGAACGTCTCAGGTCGTCTGTGCGGTAGTAAGGAGTCCACCACGATGCGTTGAACAAGTTGCCATTAGCTGCTGATGGTCTGCCTTGGTAGAGTGCGTTCCACGTACGCGAGCCGTCTGCTGCAATGACGAGTTTCTTCTTAGCAGCGAGCCACACGTTATTATTAAGTATCTTCTGCGGGATAGCTGACTCGTCGTCACCAACTTGTGCACCAACAAGTGCGTCTCCAATATGACGGCCTAACGGGTCGGGACCTATGTCAGCAGCTTCTTGGTCGTACTCAGCAGGTAAGTTAATGTACTTCCAAATATACTCAGCCCAGTTAGTCAATATCCATCCAATGACGTCGTTCTCAACCCAGCGTGTCTGTATGACAATAAGTTTGCCACCGGGGTGAATACGGGACTGAACTGACGGGCCCATTTCGTCGTGTATTTTAGCAATGACGGTCTCACTGTCAGCTTGCTCTTTGTTCTTGATGGGGTCATCAATTATGAACAGCTCAGCGCCGTGACCAGTAATGCCAGCCTTGAGACCTGCAGCTCTGCACTTGCCTCCAAGGATGGTCTCCCACTGAGCAACGCCTTGCACGGACGGGTTAGGTCTACAGTCGTGTATGTAGCTACCATCTTTAGCTTGCTGCAAAAATACCTCCTGCGCGATGGTGCTGAACTTGTCTCTGTTGCGCCGTGAGAAGCTCTCTGCGAAGGAGCTCTCATAGCCTGCAATTATGACTGCATCTGTGGGGTGTTTGCCAAGGAACCACGACGGCAGTGTCTCTGTCACGGTGTAGCTCTTGCCATGCTGCGGTGGCACCGACAACAATAATATGTCCATGGCACCGTTGGTACAAGGTGCTTCAAGGAACGCCTGTATCTCGTTGCACAAATAACGGTGGAAGTGTGACATGTAGAACCCAGGGTTAGCTAGCGCAACGTACGTGCCATAGTCTGACCTGGCCTTGCGGCGAAGTAACTCGCCCTCGAGTGTGTTAGGTATCATATGAGAGTCTCCTTATAGCCACTTAGCGCCATGCTTGCGTTGGTGGTGCTTGATGAGTTTATGAACGGGCTTGCTCAACGCAAATGTGATGCCAAACTGTATAGGCATCGCAGGTGTGAACGGACCAGCCCAAAATAGCCAATAGGCTGTAGCAATAGCTGCGCCTCTGGCCTTGTGAGTGATGAGTGTGTAGGCGTAGCCAACGATGCAAGGACTGAAGAACAGCGCGACCACAATCAAGTATATGACAATATTGACAGGGTCCTTAAGCTGCTCTAGCACGTCCTTGATGAATGTGATGAACTTATGTATCATGCGAGTCTCCAATGAGGTATAAATAAGAGCCCACAGCGGAGGGCTATGAGCTCTTAGAAGTTATGGCCCTGGACGGATGGCCCTGTGGGTTATGCTAGTCCTCCCAGCAGTCTAAGCGTGCTGTGAGTATGTTATGGTAAGCGACCATGTGCCTGTACTGTTTGCGCAACAAGCGACGCATCCTGCGCGACAGCGCCGCGTACTTGTTATTAGTGCTGATGAAGAGCCCAAGCTTGTTAATCTTGTCTCTCAACTCGTCTCGCTCCTGTATGACTCTCTGCTTAGTGGTGGTTATCATCGATGGTACCTCCTTCTACAATGTGTTGCTCAGGCGTAGCTTGCTGGGCCCCGGACTTAGACGCTCTAAATGCTGCTAATGCCTCAAGCTCATCGTCACTAAGCTCCTCATAAGGGTTCACGTTAGTGACCTCTTGCTTGCTCTCGTCCACAGGCTTAGCTCCGACGGTATCGCGGATGAATGTAGCTGACGCAGGGTTGTGTCTTGCGTGAATAGCTTGACACCGCAATATCATCTCCAGCTCAGTCGGCTCGCGGTCTTCCTTCTGCAAGGTAGCAATATCTCTCGACAATGATGCGTAACCGTAGCTCTCAATCTGACTGTCCACAGTGAGGCAACCATCTTTGTCTAATGCCTCGGTCTTGGCAGATGCTGGTGACTGCAAAATAGCCATACCAACAGAGCGCCACGCGTCTCTTGCAAACTTAGGGTCACCAAACAGGTTTTTACCCTCTTTATACTCTCGTTCTTGTTTGTTGCTCATATAACCTCCTTAGTCCTCGAACTTGTGATGATAGATACTATCGTGTGTGGGTACTTCATGGTTCGGAGAAACCAAGCGATAGAACAAGGTAGCGGGGAACATAATAATTTTCTGAATAATTACAAAAATTTTCATACTAACCTCCGGGGAATTATTCCTATATTATAGTATATACAATATTTTTCAAAAAATTTTACAAAATTTTATTTATTACAAGGAGGTGATATGGGCGCGGAGCGCTGGGAAGTTAATATATTTCAAAAGGAATGAGAGTGCGAGATTTGCGTTTTAATGTGTAATCGATTTAGTCTTGAGAAATATAAGGGAAAAGGTATCGCGCGTGCGCATTATATATTAGAATGCGCGTACGATAATTTTGAGTGGAGATGAAGGGATGGAGTGGATAGGAGAGCGATGGAAGCTGAAAAGTATAAATTATTTATATACCGCCTCTCGGGGCACGCGCTCAACTTTTATTTTTAATATATTTCAAAACCAATTTAATATCAAATATAAAAAATAAAAATAAATATAACTAATAATATTTATATAATAAAATTATATTCAATAATCAGATTTTAATAATATAAAAAATTATTAAAATTATAAATTATTGAAATTGCAGATTTACAAATATTTTATAATTAAATTAGACTTTATAAAATCATATTAAAATCTTATATATTATATCTTACTAATTAAAAATAATTTTAAAAAGTGAGTGAAAAATTATGATTGATTTAGTAAAAGAAAAAGCATTTCAAGAAAAATATTTCAGACTTGAAAAAGCTGAACAAGATAGCATCAAGAAAGAAAAATGCAGTCTTCAAGAGCTTCTCAAAAAGATTGACAAAAAGAAAAAGCAACAATATATAGAAGAACACAAATATGGCTACTGTCAAAATTGTGGCATACTCAGAAACATGTCTGGTTTCTGTGATATATGTGGCTCAGTAAGTGTATTTGTAAATCGTGAAACAAAAATGGCTAAAATAATGAAAGAGTTAGAAAAGCCATATGCAGACAGAAAATATATCAGATAACAAAAAATAAAAGTCAAAAGTGAGGTATAATATGAAAGTTATCGTAAGAAAATCAAACAACTTTGCAAGCGGTTATGAAATGTCGGTCGTAGACGATACCGGAGTGGCTCAGACAACAGAACTGCACTTCTGGTCGGCTGGAAAGACAAATCCACGGTACAAGACAACGTTACTGCTGCCGAAAAACCCGGCGAATAGAACGTACTTCGAAGCGAAGCAGCTTGACAAAGCTGGACCGGAAGGTGTCGAGCTCGAATATCGTGAGACTCGAATACTTGGACCGTACAATCGAGGTGTTGTCAAGAAAGAGTGGACGGAATACATGACTGAAGAAGAAAAAGCTCAGTATGATGCAATCAGGCATGCTTGCTTTGAAAGAAAGAAGATTGCAGAAACTCCGCCGGAACTGACAGAAGCCGAAAAGCTGCAGCTTGAAATCGAAAAGCTTACGAAAAAGCTCGAAGCTTTGCAAAACAAGTAACTAAATCATAAAGGTAGGATATAAGATGAAAAATTATGCAACTGGCTCAATAGCCAACAAAATGCTGAACAAATTGCAGCAGATGCAAGACGATGCAGTGATGCTCGACACACCAAAAGTTGAAACAATTGATGGTGACGAGGTGTATCGTTTCAAGCTTGCCGAAATTGTGGGTGAAATTGTTATTCGTGTACATGACGAAAATACAATTGAAGCTCATCACATGCACAACGAAGAAGTACTCGAGTGGCTCGACTACTTACTTGAAAATAGTTAATCAAAAGCAGATGGCTGAGTGATTATAAGCTCAGCCATCAAAGGTAGGATATAAGATGAAACATCAAATTGAATTGCCAATTGCTTATGTCAACTTGATTGATGCAGCATTGAAGTACGCAAAAGAACACAGCTTGTATGAAGGCACACCAGATGCCGAGTTTGTGCAAGGTTGTATCGAAGACATTGAAGAGTCGCTCATCAAACCATTGCAAGAACTTGACAAGGACGGTATCATTATAATCGAAGAATAAGGAAGTAGCAATATGTACGCAATAATTGTTATAAGTAAAGACCATCTCGTGCTCAACGAAGAGCTTAAACCGGCAAAAACGTGGTTTGGGCGATGGAAGCAAAGACGCTTTTTGTCAAAAGTCATGAAGTGTGACCACGGCTTAAAGCGTTCCGACTTTGAGTTTCACAACTGCAAGACCGAAGCCAACTTCAACATTTGGCTCAAAATGCTCGAACTAGCCACTCTTAAATGGCTCGCATCGCTTGAGGTACCAACGAAATGACAGACTTATTAAAAAGTCGCATCAACACGATGACTTTAGACCAAGTTGAAATCTGGTTTAAAGTACATTTGATGCTTGAACATGCAGATTTGGCAATCAAAGCACACAGCTTTTGGAAAACTTATCATTTGAGGTGAATAAATATGAAAATTGAAATTTACACAGTACAATTCAACACGTCGGCAACAAATTACAGAGGGCAACTCATTGACGCTGTACCTTATTGGAAGCTTTACAATGTCGATCGCTCAGACAAGGCGCATCCAGTACGCACAGCAATCGGTGTCTACTCATGGCATGAGCTTATGCTTTATTTCCGCAATATGTATAACAATGGAGGTGTGCTCGCACCAAAGTGCTCATTTGAAGCATATGCTCGAGCATCCAGACGTGCGAATCGCAAGCGCGACAGTAAACCATCCAAAGAGCTTAAAAAAAAGATAAAGCAACTTGAAAGAAAGCTCAAAGAACTTGAGCAATGACTCGGCGTTTTGCAAGGTGTAGTGCGGCCGAAGGCTTCTCGATTATAATTTTTCAAAAGTCTTTTCGGGCATTGCATAAAATTCAAAATTATTCTACTTTTTCGAAAATTTAATGACGAAAATTTTGCGAAGAGGGTTTTGAATTTGGGTTAAGGTTTACGGGTTTGGTTTTGCACTTGCGAATTTGAGAAAATTTTTCCGAAAAAATATAAGGGGGGGGGCCATTTTCCACATATTAAATAAAAATTATTATTCAGCCACTAACCCGGTAAAAATAATTATATATATACATACATTATAATATAATAATGGGGGGGGGGCTATATATTTTTCGGAAAAATAATTGAAAATCTTCAAGTGCAAAACCTAAACCCCTAACCCATTTCGTCAACGTCTAAAATAAATAAATAAATAAACAATAAATCAAGGAGACATTTCAAATGCACAACTATTGTAAAGACTCAAATCATTTCGGCAACATTCCTTTGATGCTCACTCTGACAAAGGACACTATCTTGCAACAGCCAGACCACTCTTGCTTTGCTTTCCCGCAAAACTGGACTCTCGACTATTGCTTGAAACGCTTGACCCAACTCATCGGCAAGCCAGCCAGACAATACATTGCAGAGACTCATCGCAAGGAAGATGGCTACGACAGTGAGGATGAGATTGTTGCAGTACCTTACAACACGTACGATTTTATTGTCGCCGTGGACAATATGTACTTCATTGTCAAGGACAGAGCAGATGACGTACTCAACCGCTCGTACAAGTTTGAGGTTCGGCACGGCGAATATAAGCCCGAGCACTTATATTGCTACACTTATAATCTTACTCCGCCGATCGTCAAGACATTCAAGCTCACATATCGCAAGAACACTAAGTTGTTCTACTTGTTTGAGGGTTCTACCGTGGTATATTGCAGCACAGACTACGACGCTGTGTGCGGTGTAGTACGTAATAAGTTGGTTGATGCAACAGACCCGCAAGCTTATCGGCTTAAGCACCGCATCAAGCTCTCAAAGGGTTATGTCGAGTGGTGCAAGGATAACGACATGCCGCTCGTGACTGACGGTTATGAGCCTCGCGCGTACGTGACATTATTATAATATACGTGCGCACGGCGCGATAACACCACATTGCAAGACAGTTCAGCATATTGCAGTACTGACATGCATAATCAGTCAGTGAATAATTTTTAAAATCTTGTATATATTATATATGTACGACGAATTTGATATATCCCGTCGACTGACGGATATAAATAAATTTTAGCTCAGGAGGAACATAAACATGAGCGAACAGGAAGTTATGGTAGCTGGTGTCGATTACGACCCGAACAAAGTGTATGCGAAAATCATCCGCGACGATAACGGCGATTTTCACATTGAGGACGAAGATGGAACGGTTGGCCCCGTGCTTAAGTTCTACGAGGAAAACGGCAAGACTATTGGCTTGACCAAGAATGCCGCTAACCGCAGATACTTCAGCAAGGCTAAAGCCATTGCCATCATCAACGAGAAAGGTTACGTGCCTTTGTATTACAAGCCGGACAAACCCGCTGGTACGCTTGGTATTAAGCATTTCCCGTACGACAAGTGGCTTTGCTATCTGGACGAGGATGAGCAGAACGAGGTTAAAGCACTGTACGCCAAAGCTTTGGAAGCTAAAGCAGCGGACAAGAAAGCGCCTAAGAGTGACGTTGAGAAATTGCAGGACAAGATTGCAAAGGCCCAGGCCGCTCTTAACAAACTTCTTGCAGAAGGTAATAACTAAGGAGGTACACTACAATGGCTAACAAGACCGTATTTGATTACATGACCGACGAAGAGTATGCACGTTACACAGAGCTTCAGGACAAAGCTCTGGCAGCTAAAGCGGCACAGCCCAAGGTACGTAAAGAACGTGCGCCGATGACGTCCGAGCAGAAGATTGCGCAGGCTCAGAAACGCATCGAGGCAGCTCAGAAGAAACTTGCAGAGCTTATGGCAATGCAGGCTTAACTCCCTCCGACAGGGCACTTATCATTGCGGTAGGTGCCCTGACCTTAAAGGGTTTATATAAATATATTTGTATAGCGAGGTAACTATTATGACATACACCACAAAGCAGATAAACCAGCTTGCAGGACGTCCCGCGTTGCCGTCATCTTGCAACACTTATTGTAAGAAGTCACTGACCGGACGTATTTTGTTCGCAGCTGAGCACATTGACGTAGACACGTGGAAAGACGTGACGATGCAGAAGCAGCTGGAGCAGCAGATACAAGAGCAGCAGCACATAATTGAGAGGGCCAACGATGACTAACACGAAGTATTTTATGTATTCTGGTAAAGATACAGACTGCTCGTGTTGCAAGAACACTTCACTCAACGGCGGCTGTGGATATTGCACAGACTGCAAATGCAATTTGTCTAACGATTTATATCGCGGTTGCTATTGTGTGCTTGAGCACGAGGAAGGTGTTGAAGCTTGTCCATACTATGAGGAGGTTGATAATGCATAACTTGAGTAAGTACGCCTACACTTATTGTCCCACTTGTACATGGTCATGCACTGGCGGTTGTGGTACGCAGTGTGATATAACCGACGATTGCAAGAAGTGTGACAACTATAATCGTCTACTTGCTAATTGCAAGTGCAGTGAGGAAGCAACGGATGCAGCCAAGTGTCCGCACTACAAGAAGTATACAGATGAAGGAGTGATATGGTGATGGCTATTGATAATTGTCAGTATTTTATTGAAGACTGTGCGAGTTGCAAGTACTGTATCGCGAGTGACGGGTGCGCAATCACTGCAGCAGATGATGGTTGCATAGGCTGTCCTAATTGTGATACATCAAGCAAGTCAGTTTATGGTATGTGTAATTGCGTTAAAGATGCAGATACCTCACTCGAACATTGCCCATATTGGAGGGACTTGGATGACTAACAGTGAAAAATATCGCAACAATTGGTGCCGCACTTGCGCATTTGCAGCAATTGGTGAGACGCTGACTGAATGTAACTTACAACATACTTGTGTGTTATGTGCATGTTACAGCAGAGAAGCACAGCGTTGTCATTGCTACGACGAAGCAACAGACGACTATTGTAAATATTACAAGGAGAACGGACGATGACGAACGAGTTTAAATATAGATTTACTAATTGTAAGTCATGTAGATATAACTGTGATGACGGTGTTGAGTGCATAGAATGCGACAAATGCCATAACTGTAAAGTTATTTCTGATAGTGTTGGAACTATAAAATGTAACTGTCTGAAACTTGCAACAACAGCTAAGACGTGTCCGTACTATATGGAGAATGAAAAATGATACGAATTCTTAATATAAATTATCCTTGCAGTACTTGTGCTTACTTTGGTGGCAATGGCAAATGTGGAGAATATCATTGTTGGTTGTGTTCGCATAGACGCAATAACGAGTGTCTTTGTAGTCAGGAAATTCCTGAAGGCGAAACAGAATGTCCATATTATGAGGAGATTGACAAATGATTATTCACAAACAATACTCAAAAGCTAAATACAGTAAAGCTGGTCGTATTGTTGCTCAATACAAAATAACAGTTATATCACTCTTTGGTTTCATACCACTGTATATTAAAAAAATAAAAATATATTAAGGAGAACCGAGAATGGTAGCAGTTGTAGATGCAGACAAAATAAATTATCCATACTGCAAAGCTTGGCCAACTTTATTGGACCATGTTCCAGTTGATGAAGCACTTGATGCAGGCTGGGAAGTTTGTAGCAATTGGATAAGCGAAGTACCTGAGAGTGAGGTACGACATTTGGAAGATAACGAAGAAGAATATTACAAAATAATCAAGGAGTATTTATGAAATTTGATATTATAAAGTACATTAACGACGCATGCGAAAGCTATTTGCAAGGTCATCGCACAAAAGCATTTACATTACTTGAAATTAAATCAGCTCTTGAGGAAAACTCTTGGCCAATGTTATGCGATGGCAAAGACATGATTGATGGTACTGTTGAAGCTAACGACCAAGCATGGAGTATACACCCTGACTGGTGCATTGAAGATAAAACGGAGGAATAAAAATGAAACTTATATTGATTGACGATGATGGAACTGAACGCATTAACAAGGAAGTTAAATTTGTTAGTTGCAGCTTTGTAACCGATGAGAATACAAGTATTATCAATTCTTGGAATTGTAATGCTTATGACCAGCTTAAAGGTTATATGACTGTATGCGAACAATTTAAAAAGTGTGAGAATGCTATCAGTCTTATCAAAGAGCTCAAAGCGTTAGGTGAATGGGAAGAAGTTAAAAAAGAGCTTGAGGAAGCATGCTATGAGCATTTAGATAATGAAGGAAAAGTAATAAGTTTTCCGGGGAGGTTAAATTGAGAGTAGTAGACGTAAGACTTCCTCGCGAGTATTTGCAAATACTTGAGAATTATGGTACATTATCAGATATTGCAAATAAAGCATTGGAAGAAATAAGTAAAGGTAACTTACCAGAGATTGCAGATATGCCCGCGCTTGGTTATAATGACTCACATTTTGCAAAGAAACTTGTAAGTGTTGAGAATGACGATTACGAGACGCTTGTCGCAACTTACGGACCGCACAGCTCACGCATATCATTGCGCAGATTATTTGTGTATCTTGTGGAAAGCGAGATGATACAGCATCTTGGGTTCATACCTAAGCAAGCAACAAAGATATATAGCAAACATCACGAATATTGCATGCGAGTTATAAAACGATTATATCAACTCGCACCAAAAAAGTATATTGCACCTATTGCAGAGATAATAGAAAAACTTAATACTTTATCATAAGGAGAAAAGCAATGAAGAACGTACTGTCAAAGTTTAAAGTACGCATCAATCGCGACCTAACAGGTGACCAAATATGCGAAGCGTTAGGTCAATCACTTGTAAATGTAGATAATGTATATAGTTATATATTATATGCAGACTACGATAAGCAAGGTTTAGTCGGATTTCAAGTAGAGTTTCTTGTAAGCCAGACTGAAAGTTATAACACTATTCCACAAGAAGAAGTCATTGCTAATGCTGCGGCACAGATGCTTAAACAATTACGCAGTGAACAACAAAGATATGTGATAGGTTATAAGCAACCGCCGCTCGATAAGTTGTTAGAACTCTACGAACCGTTGGTACAAAATCTTGCAATGAAGCAGCAACAATATTGGCAGCAAATGGAGTTTGAGGACTTATGTCAAATGTGCAGACTCTGTATTTGCACATTGTATCGAGCAGGTTATTATATTCACAAAGCTCTTATACAACGGGCATTTTCAAATGAGGTGCTTCTTAAAATACGCAAGGATAGGTATCACGAGAAGCCACTATCATTAAATCATCGTGTAAAATATGACGATGAAAAGGTAGAGTTGATGGACTTAATACCTGACAACTCTATGGTTGAGGAAATACAAGAGCAGCAAGATAATGAGGACGCATTACGAATATTACAAGAGAAGCGAGACCTTATTATTGCAGAAGTTGGGCAGCGGCAATATGACCAGCTTGTTCGAGCTTATACATTTGGTAACACAGACGGTATGAGCCGACGGTTAGTTAATAAACTTAAAAATAAGTTTGCACAGCTCGGTATAACAGAGAATACATTCCAGAGGTACTTTTAAAATGAAAGAAAAGAAACGATTTTGGTTATATGATATTTACACATTGCAAGTAGATGGCCGCAAAGCTAAGCATCGCTTAGTATCAGACTATTGGATATTGAATATACGAAGTCACAAATATTTAACTGTCAAGTATGAGCAAGGTCCGAGCTATCGATATTGCATAGATACTTTTGAAGACAAAAAGAAAGCAATAACTGAGATAAATCATTATATCAGAAACTTGCAATCAATGATATTTTAAGGAGACAATTATGGCTAAGTATAGAAAGAACACGGTTGTTATAAGATACAGAGATGAAGAGTATGTATTTCATTTCAGAACGATTGGCATGTCGTCACTTGATGTTGTATTGTATGAGCACGGTGACCCATCTAAACAGCATCATATTGCATATTATAACTTTCTTGGTTATCTTGTGAATAGCACATACCATATGTATTGGCAACTTGCAAAGCATGTTGTAGATATGTATGTACAATATAAAGCTGGTGCTATATCTAAAGGTACTCTTGGTTCTGAAGAGCTTGATAAAATGCAAATTAAAGAGTTTGACTGTCAAGCTGTAGAAGATTATATTAAAACTGTAAAAGGAGAAAATAAAAATGGAAGATTTGGTAACACGCAATAAAAGAGCAGAACTTGAGAAGGCACTAACGCTTGCAGTTGACACACTTGAGTTAATGTGTAAAGGTTTTGCTACGATGAACAAAGATGGTTCGTACATATACACCGATGAATATTGCAGATATATTGCAGTGCTTAGTGAAGCACGTAAACAGTATCTTATTGCACAGCAAGAGCTAGATAAGTTTGAGGAGGAAAACAAAGATGACTGAGATAGAAGAAATTAAAGCAATGCTTACAGATATGAATAAGAAACTCGATAGAGTTATTCTTCAAAATAAAATTGTGATGAATACAAAGTATGGTTCACAAATCAATGATGAAGAGCATGACAAAGGCGCTATGGATATTATCAGATACAATGCAATCAAAGACTTTATTTACTTTGTAAAATGTAAAGAAGCCGGAGTATATGCTCCAATAATCAAAACCTTTGTAACATCATACGAACGTTTACTTAAATCATTAGATGAGTTTAAATTCAATGAAGCACACATGCAAGACCTGTAAACAATATATCAAATTAAACAAGGAGAATAATTAAAATGTATAAATATTACGAATATGGCACTGTAGAATATTACGACCAAGAACTTACAAAAGCAATCAATAATTTGCGCATAGTCGCTAAAGGTTTTGCGTCACTGGTTAAAGATGATACGCCGGTTGGTAAAATTGACCAATATGCAGAAACTTTGCATGACGCTGCATTAAATTATGAAATAGCACTTAAAAATTGGGATGAGTGCGCAAACAATGAGGAAAATAGTAATGGCAACGCATAAATGTTCAACTTGTAAATTTTGTAAGCAATGCACTGATACTGAGAAACGTTTAAGTGGTAAAGGTGAGTTTTGTTACGACTACGAAGAGAAGGAGACAAATAATGAAAGCAGCAATCAAAGACAAAATGTGTGAAACAATTATAACTCTTAAAAATGTTAAAAGTGTTAAGCATAAAGGCAATAGCATACATGTATTATTATACACAGATATGGAAGTGATTTTGCCAGAAGAACGGTACATTGTAAGGGAGGTAAAAGATGAAAACAATACTCAAAGTAGCAACCGTTAAAGTTTTTGATAAAGACTTTGAAGAATGGGAAACGCATGGTAACGTGACAGCAGTTATTGAGCAGGCAGATACTGTTATATTTTTATATACTGATGGTATGTGGTCGATGCTTAGCAAAATGCGTTTTGATATAAATCAGCCAGTTTGGAAAAAATATAATGCAACATTGGAGGAAGTAAATAATGTCACATTCAAACAGTAGTCTTAATTGTTTCGCAAGTTGTATGCAAAAATATAACCAAAATTATATCTTGCATAATCAGCCTGCAATTATCAGTCCACACCTTACCTTTGGTACAATGGCACACGAAGTATTGTATAACGCAGGTAAGTTGCGTGACGATAGTGATGACGGAGTAATTAACCCAGATGATTATTACAAAGTCATTCCAAGTGAAGTGTTATATCCTGAGTTAAAATCAGCATTTAATATTAACTCTTGGGACTTGTACTTTAAAGCAGCTATTAAACAAGTTGTGCAATATGAGAAGGAATGCTGCAAAGAATTAAGTGACTATGACAAAGCATCAGGTATAGGTGATGGTTCTTATGAGATTGAACGAGAACTTAAATTGCAGTTAACTGTTGACCAGCTTAAGCAGCTTGGTGAGTATGGTATTGACCAGCCTTTTGTAGGTATCATTGACTTGCTCATTCATAGTAAAACGTCGGCAATTATCTTGGACTACAAATTCAGTTCAGCTCGTAAGAGTCAAGACGACTTTGATAATAATAGCCAGCTTCCTTTGTACGCATTGTTTGTGCATATATTGTATGACATTCCACTTCAGAATATTCAATATGGTTACATTGACATTCCAAAGCAAATGTTTGAGATGCCAGCCTTGCTTAAGAACGGTACATTATCTAGGTCAAAAGCTCAGAACTGTTCAGCTGAAATGTATAAAGCAACAGTTGAAGCAGTGCATGGTGATGACACGTATTATAATTGTAAACCCGGCGGATATTATGAAGAAGCTTATAACTCATTTGCATTGAACAAACCTGCATACTTGTCAAAACAATATCTTGACCTTGAGATTTACGAGCATGTAATACAAGAGTTGTTTGATACTGCAAAGACAATTGATATGTTCAAAGCAAAGAACTTGCCTTTCTTGAGAAAGTTTGATAGCTATTCTTGCAAAGGTTGTGAATACAAAAATACTTGCAAACCTTGGTTAGCTCAGGTTTGGAGTGAGGAGGTATAATGAAACAGTTATTCAATTTCTACTTAGAAGATAGTGATAAGAAAGCAGCAATGGAAAAGCTTAAACGTCTTAAAGGCGATAACAGTAAAGGTCAGCTCGCAGCATATTTGCGGGTTATGATTAAATTGTTTATTGCAACGCCTGACGAGAAAGTAAATAAAGATATACTTGAAGCAGTAGATGCAGAATATGTATATAATACATACAAAAACAAAAGGAGTTATTTATGATTAACATTCTTGGTGTAGCAAAAGATATTAAAGCATGTCCGCGCTGTGGTTGTTATACAATGGAGTATCGCGATATGGGTATACATATTGGAAAATATTGTAAGAACTGCAATAAGTGGATAAAGTGGGTAGCTCATAAAGAAGTTCCTGAAGAACTCGCTGCAAGAATTACTTCAAATAACGCAGCTGTCATTGAAGATATATGGGATGCTGAAGACAATACTGAAGATAAACGAGTATCTGATGAGGAGGATGCACCATGGTTTTAACTCAACGATTAGATAAGCTTGATTATATTTGCAATAATTTATCAATAACAACTTCACTTAATGAAAAACGAGAAATTGTAGCGAATATTCCTAACGAACTCAAAGATGATTTTAATTTTATTCTTGAGATACTTGCAGGCAAACACAAACTTGGTTACACGTATACGTATGGACCGCTTAATAATGTACAGCCTACAGAAGAGCAAATGAATATGACGTTGCGTGAATATCTTGCGCCATTGTGGGAACCGCTCAAACGTAATGATTTAAGTAATGTTGTTACAAGTTATTACATGAGTAAATGTCGTGTGGACCAGTATTTTGTAAAGCAAATTGTTAATCGCGAATTGCGTTTAGGTATTGGTAATTCGTTACTGGCTAAAGATGGTACTGCACCGATGCTTGCAAAGAAGTGGGATGGTATTCTTGGAGCATATGGTTCGTTATACGTGACTGAAAAACTTGATGGCAATCGTTGTATTGCATATCATGATGGACAGCAATGGATATATTTAAGTCGTAATGGCAAACAAAAACTTAATTATAACTTCGATATGAGTGGACTTCCTAAGGAATACATTTACGACGGAGAAGTATTAAGTGCTGAACAGACGCAAAATAGTATTGAATTGTACAATTATATTAAAGGTGAAAGTCATATTAAACCTGTTTATACAAATTTGTTTAGTAAAGCATCAGGTATTATGAATAGAAAAGGTATTCAGACTGGTTTAATTTACAACATTTTTGATGTGCAGATTGATGAGCCTTATTACAAGCGTAGAGCTTTGCTTGATACAATTAAACTGTATCTCAAATCAGACACTGTGCGTATCTTGCCTATCCTTTGGAACGGTGACAATCCTAACGTTGTTGACCAACTTTGTGATTTGGTTACAAATTGTGGTGCTGAAGGGCTTATGATTAACAGACCTGCTGCAACTTATGAGCATAAACGTACAAACGCATTACTCAAATACAAGAAAAGTAAGACAATGGATATGCGAGTAAGCGACGTGTTTGAAGGTACGGGCAAATATGAGGGTGCCCTTGGGTCTATGTTATGCACAGCACTATTACCAAATGGTGATTATATTAGTGCAAATGTAGGTACAGGCATAAGTGACGAACAAAGATATCAATGGTATATGCATCCAATTGACATTATTGGCAAAATTGTAGAAGTTGAGTACTTCGATATAAGCCAGAAGGAGTCTGTTCTTGGAACTAACCATTATTCGTTAAGGTTCCCGAGACTTAAGAGAGTAAGAACTGACAAAAACGATATAAGTATTTATTAAAGGAGGTCCTGACTATGGACGAAATTATTGTAAATGAAACCCCTATATTTGACACTGATGTTATTGAAATGAAATTCGCCTCGTATGGCGTAAGTTTCAGCATTATCAAAAACGAGCATCTGCGAAATGCAGTGTTGCGATATTTTGTAGATACGGTACCAAAGTACTTCTGGCACGTACAAGCATCGAGTACTGGCAAATACCATCCGCAGTACGCGCTTGGTGAAGAAGGGTTGTTGAGACATACTTGTGCAGCAGTAAGAATTGCGGCAGCGATTATCAATCTTGACCAGTACAGTGGTATTTTTGATGACGTCGACAAAGACAATATTATTGTAGCACTTATGTTGCATGATACGTTTAAACACGGTGAAGAAAGCTTGTGGGGTAAATATAACCCGTATAGTATTCACGAGCATCCACTTCTTGCAGCTGAGAAGGTTCAAACATACTTAGATGACGAACATAAATTTGTTATTGCAAATTGTATTGCATCTCACATGGGTGAATGGACTACAAGTAACAGAAGTTCGTATGTATTGCCCAAACCTAAAACGCTTGAAGAACAGATGGTGCATTTGTGTGACTATCTTGCATCAAGAAAGTATTTAGAGTTTAAGTTTTAATACAACTATATCATTGATTTTAATATATAATAATCATATCAATTATATTTATAAGATATTTTATCAGCCGATATTATAATTGATTGATATTATATATTAAAAATCGATGAGGATAATTTTAGAGTGAAATAATTTTAAAAATCTCGTATATATTATATATAGATGAAAAATTAAGGAGGTACTTTATGGAACAAGAAAGTATGGACAACAAGCGCTTAATAATTGCCATTAGTTTTGATGAAAACAAAGGCACTTATGAAGTAAAATTACCAGCAGGTAGTAATCTTGCAGAAGCAGCATTTGGTATTTCAGCATTTATCAAATGTTTGGTTCGTGACAAGGTTATTAAAACACCAACTGAGTTCATCGAACAAATTCAAAAATACACGTTTGATGTTCAGTACAAAGAATTGGAGGAAGAAAATGAAAACAAGTCTTAAAAAAGGTTATATGGAAGATGCAGGTGCAGACGTTATTTTGTCAGAACAAGTTGTTTTTAAGTCTCACAAAATGACAATCGTAGACCTTGGTGCAATTTGTACACCTGCACCTGAGTGTATGGGTTATCTTGTTGCAAGAACAAGCGCAGCAAAGAAAGGTTTAATGGTTCAATCTTGTCCGATTGACTCTTATTATGAAGGTCCGGTACATGCTATTGTATATAATGCTTCTGATGAAGATATTGTATATAAACCAGATGAAGCATTTTGTCAGCTTGTAATTATACCGATTAAGACCACTCGGAACGTTCCTTGCAAAAAGGAAGGTCGCAGAAGCGATAGTTGCTTTGGAGGTACAGATGAAAAACATTAAAGTTGAGGTACTTAACCCAAATATTATTGAAGATACAATCAAAATGATGGCAATTGGTGCAAGATTGACTCAACACAGTCATAGTATTAAAGACTTGGAAGACTTCAATAATTTGTATAACACACCTGCTTCATCAAAATTGATTGCAAAACTCAATGATTTGCCTCATCCAACGCTTCTTCACTTCACAAAAATCAATGTTGTTGTATTTGGTGCATCTCGTAGGTTCCTTGCACAAATCACTCGGCATCAAGAAAATGTGAAATTTATGTCTGGTAGTTTGCAATATAGTGACTTTTCTGACAATGCTGAAGTTGCAGTACCTTATGAAATTATTGGTACTGAGTTTGAAGAACCTTATAAAGCTCAATGCAAAGAAGCAATGGATATGTATGCAAGCCTTCAGAAAGCTTGTGGCGTGGATAATGATTCTGCAGGTTATGTTGCACCGCAAGGTTTGCGTAACGTTCTTATCATTAGCGCAACTCCTTTTCAATGGAAGCATATGATTGCGCAAAGAATTTGCAGACGGAACACGGCAGAAACGCGATATGTGATGCTTCTTATATGGAGCGAGTTATATAAGTTAGCACCTCAAATCTTTAATGAAGATACGACAGGTTGTTTCTGTATGACAAGTTTTTGTAAAGAAGGTTCGATGAGCTGTCATAGACCTATTAACTTCAATGATACGCCAGACGATATACTTAGTAAAGATTTTCCAAAATTGTATAAGGAGAATAAATGTTAATTCTTGTAGAAGGTGGTGATGGTTCTGGCAAATCGACTCTTGTAGAAACTCTTAGAAAGTTTAATTTTAAGATTGCAAAGCCTGCAGCATTACAAAACAAGCATCAGTTTGAGTATTATGAACGACTTGCTTTACAAAGTATTTATGCTGAACAGAATGTAGTTCTTGATAGAAGCTTTTTATCGGAACTTGTATATCGTATTTATGATAAGAAGAAACCGCGGCTTGGACTTGGTGAAATATTTTCTCTTCTTAAATATTGCAAAATTATTCTTTGCGAGACTGGTACACAGTTTCAAGATGCAATGGCAAGAGGTGAAGATAACATAACTAAGGAAGAAGATAGTAGACAAATTAAATTTTTGTATCGACAATATATTGCACTGATTGAGCAGTTCGAAAATGTTCCAGTGCTTAGATACAACTGGCAGAAAAACAAAATGATTGAAGTCATTTCGTTTATAAATCAGACTAATACAAGGAGGTAACAAAATGCAGTATGACAGCTTTATTACCCATGATATAGATTTCTATATGGGTAACCCGAAGAGCGGCAAAACTTTAATTGCAGGCAGTTATCCAAAACCGATGCTTTATGTATCGATTGGCAATGACGGTGGCGGACGAGTTTTGATGATGCGTTATAGGCAAGACGTTGAGAAAGGCTTAATTAAAGTTAAGAATATCAATAACGACTTACCTATTGGCGGTATCATTAAAGAAACGTCTTGTGAGAAACTTGCAAAATTGTTAGCTGAGCTTCGAAAGCCAGATGCAGATAAGTTTAAAACAATTGTAGTTGACACTGTTGGTGCGCTACAAGATGATTATAAAGCTTATCTCGAACTTAAGAAGAAGGGTGTTCCCCTTTCTCAGCAAGAGTGGGGTGACGTTGGCAGAATGGTTCTTAACTTAAAGGACAATATGAAACGTTTCTCTGGTGAAACAGGTACCAAAATTGTGTGGATAACTCACACAAGAGAACAAGAGGTAACTGAAACGAGTGGTTTGAACAAGGAAATCAGAATTGTACCTGATTTGACTATTCAAACTGGCAAGAAGTTTATGAAAGATGCTTCAAACATTTTCTATTGTTGTCGTAAAACAATTATCAACGACAAAGGTGAACGTACCGTTAAGTTCCTTACTTACGTAGGACCCCATCCGTTGATTGATACCGGCACAAGAGATATGTATTTGGAGCAAGGTGAGTTTGTTGAAAACTTCACTTATGACAAATGGCAAGCTATGATTAAAGCGGGACATTTAATCGCAGCTAACGTATTAGTTCCCGAAGAAAACAAAGAAAATGAAAATGCCAAAGAGGCAGAGGAGTAAATTAAAATGATTGAAAAGTTTAGTGATTATGAAGGCGGACAGTTTCTCAACCAGGCTGGTAGATTTGTATTTACCGTAGAAAATGCTGAAATTAAAGACAGCTCGAAAGGTGACCCGATGGTAGTACTTACCGTTAAAGCACCTGAAGGTACGACAACTCTTTATAAGTCTCTTGTACCTAAAGCAAGATGGTCTTATAACAATCTTATCAAAGCGTGCTTGCATTTGAATACGATTGAGAAAATCAACAATTTCCAGTGTGATTATATGACTATTCACAATGACCTTATTGGTACGAAGTTCATCGGTACGGTTGTTGAAGACGTGTATAACAAGGAAGTTAAGACGCCTCTTGATGATGGTACGTTCCAGACTGAAATTGTTCCGACGAAGTCGTACAAAATCACGAAGTATGAAGATACTGAAATTGAAGACGAATGCGACTAAGTTACCTCAAGGCGGTGAGCAATCACCGTCTATATGGAAGGCACAGTAATTTAGTGGTGCAACTCCACTACCTTCCACCAAAACTTATTGAAGGAGGTAACTTATGCAAACGGAAAGAGAAAGTAAAGTGCAAAAGAAAACAATAGACATACTCCGCAAATATGGTTGTTATGTTTATAAAAATGCACAAAGTGCTTTCACAGAAAAAGGTAGACCAGACTTAACTGCTTGTGTTCCTGTAAAGCTTGGAACTCTTGAAGAGATTTATGGCAAGGATGCAACGCTTGGTATTTTTCTTGGAATAGAAATGAAACGTGATGGTCATCTTGGTGAGGTGAGCGATGCACAACAAATTGTAGGTCGCAAAATTATGAGGTCTAAAGGGTTATGGTTTGCAATTGATGACCCGCTTGTAATTGAAGCGCTTATGTTAAAATTTAAGGTGGTAAGACAAGATGAATTACAATGAGTATTTACAAAACGAACGGCCGTATCAAGAGTACGGCTGTAACTTTTTATTGGAGCGTAAGCACGCTTGTCTATTTTATAAACCTGGTAAAGGTAAAACATATCCGGTAGTTAAAGCAGTTAGAGAAGTTGAAGTTACAAAGAAGCGTGACATTAGAGTTCTTGTTTTATCAACTGCAGCAGCAATTAAAATGATGTGGCTTGTTGATATTGACCCTCAAAAAATTATGCCGAAACAAACTGAGTATATGTCTTTTACAAAAGCAGTGCAAGATAAAGTTAAACCGACTTTACTTAAAACTTTGTGGGACGTAATTATTATCGACGAGTGTCATCATATTAAAGCACATAATACAAAAATCTCTAAACTTGTATATCAACTTACAAAGAAATGTGAATATGTATTTGGTTTAACAGGCACACCTCGCGGCAATAGTGACGTTGATATTTATTGCCAGTTTCACAATATGAATGTTTCAGGTTGGGGCGATATTTCATATACACTATTTGTAAATACTTGTTGTGACGTTGATACAAAATTTGTAAGAGGTATTGCAATTAAAACGCCTACTGCTATTAACCAAAAGTACAGAGGCGGTTTTGAAAAGAATGTTGCAATGTATTCGCAGCGCAAAGATTATGATGACTCTGACAATATGCCTGAGCTTAATATCAATACTGTGAAACTTCCTTTTACACCAAGCAAAGAATATTTACAAGTTGAACAAGGCGTATTACAAATGAGTGATTATGAAACGACTTTAAACAAGTTAACTGCTATTTGTAAATTGCAGCAACTTGCAAATGGTTTTGTGTATATCACTGATGAATACGATGAAGAAAAAAGAACATTTAAACTTGATGGTAAGAACTTAAAACACGACTGGTTACGAGATAATTTAAAAAGTAATTCCGTTATTGTATATCGATATGCTGAAGATTATAATCAACTTTGTAATCTTATGAATGAGATAAACAAAACTTATACGAACAGTGTTGCAGAGTTTAAAGCCGGTAAAGCAAGTATATTGTTATTACAATGTTCTCAATCTGAGTCTTTTAACTTGCAGCAATGTGCAAATCTTATTTTTTATACAATGGACTATTCATTTATTAACTTTGACCAGATGCTTCACAGAGTATATCGTATGGGTCAGAAAGAACAAGTAAATATTACAGTTCTTATAAATGATGGTAGCATTGAGAATAAGATTTGGAATGCAGTAGATAGAAAGCAAACTTTATCACAGTTATTTTATGCGATTAAAGGAGAAGTATAATGGACGAAAATCTTGCAAGACTTAATAGAATTTATCCTGATAGTAAGTATGTACTTATTCCAAAATATAATGCAGAACAATGGGAGGGGGTAACTTATGATAGTGGCAAAGATAATAAAGCTGCGCTTAATAAATGGAAATCTAATCCACTTAGTTATGAGCAAGCTGAACAAAAAGCTGAAGAAGGTTATCGTATAGGCTGGGTTATTCCTAAAGGTTATGTTGTAGTTGACGTAGACAATGAAGATGACCCTATGTCCGCAGAAAAGTTGGAGCAACTTCTTAATAAGTTTGAAGTTAATTACTCTTACAATTATACAAGCCGTGGCACTCACTTTTTGTTAAAGGATGAAAGTGAAACAATTAAAACGGATAGCCATTCTAAATGTGCACTTAATATTGTTATTGATACACGCGCAAATGAGAGTGGCTATATTATCTTACCTTGTAATGACCCTCATCGAGCATGGGGACATTGGGGTGATAGTGTTGAGGATATACCCTACTTTCTTAAACCATTACTCAAAGATACTACACCGAGTTTCATCGGTATGGTTGATGGTGATGGTCGCAATGATGCACTTTGGAAATGGCGTAGTCGATTAGAGCAAGTGCATAAACTTACACCACAAGAAATTGAAAAGAGTATTCGTATTATTAACGAAAATTTGTTTCAAATTGCAATTCCAAATAATGAGTTGTTTAAGACAGTTCTTCGTACTAAAGAAAAGAAAGAAGATAAAGTTGAAAAACAAAATATATTGAACAAGTATGCAGATGACTTAATCAGTCAGTTTGATATTATATCAAGAGGCTCTAACTTTTATAAGTTCACAGGTATTTATTATGAACCGATTTCTGATATTGAACTTGAGCAGCTTATTCACCAGACAATAAGTACTAACTTAAGTCACGGACAGCGTATTGAAATTCTCGAGTTTGTTAAAGTTAAGACTCAGCAGCCTGCAGATTTGTTTGATAAAGAATGGTATAAGATTGCTTGTAAAAATGGTATACTTAATTTTGTGAGTGGTGAACTTGAAACACCTAACAAGACCGAGCTTAATACAATTTTTATTCCATTTGAGTATGACAATGACCCGCCTTATTCACCTCGTATCGACCAGTTTATGAAAGAAATTACTAATGGTGATATTACAAAGATAAATTTCTTGTATCAAGTTGCAGGTTATTGTTTGCTTAAGAAAAATATGTTTGCAAAGTTTTTTATTTTCTTAGGCGAAGGCGGTACAGGTAAATCAACTTATATGAACTTACTTTGTAAGATGGTTGGTGAAAAGAACTGCGCGCGAGTTGCATTATCTGACTTTGATAAAGATTATTACTTATCTGGTCTAATGTCCAAACTTGTAAACGTTGATGATGACGTTATGGACAATAAAGCACTTGAAGGTGTTGGCAAGTTCAAATCAATGATTTCAGGTGACCCTATTTCTGCAAGACAGATTTACAAAGACGTTGTAACGTTTACACCATACTGTACTTGCATTTTCTCTTGCAACAAGCTTCCAAAAATTATGGATAAAACAACTGGTCTTTATCGTCGTCTTGTTATTGTAGAACTTAATAACAAAGTTAAGACTCCTGACCCTTTGTTTATGGCAAAAGTTACAGATGAAGATATGCAGTACTTTTTGTTTAAAGCGGTTGAAGGTATTAAACAAGCAATTGAAGAAGGTCATTTTGCAATAAATGAAACAGAAGCCGAATTACTTAGACGGTTTAAACGTAGACAAAGTGCATTGAGTGAATGGCTTTATGAAAACAATATTTGTTTTGGCGACTTAATTGGTAATAAAGTACTTCCTTTATATTCTCAGTTTAGAGATTGGTGTAATACAAACGGGTATACAAAAATACCTGCGGCTTATTCATTTAAGGAAGATATTTGTGCAATGTACGGTATCGAACTTGATTTAGTAAAATTAAGCAATGGTGGTTTAGGTGGTCAATGTTTCACAAAGCGCGGTGAATATGACCCGACTTATAAACCATTTTGATGGAGGTAATAATATGTTAATGAGATTTTTCGACTTTGAAGTTTTTCCACATTGGTGGTGCTGTACGTTTGGTGATTTGCATAATGAAAAGGATGACGTTGATGAAAGTATTAAAGACACTTTTATTGTGGTCACTTCTGATATGCCAGATGCAAGAGAACGTTTATTGAGTTTAATGAAAGAAAATAACGTTTGTGTTGTAGGCTACAATATTAAGTATTATGACTTAATGATTGCAAATGCAATATATCAAGGTTTTACACCTGAACAAGTTAAGATTGTCAATGATATAATCATTAGACCCGACTTAGCTTGGAGTACTAAAGAGCATTTAAGATTACAATCTTTTGCAAAGAAGAGATTATCTGGTTGTGTATATCAAGACTTAATGGATGACAACGATGGTTCTCTTAAAGAAAAAGAAGCTATTCTTGGTCTTGACATTATGGAAAGTGAAGTTCCATTTGATAAAGAAGATTTAACTGAATATGACAAAGTTGATGTTATCAAATATAACAAGCATGACGTTTATGCTTCAATGATTTTTTATCAGAAAGTTTGTTACAATTATACACAAACAAAGTTAATGCTTGGGCATAAATTTAATATTCCAGAAGCTACTTGTCATATGGCAACTAATGCAAACCTTGTAGCTAAAGCACTTAAAGCGGTTAGATGCACTTTTGCAGATGCCGATAAAGTTGATATTAACTTGCCTAAAAAGATTGATACTTATTGCAAAATAAATATTCCAGTAGAAGTACTTAACTATGTATTAACAAATCAAAGTGGACTTCATGTAAAGTTATTTGGTAATGAAGTTGATTTTGGTAACGGCGGTATTCATTCTACTTTAGCAAGTAACTTATATGTAGAGTCTGATGATGAGTGGATATTAGTAAACGTTGATGCTCGTTCGTATTATCCTTCAATGCTTATACAATTTGCATTACTTAGTCGGGCAGTTCATCAACCGCAAATCTTTGTGGATATTTATGATGAGCGTGTTACAATTAAAGGTAAACCGTCAAGTGAAAAAACAGATTGGGACAAACTTCTTGAAGCCGCGCTTAAGTTAATTCTTAATACAACTTATGGTGCAAGTGGTAACAAATGGCTTGATTTGTACGACCCTTATATGTGTACTTCAACTTGTAGAGTTGGTCAATTATTCTTAGCCGCATTAGCTTGTAAGATTTATAGAGAAATTCCAGGTACAAAAATTATTCAAACTAATACGGATGGTATTCTTGCTTATGTGCGCCGCAAAGATTTAGATAAACTTAAAGCGTTACAAGCAGAATGGACTAGAGTATCCGGCATCAATATGGACACCGATTATGTAAGTAAAATATGGCAAAGAGACGTTAACAATTATTTACTTGTTAAAGAAGATGGCAGTATCAAAAAGAAAGGTGGTTGGCTTAATGATACGTATGTTAATAAAGGTACAGTTAAGCTCAGTCCTCTCACTGCATATATTTGTGCAAAAGCTGCAACCAAATTCTTATTAGATGGAACTGATATTGTAGAAACAATTTATGCAGGAAATAAATTATCTGACTTTGTTATGACTTGTAAGAAAGGTCCTACTTATAGAGGTGTTATTCAAAAGTTTGAAGACGGTAGTGAGCAAGAGTTATTCAAATGTAATAGAGTTATTGCAACAACCGATACAAGTTACGGTATGCTTTATAAATATAAAATGTTTAAAGGCAATTTGCAATATACTAAAATGCCGAATATTCCAGAGCACTGTCGTACAATGAATGAAGATTTAGCCTCCTATGATTTTAGGGAGATTAGAAAGAAATTAGACTACATATTTTATATTATTAGGGCGCAAGACTTATTAGACATACAATGGCAAAAATTGAGCGGTTTATCAATAACTCGCACGAATTCTTTCGATTATGTTTAATATTGACGAATATTGATTGATTTTAATATATAATATTCGCAAATCTTAATCTTCCTTGATATAATATATAGGCCCAAAAGATTACACATTAAAAATTTTAGGAGGTAAAAAGCAAAATGACAGTATTTACTGAAACATATATTCCGTATGAATTTAGTAACAAAATGGACTGTTACAAGTACGTTGTTAACCGCGCACTTAATATACAAAAGTCATTACGGTTTATAGAAAAAGATACAGAGCACCTTACTGTTAGATGCCCTGTATCAGCTGACTATTTAGATATTATTGGTGAACCAGAAGAAATAGAGTGGTTACACATGATGCTTAAAAACCGTCATTGGTATAAACCTTAATAGAAACCTTTCTTACTCTTTGTTCCGATATACACATTTTTAATACTTAATTTTTTAAGAACTTTATATTCTTCTTCGGTTGTATAATATTTATAACCGTTAGAAGTATATACATAAATCTTAGCATACGAAGCGTTATCTGACATTAAACGTTGGATAACGCTTTTCTTTTGCTTTTGCGTCATCTTGCTATAAACAAGTTCTACATAAGTTCCATCCTCCTTCTTAACTTTATATTTCTTTTTGCTTGCAAACAATTCTGCAAGAGAGTCTTTGTTTAATTCACCGTACTTCTTATTAAGTTTAGCAGTATCTTTTGAGTCAAGCTTCTTGTCTTCATAATTGCCAGTCAAGTAGCTCTTATTAACTCCTTGCGCTAAAGCTTCTTTCTCAATGTCAGTCACTTTATAAGGGCTAATATCAATAGGACTATTAGCATTGATGAGCTTCACAAGATGAGGCAAGTAGTATTTGCTCTGTACCTTACCAGTGTAAATATCAATCTTCTTGGGAAGTGCATACACGAAGCCAGGAACAGCTTGAACCATAGCACGTTGCATAAAGTTAAGTGCTCCGTTCTTACTATATTGCGGTGCGAACGAATACAAGTTTCGAGTGAATGCTTTCCAGAAATTAGGTATGAATGATAACATTGCATTCTCGGTTGTATTAACAAGATAATCTGCAAAGCTGCTAGAATAAGTAATATTGCTATACAAATCATTAAATACAAAGTCGTCAAACAAGCCGCTTGTAGTAGCTTTCATAACTTCCCAGAAAGATTTATTGTTATCACCGAAGATACTCGACATTGTGATACCCATCAAAATACCTTGAGTACCAAAGATACCACTTATATCAACATAGAAATTAGTGCCGATACGAAGTTTGGGTTTGTCATCTTCGTCATCGATAGCTGCAAGACCGATAGCCCCAAGCAAGAGACCAATCAATAAACCTGCACTTCCTACAATACCTTTACCAATTTGTTGTTTAGCAAAGTATTCTGCAAACCGAGGACTCACAGAGCTTTGACCTTTACTGCTTGCTTCAGCACGTTTCTTTTCCCATCTTCCAATTGTATTCTCAAGCTTAGCATAATTGATTACACCAAGCGCAAGACCGGCAGGTGTATAATTAAGGCCTTCAAGGAACCAGTTAACACCAGCAGAACCAAAAGGAAGTATTTGTTTGAATACGAAATAACCAGCAGCACCAAGCCTATTACGAATAGCATTTTCAATACTGTTAACAAAGTTACGTCTGTGCATGTACTTGTAAGCGGCAGCAGCATAAGCTTCAGCAAGAGTATCAAGAACTTGGCTACTATAACCTTGGCTTAAGTCAACTTTATCTTCTACAAGCATTTTACCGAACAAACGTTTAGTTTCTTTCTTTATCCACGGGTCATCAGACAACCAGCGGAATGTAAAGTCAGAGACTTTGTTCATCGTTTCCATTACAGCTTTAGCAGCTTTATTATTAACGTTCTTTGTATCAAACATTTGGTCGCCGAACATTTTAATAATAATTGCTTTAGCCATAGTATTAGCAGCACTTTGTATACCTTGGTCTTTCTTAACGGTAGCCTTATCTTCAAAGTACTTAGACAAACCGTCAGACAATGTATCATAGAAGGAATATTTCTCAATAATTTTGCCATTAGCGTCTGTCTTTGTATACAGAGTTTCATTAAACATTTTATCAACAAAAGCTGCTGTAGTTGAATCAACTTGTGTACCACTTATTTTATATTGTTTATATTCCAATTGTTTAATACCAGGTAATTTACCTTTGAACTCTGCAGGAATTTCGATTGCATTAGGGTTAGCTTTACGCCATTCTTCGAACTTAGCAAGTATAGCTTCTTTCTTTGCACGAGACTTAGATATTGCAAGGTCACCAAGTTTCTCAGTAATCTTACCAAACTTGTCTACAACAAAGTTAGAAGTTGCATTTCGTATCGCAGTACCAGGCGCAGATAACATTGCCCAGCGCTCAATCTTCCAAAGAGTGTCCCAAACTTTATCACCTTTCTTATGCTCAATTTGTTTCTCTTTAACTTCGTTTTGTATCTTAGCAAGAGCTTCTTCAATAGCAGTAATCTTTTCTTTATTAAGCTGTTCAGTAGTCTTACCTTCAATACCACTCGTAGGTTTCTTAAGCGCGGTAACAAGTTCCTTAACGCTGGCTTCGTCTACGTCAATACCATAATATTGCTGTAATGCAGAAGTAATTCGCTTTGCAGGGTTAACAAGACCAAGCACCTTACTCCAAACAGACATTATAGTAGCAGCAGTACTTACAGGCGTGTTCATTAAAGCATTAAGCTGTTCTACAGTATCAGAGTCAAATTGATAGATGCCATTATTCATTAAGTCTGTAAAATTAGCAAGAACCATAAGTCTGATTGACTCATAAACACGAATATCATTACGAGTTACGTCGCCTTCAAGTGCAAGACTGTGGCTATAGAAATCAATAATCTCAGCCGCTTCTTCTTGGGTGATTGTATCAAGTTTACCAGAGTTTTTCTCAAAGAATTCTTTAACACTTACTTCAATATTAGGGTCATTGACATCAGCAACATATTTAACAGTTGACTCGCTTGTATCAGAGAACTGTGTTTTGAGAAGTTCTTCAAGTTTAGCAGGCATATTCTTGTTACTGTAAATATCAAAGTGAGTACCATCGGGAAACCGCATTTCTGCAAGTTGTTTGTATTTAGCAACTTCACCTTTCAAGCTTTTCACTTTTTCTTGTAACCGAGCTTTGTCACCTTTCAACTTTTCATTCTGAGCTTTTCTACGGTCAGCAGTATCAAAGATTGCTTTAGCAGTAGCATTGTTCCAATAACCTAATTTTGCTTTACGACTAATCTCTTTAAGAGTTTCTTCGGCTTTATAATATTCAGAAATATCTTTACCTTGCCACCACTTATTGATTTGGCCGTCTTTGAAGTATTCAGGATAATCAGCTTCAGCTTTTGCTTTTGCTTTAGGTGATAAGTAACCCATAATCTTACGACCAATACGGTTAATATTATCACTTACTGTCTTTTTAGGACGTTCAGGGAATAATCGTTCGTCTTTCTTACTCGCTTCAACAACAGCTTTAAGCATCTTATTACTACCAGTTACATTTTCATACTGAGCAGCAAAATAACGTTCTTCAAGTTCGTCTCTGCTAAGTTTGTTTACAAGACTAGGTATCTCAGCAATTTTAGCATCGGCATCTTCTTGATTTATTATACCTTGCTCAATTTGATTGTAAATTTGTCTTGCAAGGAAAAGTTTAAGTTTGGTATTCATTACCTCCACTGGAACGTCACCAACAACTTGATTAAAAGCATCGGTTGAATTAGGGTCACTAATCAAATCAATTAACTCACGACTTGTATCATCACCTTTGTTACCACTAACTTGGCGATTAAGGCTACTTTCTTTTCTGATTTCATCAGGAGCTTTATAACCACTAAGTATTAGCCAATAAACATATCCTGCAGCACGGCCACCGGACTCGATACTACCATCAAAGTCATTAGCCCATACAATACGAGATGCTCCAGTTTTAGCGTCAGTAAGTCCTTCCATTACCTTACTATATGTAAGGGCGTGTTTAAGATACGCTTTACCAAGGGGCGAGTTAGCACCTTTCTCAGTTTTAAGTTCATCAATAAGTGCATCAAATTTTTCCTGACTAATTTTCTTTTCAGTCATTTCAGTACGGCCAGTATCTCTGAGTGCACACCACATTGCATAATATTGCATAGACTTTGTAGTAGCAAGCTCATTAAGCTGTTTAAAAGATTTAATTACTGGATTATGAAAGAATATTTTATTAAGCAATTTCCAAGTATAATCATTTACTTTGTTTGCATCAATAGTACGTATCCATTCCATAGTCTTATCATAAGTGAGAGTACCTTGCTTACTCCCTCCAATATATTTCCACAAAGACTTATTCAAAAATGCAGGATTAGCGGCATCAATAAATGTTCTTGTTTCAGGGTCTATTTGAATAGGTCTATATTTTCTAATAAAGTATTTCATATTTGTTTTTGCAGCTTCTTTATTAGGAACATAACGAGGTGCAGCAGGCTGAACTTCTGCGTCAGTTACTACATTCTTTTTATGCTTTGCAATATACGCTTCCTTTTTAAGACGTTTTTGTTCAGCTCTCAGTTCTTTGAGATAAGCTTCTTTTTCTTCTTTGCTCATTCCTTCAAGTTGAGCTCTTTCTTCAGGACTAAGACCGTCATCTACTTCACTCATAGACAAAATATGAGAATTACCATTTTGGTCGAAGGCATAAAAAGTTTTTAATTTGCCTTCAATTTCGTTTAATTCTTCTTCAGTATATACGTTCATTTTATTTATATCAATATCATCTTGTAAAGAAAGTAATTGATGCGGTACTTTGAGTTCGATAGATACTTGATTGAACTGCTTTATGCTAGAACGTAATATTGCCATAACATTTTCAAATACATTATATGATATACCACTTTCAAGTTTAACTTTAAAATTACCATTATTATTTGAAATGCGAATAATATTACCAAGAAGTTGTTTTTCTTCGGCATTGTTAAGTTGATTAGCCTTAGAATAATCTCTTATAAACGTAACTATTTCTAAATTAGTATTTACGTCAGAGTCGTACTGATTACGTACCATAATATTGTTATTAGGTAAAATATAAAAATCTTGATAATCATAAATGGCTAATTTTTTATTATCAAAACTATTATACTCAGCTCCACCCTCTTTCGGAATAGACTTAAGATTAAGTTTCTTTTTAAGCTCGCTACTTATTTTGTCTAAAGCTTTATAGGTTACAAATTTATAGTTATCAGTAATATAAGTATTATATTTATAATCAGAAGGGTCAAGAGTAATTTCACCGCCTATACTAATATAACAATGATAAGTATTTGCGTGAGAAGCATTTGAAGTAGGTATAAGTATTTCATTCTCGTCAGCAATGTAACCAGTTATTTCTTTAGGTTTAATTACGCCGGCAGTAATATAAAAGTTGGTAAATAAAGAATTACGACCTTCTTGCATCGCGCTTGCTATACTACTATAATAACCATAACTATCACTGCCATGCCCACTATAACTACTGCCGCCAAGTGTATCACCAGCTATTGCTGAAACAAACTCGGAAGGAATATAATATGGTTTAGTTTGTATTCTACAAAAAGGAATATCTGTATCAAGAAAATTCTCATATGGAATTGTTGGAGCAATATCAAGCCATAATTTTTTAAGCATAATAGTATATACTTCTTGATTATTCTTTATATAATCGAATAATGCTTCTCTAGCTTTATCATTAAATATTCGTTGCTGATTGTTAATATCACCAATATTAGCTCTGTACCAGTTATCAACAACTTCACTGCTTCTAATATTTTTCCACTGTGCTTCAATATTAGCTATTTCATTAGGTGTTGCTTTAGTATCAGAACCATAGATTTGATTTCTATATAAATATTCTTGATAATCATCGGTATCTACAAGGTCGTGAACAAGTTTAACTCTACCAAACTCTTCATATACAGGATAAGCATAAGATAATAAAGCGTCATCTGTTTTAGTGTCTTTAGTACCTTTAGTTCTATCGGGTAACGGTTCTGCACCAGTAACATCAAAGGTACCAAACGGAGTATCAAGATAAGTTTTATTGCCAACGTCTCTTCTAAACATAGGTACGCGTAAGGGTGCAGCAAAATAACTTTGACGTCCTTGCCAGCCACGTGCATCTATTTCACCAGTAACACAAGTATAAACCAACCGGCTAAGCGTATCAAAAGCAGCTGCATCAGTTAAACCTTTAACGTTAAGCTCAGGAAAATATTCACGCGCTGCCTCAAGTATTTTATAACCAGAAGCAAAAGGCAAAGTTGTAAAATCTATATAACCGAAACCAGCACTAAAATTATTTTGATGTTGTATAGCATGCTCAAATTCATGCAGTACTTCATAACGTAATTCATTATCGGGCTTATCAATAATTTTTCCATTAGTAAGTTCACGTTTGGTAGTCAAGTATATAGTATTTAACGTGTAATCATAATTAGAAGGACCTACTTTATCAAGTAACTTAATTTTAGTATCTTTTAAATTACCATATAAATATTTCGCCTGAATAATATCACTAATTTTAGTATCTTTAGTAATTACAAAATTTTCATCTTTTGCAATACTGTAGAAAGGTTTTAAATCAGCTAAACCATATTCACCATTATTATATTTTACAATAGATACAGTACCAGTATCAGCCAAAATATTATCACGCAAATATGTAAAAGTAGTACTTTCAGTAACTACACCATAAGTGTTTCTAATTTCTCTTTGAGTATCACTCGACAGAAGTTGAGGGTCGCGAATATAGTCAGTAATATTATAGTAGTTCTTTGCAGCGGCGTTAATATCTTTAGAAATATACTTTTCATAATATTCATGTGTATTGAACAATTTGTTAGTAACAATATTTTCTGCAAAATCAGGTGCGAATTCAGAGAAACGCATAGCCTTTAAATGAGCCTGATATTGTGTATTTTCAGTAATATTCTCAACAATAGTGTACGTACCATTTTTAGCAATATTAAGAGTATATGCATTGCCACTTGCTGCAAGCAATTGTTCTCTATAATATTCCTTGCGAAATTCTTGACGTTCGGGTATAGTACCACTTTCACCTGGAACTTCGGTACTCATCCAAGTTTGCAATGTAACATTGTTATTAAGAAGTATCTTAGCTAACTGCCAATTAGCATTAGTACTAAGCTCAGGATAAACTACGCCATCGAAATTACTTCTGTACTGTCCAATATAATAATTGTTAAGTTCATTAAGGGCTTGCGTTCTTGTAGTTTCACTGCCGCCAGTAAGTTTATAGAAAGTAATCTTCTTATTAGCGTCAGGAATAGGCATAGCATCAATACGCTTTTTAAGTATCTCAAGGTCGGCGTCTGTAGTTTTGCCAGCTTTAATTCTATTACCAACTTCAAGATTATAGCGATGAGAGTCAACATAACTTCTCTGAGCAGAAGTTAAAAGAGACGTAAAATCGGTAGTAACATTATCTTGCACAAGCAAATATTCAATAACTGCTTTCTGCCATTCTTTCTTTGTATTCTCAAGTTGAAGTTTATACATATCGTTCGTGATAGTATCACCAGTAGCAACTTCAGTGATAGTATCTAATTGCAATAACAATTTTCTTGCAACTTGCGACGTTTGATATAAGCACTGTTTGTAGAATTCGCTATCATTAAGCAATGTAGCAACAGCTTCTTCTGCAGTAGCATCAGCTCTATGATAGTTTGCTTTATACAGATTATGAATTTCAGTAATAGCATACTTAAGGTCCGGCACTTTGATAAGATTATCAATGAGTGCATTACTTGCATCATTCTTACGTACATCAAGTAAAATATCGGAAGAAGAGTCAATCATATTTTGAGGTATGATACGATGACCATTGACGTTAATACTATTAGTACCATCTTCGGAAATAGATACACTCTTAGTATTAGGCATTAACAACAAGTCATCAATTTTAGCTTTAGCATCTTTCTGAGCCTTACTACGAGGTTTAATTTCTTGTTCAGGTTTAGTAGCTTCTTCTTTGATATGCGTTTCTTTAATTTTAGTAATATTAGCATCTTGCATTTTCTTAGCAAGTAATTCTTTTTCAGCCGCAGTAAAAGCCTCATATCTACTTGCTACATACGATGATGCTAAATTCATAACTTCAGTATTAAGTTTATTTACTACAGCGGTCAAATCTGCTTCAACATAAGTTTGATTTGTTTGAGTAGTATATTGAGCAGCAAATTCCTGCATAAAGGAAATAACTCTTTCACTTGCTTCTTGGCCAATATTACCATAGAAAGATGCAAGTAACTGGAAGGACTGAACTGCCTGACCAAGCATGGCTTCGCGATATTCGATTGGCTGAGAAGTATCGTTACAAAATTCTTGAATTTCATGCATAAGAGATTTGGTATTTGCAATAATGTTCCAGCTCTTCCATTTGCTGAACTTCTTCATTACAGGCTTACCTTCTTCATCTGTAACAATTTCACCTTTCTTATTACGAAGTACTTCATCAGTCTCGATACGCTTAGTAGTAAGAACTTTAACTGCAGAAGTAAGACCTGAAACTAAAGCGCCTGCTGCAAAAGCACGGGCCATATCAGCAAAACTAAAACCTGCATAGTTCTGTAAAGGCGAAGGTCTAGTTCCAAATTTGCTATGAATAACATAAGTTGCAGTATTGATAAACTGTCCAGAATATTCCTGTAATGCTTCTTCAATACCATCTTTAAGCATATCGTTAATAAGACGCTTTCTACCAGAAATAACGCCCGATTTAGGACTATAATTAAACATAATCTGTTTCTCAGTAGTAGCGCCAAACGTATTCGCCATTACTTTCGTAACAGTATATTCTGCGGCAGCACGTAACGCAGCATTTGTTGCAAGATAAATCGTCGGGACACTTGCAAGACTTTCATCTTGACAAAGTTCTCGATAATTATTTGTAGCCATGCTACCCCAATATAATGCTTGTCCAGCTTTTTGAATAGCATGTCCAGTATTTACGAATACTTTTGCTGTAGACGTACCTTGCCCAGCTTTAGCAATAGCATTACCTCCATAATTAAACGCTGCCATTGTAAGTACTTGCCCAAGAGTATCGCCTAAAAGATTAGTAATATTATAGCCAGCGGTAGCTTTACCTTCGATAGTTACAAGGTCAGTATTTAAACGTTCCCATTCATACAATGATTTGCGTAAGTCATCAGTAGGCATAAAATTGATTTCACCAGCTTCTCTCCAAGCTTTATCAAATGCTGCCCATTTACCACCTTCTGTCTCATCACTAATTAAAGCCCTGATACTATTGAATAAACCAGTACCAACAGTAGCAACACCTTCAATCATATTTTCAGCTGTATTAAGAACTGATAATGTAATATTGCCAAGAGCCCCAGCAACGGTGTTAGTCGCTCTTTCAAGTACTCCCATATTTTCTTTAGCGATACGTTCTTGATTTTGCTTAATAATATTGCGTTGTGCTGTAGCGTATTCATCGAGCTGTTTCTGATAATACTCTTTCTCAGTCATCTGTATATTATGTTTTTGCGGATTACCTTGCTCATCATATACAGTTTCTTCATAATCTTTTTTCTTCTCGTCATCCAAGAATAAAGAAACGGCGAGCTGTTGCATTTTATGCTCGGTATCATACACGTCCCAATTAGGCAAGTTTCGAATAGCACTAATGGACATTTTTTCATTAGCGGTATTGATAGTACCTAATAGCGTGTCAAGGGACCCAGTCTTTGAATACTGGGTCCACGTGTCATTACCACCAAGCTCTTTGTACAGCTCGTCGTTTTGCAGTTTAGCTTTCGCTACACCATACGGGTTCTCATACTGTGTGTAAGTTAACATACATATACTCCTTTACTGCTCTTCGCAGTTATTTGAAATATCATTATTATATATTTTCCAAAACCTGCTTTATTAGATTTTAATATATAATAGGAATGCAATTTATATTCAATTGATATAATATATAGACTAAATTGATTATATATTAAAATCAATATAATCTACTTTTAGATTTAGTAGCACTGGCTTGTTTCTGAGTTTCGGCATATTTAGTCATCGCTACAAGAACGTTGTTGAATACTTCGGTTGCTTGCTTATTAAGTTCGCGGTTCTGAGCATCTTGTCTTTCGCCTTCTTTAACGCCGCTGTAAATGCCATTTGCAAACATAATACCTGCTCCAATAGCCGCTACAATAGCTCCAACAGGCGCACCTACACCAGTTGCAGCAAGTCCAGCAGCACCACCAAGCAATGTACTTCCAACAGCCGTCGCACCAGCAAGACTACCTGCTGCAGCAGTGCCAGCAGCACCAGCCGCAAAATTAGCAGCAGAAGTATTCATAATATTCCAGAACTTATCACTTTCACTTGCTGACAAACTTTCAATATCAGTTAAGCCAGTTATAAGAGTATCAAGACTCATACCAAGTTCTTGTTCTAAGTCTTTGTCGATGCCCATATCTTTAGCTACTTTTGTGAAGTTAGCAGCAAGGTCTTTAATCTTAGTTGTCTGGTCTTTAGACTTATCCTCAGTACTACTAAGAATATTGTCTAAGTCATTCTTAAAGTTCTCATATTGTTTATCAATTTGAGTAGCTTTAATACCAGTAACTCGTTCAGCATAGCTCCAAGTTCTATCAGTAGATTCTCTACCTGTTAAAGTACGGAAGCTACCAGCGACAGTACCTTCTTTAGTATAATTATAAGGGTCACCAGCAAACATATAATCAGCAAGGTCAGGGCTAGTGCTACGTATATAATCTTCCCAGCTCATTACATTTTCAAGACCTTCAGGAAGTTCGCCTTGCCCGATATAATTTTCTACAAAGTCTAAGTAATCAGTTAAATCTTCATTAGACTCATAACGACCTAATTCTTCATTATATGTATAAAAGTCTTTATAAAGTTCATCAACCGTCTTTAATCGCGCTTCGCCGTATCTTATATTGCCTTCCTCATCTCTTTCCCAATCACCTTTACCTTCATTAGCAGTTTCATCCCAAATAGCATCTTGAGTAAAGTAATTAGCAAATCGAGGGTCAGTAGTAAGTTGCGGTGCTTTCTCAAATAAATACTTTGTATAATCATACGCAGCATTTTCATAAGCTGCAAACTTCTCAGCTCTTTCAGTTAAAGCTTCATCAATAGCACTTACACCTTCTTGATAGCTCTTCTGAACTGCTTGTTCATTTTGTGCAAGATTTTGTCGGTATGTATTATAAGCTTCTTCGAGATTAAGTTGGTTTTCAGAAAGCATCTTTTGCTTACTTTCACCAAATAATGCACTACTTTCAATATTTGCACGGTTCTGCAAATAGGAAGTATACGCAGCTGTAGAAGCCTGCGTATAGTCCTTTACTAATTGATTTTCTGCTGCAATAGCAGATTGCTGATTTTGAGACAATAAATTTTCCCAAGTCTTACGGTTGTAATAATCTCTATTACTTTCCTGCAATACTGTTTTATATTGACCTGTAGTTAATGGCATTATCTTAACCTCTCTGTAATTCTATACTTAATTGCAATATTAGGAGTAACAAAAGCTTGAGGATATTTATCAGTCTTATCATTACTAACTTGCAATTGAAACGCATTAGTCTTAATGAAATTAACTCGCTTAATCATTGTAGTAAGTTGGTCAATGTCATATTCAACTGTGTCACTATCGGACAAATTGTTTAAGTTACGATAATTTGTAAACTTAAGCTTAAATCTTAAAGGCTTTCCGCTTTGTTCAGTTACAATAGAAACGCTACGGATATGCTTATAATTATTGGGAGCACCAAAATGCATCTTTTGCGTGGTGAAAGACCAATCGAAAGGAGTGAGCTCATTATCATACACTGATACCTCGTCAAATCTGAATTTATAAATATCACCTCGTCCAGTAACAAGAACTAAGTCTTCAGTGAATATATTATCGTTTATATACACAAGCTGCTTAGGAATCTGCGGCAATCTCCATATCCACCAAGATGAAGTTCTTAAATCATAAACAAGCATTCTTGGAGAAGTTGACTTATATAAGAATAACCAATTTTTGTATTGACAAAGTTTAATAGGACGTGTAGCATATTCCTGATATACGTCCATAATTGCTTCAGTTAAGTAGCGATAAATTTGCTCCGTGGACTGTACAAAATCTTGATAGTTAAGAGTAGACAAACCTTTAAGGGTTGTGATATAAATGTTGTTACCGTCATACGACAATAACATATCAGAACCGTCACGATTACCAAGAGCAAGTTTAGTCTTGCTTAAATAATAAACGTCATTGCTACTATCATAGGTGAGTTGATATGCTGTAGTTTCCAAAAAGATGCCCAAAGCTGTTTGCGAAAAGTTTACAAGGGCTGTGATTTTATCAGTAAAGATATTATCATTTTTAGTATTCTTTGGAATATAAAACAAATTCTTACCTTGCGCAATGTCAGTATCAATAAGCGTTTTACTTGACTTATAAAAGACATTTTCTTGAGATAAGCAAGTCGTAATAAAATCTACAGAATGTTCCGGCATTATATAATCTATGCTGCCTTTTACTAAATTGTCTACAGAAATGGTTTCCGTGTATTGATTAGAATAAATTATACCTTTGCTGTCCATCCAAATTGCAATGCCTGCGTCATCTATATATAATGGCCTTGATGCAAATAATAAATGTATTATCTCGTTGCCATTAACAAAATTAGTAGACATTAGCATGTTGTTTTTACTTAACTTTACTTGAGGACTTATAGTGGTAGTTGAAGTATACTGGTCATTAGTAGTAGTTACAGTACATGTGAAAGGTTTTTCGCTTCTTATAGTTACAATATTTGCTGTTATATTTTCATAATAGTAAGTGTAATAAGATTCCTCATGTTGCCGTAATAAATTATTAAGTATTACATTATAACGGCTAACTGTAATATTAGTACCATTTAAGGCATCAAGTGTAGCATATTTATAACCATTGTCGAATACTATCATATCTTCAACTTGATGACTTAATTCATTCCAAGTCAGTCCATTTGGTAAAAACCCAAACAACTTATATGTAACACTACTAATAGTCCCTTTAGAAGAGCCAGTAGCTTGTACAGCATTTGGAGTATAATACAAATTAGACCGATAAGCAATTGTACCTTCAATATTAAAACCTTCTGTTAAATTACTACAAAATATGTAATATTTTGTAGCATCACCAGTAATAAGTCTAATAGTTCCGCCTAAATAAACTACTAATAAACCAGTATCGCCTGTTTTGATTATACGTATCTTGTTATCAAGATTTTCAAGCATATCATTCCAAATTGATAAATCTGGCTTAGTTTCTTGAGTATTAAGAGTACAGAATTTCGTGCTACCTTTTGTACTATCACCTACTGCAAGCACACAGCCACTATAATAACAAGCAATAGATTCTAAATCGCCAGTTTCAGTTTGAGTAAACATTCGAGACGTAAACATTACTCCATACGCGAAAGTATAATCATCAGCATCGCCAAAAGCAATAGGAATAGAATAAGTTTCTCCCATGTAAGTTTCTTCTACTGCAATATTGCCGCTTTGTGGTTTAGCCCATAAACTGCGAACTGTACCTGGTAACAAATATTGACTAATTACTTTTGTAGTAATATCTATACCATTTATTGACAGGTAATCACCATCTATTATTTTACAAGTTTGAAATAATGTCCAATCAGAACTAGAAAATGCATCTATATTAGCAGTGTCTATTTTCTTTCTATAAATTTCAATACCCTCATTTGCGCCGCCTTGATTATAATTACAGTAATATACATATCCTCCTTGCCTTGATAATACTGGTATTTGTACTGGAGTAAAATGCCAATACTCATAACGCTTACCATCATTTACTATTTCATATTTTGGTAAAGTAAATTCATACCAAGTATAGCCATCTGCACTGATATAATTTTTACCATTATTATAGGTAGTATCAATATCTGCAATATCAGTATATAAATATACAAAAGTATTACTTGTTAATTTAGCAACTTGATACTGACCCTGCCCCGTAGTAGTTATAAATTGTCCTACTGTAGTATAAAATACTTTGTTGTTGTTCTTTACCCACGTAATTTTATATACATTAGTACCAATCCTAATAGTAACCTTTTTACCTTCTAAGCCAAGAGTATTAGGAACTTTAATGGCAGGGTCAAATAAATATCTTTGTATATAGCCAGAAGTTAATACATTTGGCTGCTGCAATATAAGCTTACCAGTGGAGTCAGCCGTATCAATTGTAAAAATGTCTGTTCCAGTATGAATTTCAGTTAAAGGAAAATACACAGCATCATCGTTCGTATAAAAATCAATTTTATTTTGACCATACACAATAGCTGTAATTTTATCAGTTTCAAATAAACAATATGCAAAATTCAACCAACACAAATAAATTGTTTGCGTTGTTTCATATAATTCAAAACCACTTTTATTCCAAGGAGCTGGACATGCAAGATAGTATGTACCAGGGTCTAATGACGCAGCATCATCTCTGGCTTGAATATGATAAAAAGTTTTGTCGTTAATCTTCCAAACTTTAACAACTTTCCACTCGCTATTGATTACAAATATCTGTTCAGGCGGACGCGTAGAAAGCTGATTCTCTTGGTTCACGTACATATTATTAACTTCAGTGAAAGTTTCTTGGTCGATACTAACATAGTTTTTATTAGTATTAAGACCTTTATATTCCAAGAAGTTCATGTACTGTTCACTAAGAGAATTAGTACTTATTGACATAGGATTACGTCTAATAGTTGCCATTACCAATCGCCTCCATTACTAATAACTTTATTTGTAGCATAGTCATTTTCGTTAATTCTTGCTAAGGCCATCTCATACTCGTTACGATAAATCGACGACTTTTGCTCATCATCAATTTTAAATAACTGACTTGCAATATACGAAGGCAAACATACAAGAATATCATCAGATATATCTAACTCAACGTCATCCTGGGTCGTAGGTGTAAAGAAAAACCATTTTGCAAAATACGCAATTTTACAGATACAAGGTTTCATAAAAATAATCTTGTTTCCTCGCTGTGCAAAATCTATATCTTTAAGCGGCTCGAGCTTATCGCAACCACAACAATCTTTTGTGACTTGCCAATTAGTATCATCTGACCATGCTACAAAATCGTCAGGCATCTTAATAGTGTCTCCGACATATACATACTGTTCATATACTTTAAGCGCATTGCGCTGTGCTTCAGTAGCTGTACTCAAATCGCAGGAATGGTCAAGTACAAAATACATTGCTTCTTGCCCGTATGTTTTTGCGATACAATCAAGTATCATATTTCTATCTGCTACCTTAAAATCTGCATAAGCTCTTTTAGCTTTAATTGCAGAAGTAATCTCAGTTAATGCTTCATTAGCGTAGAAAGGCATCTTTTCGATTAAGCCCTGGTCTACTGCAGCATCGACGGACAAGTCCATCTTTGCAAGTGTTGCTTGTTTAATATAACCCCAAGTAATCATTTGGCACCTCCATTTGGTTTTTGGATATTATTTTCCATATAATTTGATTATATGATTTTTAATATATAATATTTGAATATCTTATTATTCCTTAATAAAATATAAAGGCCATATATAATTATATATTAAAAATCATATAAGCAACTAATATAAAAAGAAAGACCGGCCGACTGTTATGCCGGGCCGGCCTCTCTTTTTGCGAAGTACTGTGAGCTGAATTATGCCTGCGCTTTAGTCGTAACCGTACCAACAACAGATACAGGTTTAACAACCGTAGCCTGAGGAACAATTTCCGTATAATCTGCAACTTCATCCCAAGCATTTGCGTTGCCTGCGGGAAGTCCGATATATACATACGCGATGCCTCTCCAAGTAGCGACGTTGATGTCAAATCTCTGACGACCATCATAGATGATACCTTTCGGTCTCTTCTGTTCGATTACGTCAAGAGTAAGAGCCAAACGTTCAGTAAATTCAAGGCCGTGGTTTTCAGCATTGTAGGACTTATCTACAATGAAGAAGCCTCTGCCACCTTTCGTCTGAGCCAGTGTATTGAGATAAGGAGTCGTCTTAAGAACTGCTTTCTTATACGCAGGATTCGGGTACATAGACTCACCCTGCTTGAACATATCCATCGAAAGAGCCGTTTCAATAGCAGCTTTCAACAGAGGGTCATTCGCAGCGACGATAGTCTTTTCACCCATAACGCCAGCATACTTGTTATTGTCATCTTTAAGGTTTTCCATATAAGTAATAACTTGATTGATAACGTCTGCAAGTTTAGCAATACGAGCAGGGTCGTCACCCTTATAGTCAATATTCGCGTAGAAGTTATTGGACTGATACGCGTTCGTAATCTCGTCAGCAGTCATACCATCACGTTTTACAATAGTGTGGTGATTGAAGAACAACGGATTCTTCGTGCCAGCAATATCACCGTCAGTCGTATCAGCGGAGTTGAGTTTCAGTCTCGACTTACCGTCTTTACCGTCACCACCCCAAACAACTTCGACGCCGTGACCTGCACCAAGAGCAGCCATTGCATATTCTACAATGTCACCGTGCCAACGTTTTACAAATGCGTTTGCAGTATCTTTGGCAGTGCCGTACTGTCTGTCTTCCAAGGTCTGCTGCGTAATAATGAACGAGCCCTGGAAAGTTCTCGTACGATACGTTGCCGAGAAACCTTCAGCCGTATTGAAGATAGGGCCAATAGCATAGTCATTCGTTTCTACAAATGCTTTGTCAAAGCCGATACTCGATACGTACGTTTCCTGGAACTTATCGATAGAGTTACGAGCATAAATCATATCGATAGGGTTTTCACGTTCCCAAGCTTCCTGCTGATTTTTAATCATAGCGTTCAGAGGTTCACCAAGAACGTTATAATCGGTACGATTTTTTAATGCTTCATCAATGTTAATAATCACACCCATTTCTGTTCACCTCCTTACGAATGGTCACTGCCATCTGCGGCAGGAATAACGTCTTCAAAGTTAATCACTTTGTAAAGCGCTACGTGTTTCCAAGGGTCAGTCTTCGCGGTCGGCGCTGTTGCTTTCGTCTGAGCCACTTTCGGGTCATAACGATAATCACGATTTTCAACCGGTACGTGGCCATACCCAATGGTCTGGTCGGACTGAGCCACAATATACAATTTACCGGCAGCCGCATTAGCAGCGGTTACGTCAGCTGCAGCAGCCTTTTTAATGTACTGCTGAACAGTGGCGGTTTCTGCGGTAAATACTACAAAATCACCTACTTTGCAATCACCTACAACAGCGGTGTCAAGATAGACTTCGCGCTGGAGGTATGCTGTTCTAAAACTTGCCATTTTCTTTTATACCTCTTTGTATTTATTATTGAGTTCTTCGTCAGTCATATTCGGATTGAAGAATTTCCAAAGTCGTTTCTCTTCGTCGGTGAGATGCCGTTTAGCTTTACCTTCAGGCGCTGCTCCACTCGGATTGTTCAAATGAGTAGTAGTACCTTTGGATGCTTCACTTCTTGCTTTGAGAATTAACTCTTCGCCGTGCAAATTGATATAAGACTTTTTTAAACTACCGGTTTTCTTCCAGTCCTCAATGACGTCCTTGGGAACTTCTTCAAGGGAAGCAAAATTCGTACCGGCAAGTTTGTTTACGTCTTCAAGCTCTTTCTTAGCAAATTCAGTAATCTGTCTCTGTTTAAGTTCTTCAAGCTCTTTCATTCGGGGGTCTTCTGCAAGACGTTTCTTAACAATCTCGTCTACAACCGGATTGACCAACTCTGGGTCAAGTCCTTTTTCTTCAAGCAACTTGTTTTGTTTGGACTTCTGTAACTCTTCGTAAGAGCTATAACCTAACGACGTTGCAATTTCGTTTTCAGCTTCCTTACGAGCTTTCTCCTTTTCTTCTCTTAAACGTTTCGCAAAAGACTGAGTCTTTGTAACGTCATCGTTTGGAGTATTCTGCGGAGCTGCAGGAGGAGTTTTACCTTCATCTACAGGTGGTGTTGCCTGCCCTTTATCCGTGAAGAGGTCCTCTAACTCTTCAATGGAAAAATCGTTATCACCGTTTGGCATATTTAAATGTCTCCTTTGGCTTATTTTTGTACGAGTGTCGGTGGCCTTCCGTTTTGCTGTACAATCATATTCTATATATGATTTCTCAAAATTGTTACACTACTTGTCAAGTTAGCTCAATAACAGGACCATCATCTTTTACAATATCTTGTTTAGGCTTATCATCTTGTGTAGGTTTATCAAGCAGCATAAACCCTGGGTCAATAGGTACTGCCACTTGGTGCTTTACAAAAGGCTCTTCTGAAGGTGGAACATTTTTCCATTCTTCCAATAACTCGCATATCTCTTCGCAAGTAGCAAGTTTCATACGAGCACCAGCTGCGCCAGACATTGCTCCAAAGAATAGTGACGAAAATAATACAGCAATCATTAACAATAATGTAAACATTGCTTCTTGCCAACCATCTTTAATAAACGATACTGCAATTGATGCTGCAAATATCATCGATAAAACTGAACTAAATGCTTTCTTAAACTTACCAAAAGTATGATAATGCTCAGCTTTATGAACACGTACTTTCATACCATCACTTGCATTTACAGATAAAACATAAAGCATATCCTTAGGTGTTTTAATACCAGACTTAGGATATGCGTGCTTTTTAATTTTACGAATTAAACGCTTATGGTCGTGATGTCTATATCCACCAGACTCAATTTCTGCAATAGTACGTCCAGTAATATCTTCGACGTCAGCTTTCCACTGTTCTACAAAGTTTCTATTATAATTACGAATACAATTTTGTAAGTCGTTATATTTCCAACCTTTACGTGCATTATAATATCTGCGATGCACAGAATACTCGGGGTTATTACGGTCTAATGTAATAGACTTTTCGTACATACTTGTATACCAAGAGTCCCAAACTATCCAGTTAAGTACAGCAGCTACTGCTGACAAAATACTTACATTCTTTAAACTTGGTTTTATTTTAAAGTCATCTACAAAAGATAAGTACGCCACAATGACAATGGAAATGAGGAACACAATTTGTGTTCCCCACTTCACTATGGTGGTCATAACTTTCTGTGTAGATAAGTCATTCACCTTTTTCATCGCCTTCTCCTTCTGTGCCTCCTTCTACGTCTCCTAAGTCAATGAAGCAACACATTTTAAAAAGCATTCCTATAAGGACTAAGAGAAATATCAGAGTTATCGCGCCTTTAAATGCAACTAAGCCATCTACAAGAGCTTTAACAAAAAGTACTGCTAAGCCAAGAGATAATAAAACTTCAAGTGCATTTATAGCATATAAAATCATTTTACACTTTTTCCATCTTGCAATTATTAAGTCATCGTTACCGTTTGCAATAGAGTAGTCATGTTCGAGGTCGTAACATTCTTGCTCATATCTTTTAAGTTTACTTGCAAATAAGTACTTACGAATAATAATCACTGTTATTAGTAGCGAGCCTATTGAAGCAATAGACCATTTAAATGGCGTGCTGTGAGACTCGAATAATTCTAAACAAGTTACAACTATCGGTCCCACAAACACGAGTGCCATATAAACAATATCTTGCCACAAAGGCGTCTTCAATACTCTTGATGTTGCCTTTGCCATAAGTCACCTCACAACTTTACTTCTTCTACAACCATATCGCCTGTTAACTCTTTTAACTCATCCTGCTCATCTTCAGTAAGTTTCTGAGTGTGAGTAAACTTCGACAATATTTTAAGAATAAGTAACAATTCTTGTTTTACAATTTGGAGCTGTTCGTTCTGAGTATCACCAATTTTTTCTAAGCCTTCTTTAATAGGTTTTTCAATTTTTTCAGAAATATCAATCTTGATTTTCTGCGGCAATACTGCAGTTTTAAATGACTCTTCAATGTACTGTTTACTTACTGCAATCTGTTCTTGCATTGCTTTCTCGCTTGTCTTTGCTTCGCGTTTTGCTTTTGCAATAGACTTAGTGCAATAGATTACGTTTGCAATAATAGTAACAAGAGATACTCCGCCGATACTCAGACTTAAAATCTGAGCAAAATACTGTGAAAACTGGTCTAACATTTTATACCTCCTTCTCGTCTTTGAGATTTGCAACTTCGACAGCTAAAGCTTTTAATTTGCCTTCAATATCTGTCTTCTGTTTGACTTCATCAATAAGATTAAGCTGCACTGCAGTTAAATTACTGAGTTCATGTTTTACTTCTTGCAATGACTTTTCAATCATTCCAAGGTGTTCAATAAGCGCATTATACACTCTCAGTTCCATTACCTTTCACCGCCTTGTTATATTCGTCAGGTGCTGCAGGTTTATAACCAGCTACAATAGCTGCAGCTTTCATAAACGAAGCAGCGTGATTACCTTCGTCCTCAGTAACTGAGTTAACGAGCTTAGAAAATACTTCTGCTTTTTCAGGTTCATCAGCATAGAGTTTCTTAAGTGCATTACAAGCATATTGGTATTGTCCAATAGTTTCCTGCTCAGCTAAAGCAAGTGCATTGAGGATGCAGTTAGCTGCACCCTCTTTACAACCTGTAAGTAACGCCTCGTCTACAGTCCATTTTAAATCAACCATTTTATTTTGCCTCCAATTCGTTAATTGCCTGACGCCAACCTTTGCGCTGAAGAATAATTGAATCATACTGTTTATGAAGTTCAACTAATTCTTCAGTATCACAATTAAAGTTTGCTTCAGCGATTTTTGCTGCAATATAATCTGTATCGGCAAGATACTTCTTATATTCTGCAATCTTTCTTACTTTCTCTTGTGCCACTTTCTGTTCTACTGTAAGTTCTTTTGGCTTTGTCAGCTCTTCAAACTCTTCTTTTGTGATTTGCGTATAGCCGTCAAGCAATCCGTCTGCAACGATTTTCTTTTCGGTATCGTATTTCTGTTCCCCGTTTTCATCAAGGACAGGATTTCCGTTTTCATCTTTCCAATAAAGCCTCTCTTCTTTTTCGCTATACTTAATAAAATTCGGAGATTTGAAATTAAACAAGTTTCCTTTATTGTCTTTGTAATAAAATCTTTCCATTGTTTTTTCTCCTTTAAAGCTCGATTACGGTGTCCGACAGTGTATCAATATCTATAATACCACCTGTCGTTTGATCGCCTTCAAAATCAACACCAACTAATTCGTATAATTTGTCCAATCGATAAACCCCGACAGTAGTAGAGCCAGATGATAGAAAATCTTTACTCACAATCATCTGTGAATTGTAGTATTTGTCAAGAAAACTCTGAATGGTAGATATAGTTAAAGCTTCGTTAGAGCTTGAAAGCAAAGTTCCGTAGAATTTTCCTAACGCACTGGATTCGCTTGTACTTAGAGTAATATTGTGCAAATAATATTTTCCACCACCGCTTTCTTGTCCTACAACCAAAGTCCACGCACCAGTTGAAACGGTTACATTTATGGACTTATCCATAATCGCAGTACCATCCCAACCAGTATGAGTATAACTCCAAATACCAGTTGTGCCAGAATGAGCTTTGTCTGCAAGACGATAAATTTCGTTATTAAACAAAATGTAATTGTTATCGTTAGCTTGAAGTTTAGCCCATTCAGTAGAAGTAAACGTACCCGAAGTTGCAGTAGACGTTGCAGTTGATGGAGTTACTGCTTCGCCTCCACTTACTCCAGCGTTTAAAACAGTTTGACTACGCCTCCAACTACCATTTGACGGGAGTATCTGCATAGTAATCTCATAAGCCTTGTCGGTTTGAAGGTATATGGCTTTATATTGTATAATCTCATCATCTGCGTTAAACGAATACTTTAAAATCATTTGTGAAGTATCGTCGTAAACGTAATAATTATGCCCGTCTGGATTGCACAACTTCTGTTTTACGTCAGTAGTAAGTGTTCCACTACTTGTACCGTTAGTAATAGTAAATACTTTTACAAAATTTTCAGAAGTATTAACTTTATTATTAAGTTCCGCAAGTCGTGGAACGTCATTATCATCTTTCGGCGCGGTTTGAACTTTTGCTCTGCCATCTTCAAGCACAGCAAAAGCATTCTTTCTATTATCGCCACTACCGTTACCTACCTCAAATATGTCTCCTGTTGTTGGCTTGTTATATTTACCAAAAGCAGCTAAAACGCCATTTTCTGTTCTTGTCGAAATGCCGTAAGCCATTGAATATTGCACAGTTGTTTTAGAATAATATCCTCCAGCATAACTAGAACCAGCATCGGCACTTGTATAATAACCAGTAGCAACAGCAAAAGCGCCTTTAGACGAACAGTAACCTATACTCATTTTAACAGAACCTTGTCCTTCGCCATTTTCAAGGTTACTATTTAGCGACTTGATTTCAACCTTTTTTTTATTTTCTTTCTTATCAATAGAAATACCCACACCAGCAACAAGAGGTACGTCAATATCAGTGGGTATCTGATAAGTCTCACCATCATCTCTCAAGTATTCAGCAATACCTTGCATTCTAATACCATCAATGGTATCATACTGAACACTAATAAATTCACCGTGAGGATAATCAATATCTACAATATCTGCGATACCTGCGCCTTCTTTACCCTGCGGACCTACCGCACCAGTAATATCAGTTGCTGCAGTAATGTCTGCAACCCACTGGTTAGTAGCGTTATTCTTGCCTTGTATAAGGCCCGTCACCATAAATGCTCTGTGAGTAGTTTTATTGTACCAGTCCACTGTAACTACGTCTCGATATGTATCAGACGTAGCAATAGGAGTACGATTAAAGTGTCCATCATCAAGATACATTAACGTGCCAGGAACAGGGTCTGTAGTACTTTCAATATTGTTAGTGTATGCCAAATAAGGGACACCTTGAGCACCTTCATTACCTTGCTCGCCTTGAGGACCTACAATACTTGCTAACGATAACGCTCTAACATTGTTTGTTTTAACAGTATATTTACTGCCTTCGATTTGCACAGAAGTGATACGGAAAATGTCGCCGGGAACAAACTGATTAAAATGTTCAGTAAGCATAATATACTCACCAATTTTAATTCGTTTTGCTTTGTCTACTTCTCCTTTACTATTAGTAGGTCTACTTGTCCAATCTACTTCCCAATTAAGGTCAGTAGTGCCAGTGCCAGTACCTGTAATTTTGCCAAGATACTGAGGGATGCCACGTTCTACAATAGAACTAACTTTACCGTATGGACCTACAGTAAAGTCATTAGAGTCAAATGATGCGATGCCTGGATTGTCATTAGTTGCGTAAGGAATACTAATTTCACCAGGGCTATCTACGTTTTCTACTACGTCTTTCTCAGACATAATGTTTACCTCCTTAAGATTGTTTTATAATAAGTTTTTCTGGTCTCTGCAAAATATCTTCGGTGGTATAATTTGCCAACGGCGCAGAAGGTCTTATATTACGCACCATATCAGGTCTACATTTCTTAATCTCGTTATACAAGGTCAAGTTATCAGTAGGTCTAAACGGGTGATAAGGATAGATTGAGTCATATATACCTTTCAAAACGTCATTAGTTTTCTGACCACCAATGAGTTTAAAAGTGTATTGATACTGACTTTCAACCCAGTCGCGAGTTTGATACTCAAGGAATTGTTTTGTAAATACAAATGAATAAGCGACGTATTTCTTGTCGCTGCTATACATATAATAATTACTATCATACATATAAATATTACTTGTAGCCGTACAGCCAGCAGGTAATGTATTAGAATTAAACTGCTCTGCAGTTAACAATATTGGCGTAGAACTTTGGAACTTAGGATATTTCTCAAGGTTCAACCAATAATTGCATTTGTAACGACCTTCAACATTGTACGCTGTCGAAGTCACCGAGATAACAAGATAGGGGTTAAGTATAGAAGTGGGTAAGACGAAGGGAGTTTTCCCATCGTCTTTAAACACTTTACGAGATAATACGAATGTCTCACCGCGTCTTACAATAATGTTCTTGCCTAATACCTTCATTCTATGTTACCTCCTGTAAGGGTACCACCCACAGCATCAGTTGCTTCTTGACCATTAACTGCATTAGTCTCATTAGTCTTATCAACCATACCGCTATGAGATGCACCTGTACCTTCCCTACCAGCATTCTGTCGTGCACCGCCACGGCCATCGATAGGAGTAGGTAAACCAGCACTCTGTCCAGCAGAATTGCCACCTGCGAGTAGCTTACTGTTCTGGAACTCTTGAATAACGCGCTGCAAAATATCAGGGTTCTGTAACAAGAGTTGTTCAATGTTAGGCGGTAAGTGCTGAGCATTTTCCTTGATACCTGCCAAAATAGTTTTAGCAAGAGGATATTGCTGCTGCTCCATCGCATTCCAAAAGAGGACTCTTGTGTTCGGGTCTGTTACGTCGCCCATCGTACCTTGCATGTACTGACTCTGCAGTTCCTGCCACATAGCCACACGGTTATTAGCAAGAGATGCTGCAGCGTCGCTTCCAAATTTGAAGTCGTCACGATAATAAATCTGACCGTACTTGTCTTTAGCAAGGAACATATACTTATTCCATTCCTCTTCCTCAACAGTACCATCAGGTAATGTCTTGACGAACTTCTGTGACTCATCACTAAAGGCAAGAAGGTATTTAAGCACCAGCTCGTACACAGCTGAAAATGCTGCAGCCTTAATGACTCGTAATGACTCAATACGACCAGCAGTTTGCATCGCGCTGAATTCTTTCGCTTTACCAGAAGTAGCAGAGGCATCATACTTACCTTGGAATGACTCAGTCACGCCAGACGTTGCTCTTGCAGACTCGTACATCATCTGAGCTGCTGCAATGTCTTGGCTCGTGTCTGCTGCAATCTGTTTGTTCTGAACCATCTGCGACTCTTCGTAACTGCGAACGTCAATCATCTTGATACCGTTACCACTGTCGTTCATTTTAAGCCGTGCAGGTTTAGTGACTACCGCACCGCTATCCAACGTTTTATCAACCATCTTAGTATACATTTTATTGCATACGTCTTGCATTTCCAAAACCATCTTAGCTTCGGAGATGCCATACATACTCTCAATAGATGATACTGCAGGTCTCGGAATGAACGGGAGTTGTCTTACAACATAAAAAGGAATTTCAGTCCCTTTAGTTAAAAACACTCTCGCTTTGTACTGGTCTTTGTTCTGCTCATCGTCAGACTCACCAGTCTCGTACGGGTTATACACTTCATATAAGTCTTCACCCAATATCTCAGTAGTTGCATTCTCGTACTTGAAGTTACGTTTGCCACATACAGGACACTGTTTAGCCTGCGGTACAATAGTATGGCACGAGGTGCACTTTCTAAGCTTACGAATTTGCCAATTCT
>ERZ1026880.89-NODE-89-length-50690-cov-51.988822_pt1 | contig 50690 bp, 54 predicted proteins | sample MGYA00380170_ERZ1026880 | MGnify/ENA primary metagenome ERZ1026880 (study PRJEB33269, sample SAMEA4719806) | human gut metagenome | biome: human-associated habitat; feature: organic feature; material: feces | place: Cameroon | collected 2013-10 ...
GCTTAATATCAACAAATTACAAAAAAGGACTCTTTTATTTCCAAACTAAATTCATAATATACTGTATTTACTAACGTTTCTGCGTTTCTTTCAAAACAATTTATAAACTTTATATTAATTATATTTTACTTCTTAACTTTATACACCTTACTTATATACATTATACTCTATCAAAAGATGATGACTAGCACCATTGCTGTCTTTATAGAGCAAATCTATAGTTACTTCATAATCATTCTTGCCTAAAGTCACACACATGTAACTTCCTGGAAGAATATTCTCAAAATCAACTAGTGAGCACCAAGAGAAGTAATCACGGCTAGAGAGATCTATCTTCTTTCCCAACTCTAAGTTTTTAACCGTTATATCAAATTGGGACCATGTAGCTTCTCTGTTGCCCTTCTCGAAGGCACTACAGCTAAATGTTGTCACCCCTTTGTCAACTTGAACCCTAGCCCAGTTACTAAACATATAAGATACACCATCTTGTATATAATTGTATCTGGTTCTAGGTTTGTTCTGCCAATCTTCTTCTGGAAGATAATTATTGCCTGTTAAAGTCCCGGCATAGTTCACATCAAGATTATACACAAAGTTGTTGTGCTCTCTATAAACAATATGTATTGTTACGCTTATACGGTCTCCTGCCCTAGTCAACACATAATAGCTACCTGATTCTATTTTGGAGCTTCCACCCTCAAAAGAATAGGTCTGCCTGCCATCACAGAAAGATATGCTAGAGTTGTACTTACTTGTAGTAAAATCAACCTTTTCACCATAGATGTAGTTAACACAGCTAAGATACAAACTCTTGCCAGGATGCTCAGATTTCTCTAAAGCCAGGTTTATTCCAAAGTACTCATCGCTAGATGGTGCAGATGTAAGAGGAGCAGAGCACCATGAATAGTAAACATCATACCTTGTATCGTTCAAAGAAACCACATTGGTTTTCTCGCCAACATCTACTTCATTCAGTCCTTCCTTGCTACATGAACAAAGAAGACATATAATGAGCATTACAAATACTTTTAAACTATATTTACTCATTTACATATATATTTAATGATTATACGCTCTTCTGAAACCTTCCTTTATAGCCTCAGCAATATCAAACTTATATCCTTTCCCTTTGGCATTAATTTTCACTAGATCATATTGTCTATCAAAAGGAAGATGATATATCTTGTCCCTAGTGTTTTTATTCACATTACACTTGATTGGAGGAAACGGACCCATTGGAAGATGCCGTATTTGTATCTTTAGCATCTTAGCACAATCTTGTGCCACTGGTGAAACAGATCCAGTTACATATATCCAAGGTTCCACGTCAGGATCATAAAGTTTCCTGCCATTCTCAAATAACCATTGAGCATAAGAACCAAATAATTGGAATATGATATTTTCCCGAACTTCGCTCTTCCAATTCTTACATTGCACAATAAGCACTTTTCCTGATTCACGATGAATTGCAATAATATCTCTTCCTTTGTCCTCCAGCTTCTTATTCAATCCTTCCTGGATGATGTCATATCCTTCATTATAGAGAATATAAGCGCAATAGATTTCATAATTACGACCTTTCTCCCAATCAGACCATTGATATTTTTCTTGCTTGATATATCTATCTACAGCTAGCTGTTCTCTTTCCACCTCTGATAGTTTGTTATATTCTCCGTCAGAAAGCCAATTTTTAACGTTACATCTTTTATCCTCTTCCTCTTTATATTTAATATAAGTGTCATCATCCTTGAATTTTATCAATTCAGGATATATCGAAAGCAGATACTCAAATTTGTACTGATATTTAAAGAGTTCAGCAAGTCCGTCTACTTTTTGACCTTCATATTCTTTTATATGTTCTAAAGCATGAGCACGAAGATGAGCTACATAATCAAAAGGATTTTTGGCATTAATAATCTTTTTGAAATCATCTACGGTCTTCCTGTATATCGTTTTTTCTTTAGATTCAACCTCTGATTCCAATTGTTTTATCAATTCCACTTGCCTAACATTTAAATTTGCTAATAACAAGTTCTCCTTTTTTATTTTTTGCAATTCATCATATAGGCTACTATAATCCTTTTTCCAGCTTGCTATCTGATTTCGAAACATATCAATAGTTTTATTGAAGTATATCATGTCAGCTACTGGTTCATTTTTTTGGAATTTCCCCAATAACAATACTACTATGACTATCAGGCACAGAACTATAAGAATCAACAGTACGCCTTCCATACTCACCACATCCTAATTATCCTACATGTACATGACTTCTTGAAGAAAGACCCTGGATCTCCCTCAGTACCTTATTTTCTGCTCTTAGAGCAATCAACTCTTCATACATCGCTTGATCACCCTTTGCTACAGCCTCAGCCGTAACAGATGCGCCATTTATCAATTCTGCAGGTTTGACACCTAAAGACTCAGCCATTTTTTCAACTAGCCCTAAAGACAAATCACTTCCGGACAAAACTGCATCAAGTTCATTTCTGGACAAGCCTATAGAAGAAGCAAAACTTATATTAGATAAACCTTTATCCAAAATAATTGCCTTTAATCTATTCACATTCAATAAAGAAGTATTGCCCTCACATGTTTTGCCGACATACAAAGAAAAGAAATCGTAGTCTAGAGCTTGGCAGACCTCTACAAGTTTACTTGAGTCAATAGACTCTCTTTCGAGGAATTTCTTAACGTTTTGACTAGCCAAGCCTATCCTTCGACCAAATTCAGACTTTGAAATACCCAATTCATTAATACGCTGCTCTATCGCAAGTCCGATATTAATCTTTAAATATTGCATTTTCATATCCAAACAGTGTTAAAGCAATATAAATACATTGTATATTTCTTAAAATACAATACATTTCTATTGCGGTTCAATTTATTTTTATTACTTTTGCACCGTAAAGTTAGTAAATAAATAAATAAGTACCAAATAAATTTGAAGAAAAATGAAAGAAAATAGCAAAAAAGTTCCTGATGCGCCTAAAAGGTTATGGGTTCGTACATATTCTTTGATGCACGACTCAGGCTTAATGGCAGTAGGCAAAATTTCATTCAGAGAATATTGGGTAGGACACAAAAATAAGATTCCAAAGGAAGTAAGACCTTGGAGTGATGAGGAAGAAGAGGAATATATCAGCCTCAGCCAATCTTGGCACGAAGCAAAGGAAGTTCCAGAAGATCTACACACCTTTATCATCGGTGTATCAAAAGACTTCACTCATCCTATTCTCATCAACTTGGAACATGAATACGGGCATGAGATTTATAAGATTTATAACACAAGCATCAAGATGATATGGAACAAAAATATCCGTAAAGAGTTCCACTTCGCTTTCTGGGCTTACGTCAAGGACTTAGTTCCCACTATATAGGAAGGAGGCACAAGATGAAAAAAAATAAAGCTCTATTCCTCGATATTATGCTCAATGACAGATTTGTATGCACGCTGAAATACATGTATTGTCCATTGTTCGTGATAAGGTACGAGGCGTTAATAAAGTTTGTTCTCGATAAGAGACCGTCTTTGAAAGGCAAACCATTCAGAATAATGTTTTGAAACAACAAAAGAAACAAGGCAATGAAAAAGATAATGTTCAATGACCAGTACGGTCTCACCCAAGCAGTTTTGGAAGGTCGCAAGACCCAGACCAGAAGAATCGCCTATCAAGAGCCTTTCAAGTATAATTGCAACTGCGGTTTCTTCACGGAAGGAAAAGACAAGGGCAAGTTCGCCATCAATGATGGCAATGAGATAGTGGCAAAGTCCACATATAAAATAGGTGAAATCGTGGCAGTCGCCCAAAGATACAGCGACATTTCACTGGAACCATCCATCAGGACAATACTATGCAAACATCCTGGATGGAATAACAAGATGTTCGTCACGGCAAAAACGATGCCTCATCAAATCAAGATTACCAACATCCGGTGTGAGAGGCTACAGGACATCAGCACCGATGACTGCATGAAGGAAGGAATCTTCTGTAGCCACATCGAAGGAATTGACGATGCCTTTTCATACGATGCCACAAATGATAGTTTTGTGAAGAAATGGTGGTACAGAACTCCTATCGAAGCATACAAGATGCTTAGCTGTAAGCTCCACCTACATTGGGATAGCAATCCTCTCGTCTTCGTTTACGATTTCATTCTAGTTAAATAATAATTCAATTCAAATAATATGTCAGAAGAAACATTACCACTCAGACCTCAGATCAGGGAATTGGCGCTAGGTCAAACCATCGACTTCCCTATCAAGAGAATGTTATCGGTCAAGAGTAGTTGCACTGATCTCGGTGCCATCTACAGCCGGAAGTTCAAGACCAAGCTCAACCGGGAGCAAGGTGTTATCACAGTAACAAGAATCAAATAAAGCAATATAGTCATGAATCAAACAGTACAAATCCAGTTCGCTGACAAGATGGTCTCTTTCGACACATTCCTATCAGCATTACGCAATGTAGTCAAGGAAGAAATTTCCAAAGCTGTAGGCAAGCGACCATTCATCACCCAAGCCAAGGCCTTTGATGCCTTCGGCAGACGCAATGTAGAGCGATGGGTGAAGGAAGGCAAGGTCAAGGTCTTCGGGCGTGGCAAGAACGGCAAGATTACTCGCTACGAATACCGGGTGTCCGAGCTGGAAGCCTGTGCCTTTAAAGTTCAAGACTATCTTTCATAAAGATATTAAGGTTCATAAATGAAACTATGATTTTAGTTATTTAGATATTGTTTGTGACAAGCGTCTTCGTGAGAAGATGGGTGTACTTCTAAGCTGTTAGAGCCTGGGCATCAAATATCATGCGCAAAACGAGCGATCTCTTGTAGTTGGAACATTCCATAAGAATAGATCTTGCAAATCAACTTTGCATATCCCTAGCCCAGGCTCTTTTGTACTTTTGCAATAACCCTTTTAATTCATACGCCAATGAAGATAATAAGAAACAGGCTCATCCCTCCACCGGGATTCAGCTATATCAATATCTGTGGGGTCCTCTTCACCAGAAGAAAACGTCCCATAACTCCTATAGAGGAAAGACATGAGAGCATCCACACCCGGCAGATGCAGGAAACGCTCTACATCTTCTTCTATCTCTGGTACCTTATCGAATGGCTCATCAAGCTAGCCATCATCCGTGATGCCAGGAAGGCATACCGTGCCATATCCTTCGAGCGAGAGGCATACCTGTTCCAGGCTATCCCCAACTATCTCGAAGAAAGAAAACATTATTGTTGGTTAAAACATTTATAGATTATGAAAACAGTCAAGATCATTCTTTGCATCGCCCTTTGGATATTCATCATCTGGGCATGCTTATACAAGCTCTCTCAGGGCATCCACGAAGAGAATCTGATTTCTCAGATGTCACAGTGCACCTATGATGAGATAGTTGATACGCTCACCACTCGCAATGGCTTCCAGCCTACCGAACATCAGATAGTCACCTACTATTATGAGCGCTATCAGAAGTAAGAGCAGCTATGCAGCTCGCAAGTGCCTCCTCTGCCCTTCCGGGCGCAACTGCATCAATGGCAAGTATTGCCTTAAGCACAAGATGTACGTGCAGCATCAGGAGAAACTTCCTTGCGAATAAAACATTTAAACTAAATAATATGGAACAGAATAACAAACAAGCGATGCCATACTTCGAACTTGGCAACCTTTACGTCTTCAACGAAGAAGACGAGGATGGTGAGTTGACCATTATAGGCAAACTCATCGCCAAGAACGAGAGCCAAGACACATTGACAATCGGAAATCAGTACGAAATTGAGACAGAGAACTTCGTTACCGATCAGGCTTTGGACCTTCGCATCTGCATACACAAGGAACTGCGAGAAGCGACAGAGGATGAAGCCAGTTTGTTCCAAGAGGCTTACACTCTCTGGAAAAAGAGCAAGGAGCAGACATCATTTAAGATATTCGATAAGGTTCTTGTGCGTAACCTTGATGAACATAAATGGAGACCAGCTATCTTCGTGCAAACACGCATAAGTGAATCCCCATACAGGTACAACGCTCTGCTATTATCTACCGGGCACGTAGGTGACTTTATCCAATGCATTAAATACGAAGGAAATGAGGAAATGGCATTCACCACTGCCCCATTTTAGGTAAACAGAAATGTGGTTTTGGTATAATATCAATCATCATGGAATCAGAAACAGCAGAATCCAAACGCAAAGCCCGGAATCGGGAATACTATCTTAAGCATCGTGAAAAAATGCTAGCCTATTCTCGCAGATACCTCCAGGAGCATCCTGAGAAGAGGAAGCTATATCGGGAAAATGCAGCCCGGAAACGAGCAAACGGCACAGGATATTATCAGCGTTACTATCAGCGCAACAAGGAAAGATTGCTGGCAAGCTCCAAGCAATGGCACCTGGATCACCCCGAAAAGGTGAAGGAATACCAGCGCAGATACTATCAGAAGAAAACTGCAGCCAAGAGAGAGAAGAAAAAGCCGAATCCAGACATAGATAAGGCTAAATCCCTCTTCCGTGATCCTGCCATGGCAGAACATCTGCAGTGGCTCCTCAATCACGCTGCAAGCAAGAATAAGTAATACATCAATCCGGAAACATGGAACAGCCTTCTGACAAGGCAGAAATATCCATAGCGTTAAGTAAAGACTACGCCTATTATATAAATCCGACCCCACGGAAAGACGTGAGCCTTCTCTAGAAGCAGTTCCAGTCCCTTAACAGAAAGGAAGGTGTGATATGACATAAAAATGTGTTTAATTCTTTGAAAGTGAAAATAATATTCAATATTAATTTATCTCGATCGGTACTCCCACCGGGCAACCCATTTCGCCCGGTGGGTTTCAAAAGAAAAAATATGAATCACGCTAGTTTATTCAGCGGAATCGGTGGTGCAGAGGTCGCGGCATCCATGATGGGATGGCAGAACCTCTTCCATTGCGAGATACAGGAGTTCCCTCGCAAGGTGCTCGACTACTGGTTTCCTAATTCAGAAAGTTATGAAGACATTACCAAAACAGACTTCACAAAGTGGCACGGCAAGGTCGATGTTCTCACAGGAGGATTCCCCTGCCAACCTTTCTCCCTCGCTGGCAGAAGAAAGGGAGCGGACGATAACCGCTACCTCTGGCCACAGATGCTTCGAGCGATACGGCAGATACACCCCACTTGGGTCGTTGGTGAAAACGTTAATGGAATCAAGACGATGGTGGAGTCCTGCCAAGTCACTCAGATGGGACGCACAGACGATCTTTTCGAAGAGAATCACATATATAGAGAAGAAAGCCGATTCACACTCGACAAAATCTGTGCAGACCTCGAAGCCGAAGGATATTCCGTCCAACCGTTTGTTATTCCAGCTTGCAGTGTCGGAGCGCCACACAGAAGAGACAGAGTTTGGATTGTTGCCCACACCCAATGCGATGGACATAGCCCACAAAGACATGGAAATCAACGAGCGAGGACGAAGAAATCCAAAGAAAGGAAAAACAGATCACTCGCTTGGTTTAGAAGACATGGCAGTGGCAAAACTCTTGCCCACTCCTTGCAGCATAGAAGCCACGAAGTTCACCAAGACCATCAATCCCAATTCCCAGATGGGGCAAGGGCTGACAGCCTTGGCTGTAAATGGTCTTCTTCCCACTCCGACAGCAATGGAGATAAAACATTCCAACCGGGTGAAGGGATTGAAAGAAAAGGGCGCAAAAGGAATGTACAGCCGGAAGAACGGAGCACTTCGCCCGAATGGGCTGACCGACTTTCTCGACTTCAACAATCAGGTCGATGGCGGAACTTCCCAACTCAATCCCCTGTTTGTCGAAGACATGATGGGATTCCCTTTGATGTGGACAGCCTTACCATTTCTTTCCCCAGATGGCGACAAGAATCCATAAAGGCTTACGGCAATGCCTGGGTCCCACAAGTGGCTTACGAGATATTCCGTGCCATCGAGGCAGAAGAAGAAAACAACAAATGATAGAAATCGTAAAATTCTACATTCCAAATAAAAGAAGAAGAATAAATGAAAACAGATGGCTACATATTTACTCCAGAGCTGTTGCAGTGGCGTTACTTCCATCGTCCTGTGGTCGTGCAGGTGCTCATCCATGTGCTCCTTTCCTCCGCTCACAATGAGGCTTCCGCTGCCACCCTCTCCTATCGTGATTTGGCTCTCCAGCTCCACACCACGGTCAAGGCTATCCGTGTCGCCATCGATGTGCTCATTGCTGAGAAAATCATCACCAAGTGCTCTGCTCCAAGAGCCTCAACCAAGCTCTATGTTAACAGTTCTCATCCCCTCTCCCACTGCATCCATCCATGGCAAAGAGACCAAGGGGCACAGATTACGGCACACTTCGGGGCACAGATTGGGGCACAATCTAGGGCACAGATTCCAACCCCACAACAATCTGACAATCAAGGCAGTAAGGTACACCGTCAAGCTGAGAAGGGCACAGATGAGGGCACAGTTAAGGGCACGAAAGGGGCACAATCTAGGGCACACCCTAAACAAGGGGCACAGCCAAAGGCACAATCTAGGGCACAGATTAACAATCCCGAAACCCCTTTAAACAAAGGTGATTCCGAAGATTCTGACGAAGTTGAGGGCACAGACAAGGGCAAGGGTAAGGGCACAGAAGTAAGAGGAAAGAAACAAATAAAAGAAAACATTTCCCCTGAAACCCCTATAAAAGAAAACAAACAAAGAAAAGAGAAAGCCCACCCCCACACACAAAAAAAAGAAAAAGAAAAAAAGTCGGTGGATGCTGAAACTCAATTCTCGGAAGTCTTAAGGCTCTTCAACCGCCTTTTTCTCGGCACGCAGGTCAAGCCAATCTCGAAGATGACTCCCGACCGCAAGAAGCTGGTCGCCAAGTTTATCTCAGATTACTCCTTCGAGGACATAGAACTGATGCTTCGCAAGGCTCTCAACTCTGATCTGCTCTTAGGGCGCAAGGATGGTGGCTGCTATATCTCCTTCAACTGGCTCTTCAATCCAAAGAACTATGAGCCTCTGATGGAAGGAACATTCGACAACCCTACCGTTGAAGCCTCAGCAGGTAAAAGGACAGCCCCAAAACCACCAAACTGTTTACCAGCCGAATCTCCGAAACCTCAGCTTGAGGAAACCAACGAAGAGATAGAAACTCGGCTAAAGCAGAAGGAAGAAGCCCAAAGAGCCAAGGACAAGGCAGAAACCGAAGCCCTCAGGCAGAAGTACCAGGAATGGATAGAAAGTGCAGCAAAGAATCCCAATGGCTCTATGGCTAAGATGGTTCGCCAAGCCTACGACAATGGCACACTCGCCAAGCTGGGCATCGTCTGGAATCCGTCAGTAGCCGAAGAAGAACAGTCGCTGGCCGACTTGGATGATCAGACTCAGAGTTATCTCCAGTCAATCCTCAGAGATTAAACACAAGTAAAGTAACAAACAAATTTTAAAATCATACGAATATGGACAGACAAGAATTAATCGACCGTCTCAACGGTAATTGCCCAGAGTACACGAAGAAGCCTCAGCAGAAGAAGGTGCAGCGTGAAGGTCAGTTGCAGATAGCCTGTGTGCGATGGTTTCGCCTACAGTACCCGGCATTCTCCACCCTCTTCTTTCACCCAAAGAACGAGGCAGAATCCTATGGCAAGAAGATAGCCATCAATGCAGCAGCCGGAGTAGTGCCGGGCGTTCCCGACCTCATCCTGGCTCTCCCATCCATCAGATATGAAGAGAACATCGGTGACCTCAGCCCACACAAGGCTTTCTATCACGCCCTGGGCATAGAATTGAAGTATGGCCACACCAATCAGCAGTCAGCCCATCAGAAGGAGTTCCAAGCCTTCTGGGAAGCAGCAGGCTATAAATACGTTCTCTGTCGCTCATTAGAGGAAGTGAAGCAGCAAGTCGATGACTACATGCGCCACGCCCCTCTCTCTGCCCGGCAGGATGTCAGCGTAGTCTATCACTCTGATCCGGCAACCGAGGCTAACAAGAAATTATTAAATAAAATCATCAAAAGCAAGAAGTAACTATGCAAACAGAACTATCATTCATCCTCTTTATGCTTCTCATCTGCTCTATAGCAGTCCTCTATCTGTATTTGATAGCGAGAAGCAACCGGAAACACTGCCAGGACTGTCTTTACTTCACCCTCAGAAAAGAGTCCAAGCGTCTGGGCTATTGCTCCCGCCATTCCGACCACCATTTCTTCTGGGAGCCAGCATGCAAAGGCTGGAAACGTAAACCTATAGAACAGAAGGAGGCAGAACTATGAAAGGATATGAAAATGTAGACGAAAAGAAACTGCTCGGTTTGTTCCACGACAAAGGAACCCTCACAGCTATGCCTCTTCTCAAAGATGACAAGGTTTTTGCTACAGATTGCCACAAGATTATCTATATCAATGCAGAAGTCTGCCAAGGCGAGTATGAGAGAACAAAAATGTTTAATATGATATTTCCTCCTGTAGAGCAGGAACTGAATATCCCTCTATTAAGCCTACAGAAAGCATACGATTCTCTGCCGAAAGCAGAAGATGAGGAATATGTTGAGGAAGAATGCAACGAATGCAATGGTACAGGATCTGTAGAATGGGAGTATACTGATAAGAATGGAAAGACCCATCATCAAGACTTTGACTGTCCAGCATGCGATGGTTGGGGCTTTTTAAAGCGAAATGTCAGAAAGTGTTATGAACCGGAATATGATGCCATCATAGAGCTTGACGGATTCTTTATCAACAATCAGCATATAAAAGCAATAATTGATGCATTATTCCTTCTTGGCAAAGATTACATCACGCTTCTCTCAAAAGCTAAGAAAGATAGCGAAGTTTGGGCGTACTTCCGTATTGACGAGAACATCACAATCATAGTCGCACCGTATCGCAATTGTCAAAAGGAAGATGCTAAATCAAAAGTTGAACTTTAAAATTATCCATTTATGAGCAGTTTCATCCAACAGAACCTGATGCAGTCAACACCATCCGCTGCAGATCAGGAGAAAATGAGAATGTGCAAGTTCTGTGTACATAGTCACATCAGCGACCTCGGCTACAACCATTGCTGGAAGTCTGATAGTGTCACTTACAACGGAGATTCCCCTACAGGCATCTGTAGCGCATACAGAGATAATCGGATTTGGAAACCCTATTATTTCTCTGGCCTCATGTCACGCTACAGGGGTAACATCTGCTGGGCAAGATCAGTCCACAATTCTCCAGCAAAGGGAAAGAGCCGTATTTTCAAATACGAAGTCATCGACCCGGTAGCCTCAACAATAGCAACCCTCCTGCCTAAGAAGTTTGCCAAGGAGTACATCCCTGCCACTCCTGGCTCCAAGCCTCCATATACGATGAAGGAGTATGAGAAATGGGACACCTATTGTTTCGGTCGCTACGATCCACTGCTCTCAGAAAAACAGGAGGCAAGAAATTACAATGAAGCCCACTGGCAGCAAATCCTTGCTCAGGAAGCAATAGACAAACAATTAAAACAAGAAGTAATATGAAGAAAAGATATTTTTACGTAGTCGCATCATTCATGCGCAAAGACATAGCCAACACATGGCGTAAGGTTGACTTTACCATTATGAAGGATGATGGTTCAGCATTATTCCCTCTCATGGAGGCTTTCAAGGCGATTAATGAAGGCTATTCAGAGATTGCTGATCCTGCAACTATCCAGTTCGACAACTGCATAGAAATCAGCAAGGAAGACTATGAGGCTTTCAACAATCTCAAAAATTTAGTCAAAGTGAACAAGTAGAGATAGTAGTTGTCCTCACTTAGCCACCGTTCCCAGCGATTCCATCGCTGGTCCCTCAAAAAGAATATAAACAAAGAAAAAGTAATTATTATGGAAACAGATTTTAAAATCACCGCTCCAGTCTTGGATATGAATGTTATCCAGAAGGCTGCACAAGATGCCGCTATGAAGGCAGCACTCGAAGAAGTAAAAGACTACTATCTCGGTTACAATTCACCTTACAGAAAGCAGTTGAAGGAATACATGGCAAAGAATGCACCTTCTACTCGTCTCGAATTGCCTGAGTTCTCAGAGTTGTTGAGCAAATCCTTGACTGCAGAGATAGAGAATTTCGTCAACAAGAAATGTGTCGAAAGCTTTGCGCAAGAACTTCGAAAAGGATTCACTCATCTTAAAGAAGAAGGTGATGGAACCATTTTGCTCACCAATTTGGCAAAAGACATGATGCAAAAAGTAGATCTGGAAGATGTTGATAGCAATAACAGCTTTGAACTTGAAGTATCTGACAAAGATTTCTATGGTTGGAAGAAAGTACATATCAGTATCTGTGAAGATGACGAAGAGACGGAATATAATTTTACTCTCGCGAAGATTGGTAGTGATGATACATACAGCATCTTAGGTTTGCCTACAAAGAATTCAGATGAAGAATACCATTTTGATACAATAAATGTACAGAACAGAAAATGTACCATTTCATTCCCTATGTTCTCCGGTGTCAGCAACGACCACATCCTGCTTGTTTTAGCCAGATGCATCATGTTCGATGCTCGCATACGAATTGATAGCAATTACATCATTAAGAAATCAAACGAATTTGAAGACGATTAAAGCGTATGACAAAGGAAGAATATGAAGAAATGCGTAACACCATCGACTCCGTACGCGGATACTTCTACTCCATCGAAAAGCTAACCAAGGTCAGAGATCTTGTACAAGAAGTTGATGCATCAAACGACATGACTATACTAGAAAGCCCTGTAAAGTTTGAAATATTCATCCAGGGAATGTGCAGTGATACAAACGGAGACATCACCAAGTATCTCGATGCAGAAGCAATCCGCTACATCAGAAGTGCCATCCTCCGAAGATTAAATAGACGTATCGCATTCTTCGAAAATCAGATAGGAAACATTAATTACACCAAACGTAAAACAAAGAAAAAGTAATGAAGATAAAATTAATCAAACCAACGAAGTGCGCTCAGGATGTTCACGAAACGACAAAATATCCACGCCCATGGTTTAAGCCGAAGCCAGAGCTTCCAGCAGGTACGATTTTGGAGGTGGATAAAGTCTGGCAAAATTTCTATGGCAGCCATTATCGCTGTCAATTACCAGAAGAAATGAAAGATAAAGGCTATTCCATTCCGTGGTACGACATCCCAATAGAGAATGCTGAAATATATAAAAGTTAAATTTAAATCATAACAATTATGGCAATAGTAAATGTTGATTATTCAGAGTTCGAAACCTTGAAGAATCGAGTAAAGGAATTAGAAGAAACCGTAAAAGAGAAGGATAAGACCATTGCATCCCTCAAAGACGGTTCCAAAGTTATCATCCGCAAGGAAGTGCAAATAGAGTACGAGACATTAAGTGAACAAATTCTTAGAATGCGTGGCATTGACAAAGCCCCTTTGTATTCACAAGATGAGAAGCCAAGACGCACAGTTGAGACCTCCGAGTCTTACGTTGGCTTTGAGGATGTGCGCTTGAAGGTTGAGGAGCACATGAAGGACGAGGTGAAGCGTAGCATCCAACAGCGAGACGAATCACGTGCAGATTACGAATCCTCTGTTCAGAGATACAATGAGAAAGAGAAGAAGTTAGATGACAAGGAAAAGTCTCTCAAAGACAAGTACGCCCAAAAGGAAGCAGATCTCATTTCTGAATACAAGGAGAAGGATAAAGCCCTTGAAGCAGACTATCTTGCCAAAGGCAAGGCATACAAGCAGCAATTGGATGCAGACTACAAAATTTCCATGAAGAAAGCTAATCGCTTGCCATCCATCAAAGAGAGTGCTAAAGAAGCCCTGTCTCTCCTCAACGCCAATCGCTTCTTCAAGCCAAAAGGCGTAGAAAGCATTCTGGCAAAGATAATTCAAAAGTGTGAAGATTAAAACATTATAAATTATGGATGTAACAATAACATTAATTATTTGCCTCAGCCTGGTCTTTGTAATCACGCTAGGCATCGTCTCTTCCACGTTAAGAGACAAGAACTTCAAGGTTCGCTTCGATGACAGAAACAAGCGTTTAATACGAATTATCCTAGATCAGCGTGATGAACTTCACTCATACAGAGAGGCTATCAAGAAAAATGATGCCAATCTAGAGAGATCCCTAAATGTGTTAGCTTCTGCTTCCGATGCTGTCAACAGCAAAATATCTCGTTTGAAAGATACGGAAGAACTTCTATCAATGTTAAAGGTTGAACTTGGAGATCTCAATTTGGGTTGGGATAAGGCTTCAAAGAAGATGGATGAAGCTATTAGTTCATTCAAATCAAGCGCAATGAAAATTAATGATGGTAATGCGAGAGCATTTCAGGTCTTTGAGGAGCGACTTGTCAGTCGTTCTTCCTACCTCTCCCCAGAAGAGAAGAAGCATTTCAAGGAATACATGCAATCATGTGCTAGAGGCTATACATTTATTAGCAATATGCCAAACAAAATGGACTTTGATTTTGTTAGTATTGAAGATGTAGATAAAGCACTTGAATTTGTAGGAAGAAACCAATGGGATTTATTATACATTAAATACCCATCAGAAGAAGAATTTGCCAATGGACAGAATACAGAACGAAATCAGTAAGCTTCGCCATGAGCAGCATCTGAGTGAAAGACTGCAAGAAGCCCAGCTTCGACAGATAAAGCGTGAGCATGATGGTCTCCACAAGTGGATAACCATCAAGCCAAATCTCAGCCTCCTCTGCCGGATAGACGAGAAAGGCGATCTCCTCCCCAAGGAGCAGGAACGCATCAGAAAAGTCAAACAAACTTTAGGTATCAAATAAGCTATGAGTGAAGAATCAGTATTATCCTTTCGCAAGCTGGTTTCAGCTATGCGAACCACTGAAAAGGAATATTGGGCACACCGCGATAAGAAGATGCTGCGCCAGTCCATCGAGCTTGAAAAGCGTGTCGATTCCATCATCATGAAGGCAGACGGAAATGATGTCCCTCAGAACGACAATGGCACATTCTTCCTTCTGGTAGCAGAACTTAGAGCCTCAACCATCCAATATTTCCAAGAGAAGAAGAAGCCACAGCCCGACAAAGAGCTGGTCAACTCCCTCTTCAAGACCATCAAGGAGAAAGAAGCCAAGATAGATAAGATGCTCATACGTCTCAAAGACGAGCAGATAAAGAAAGATGGCTACATCATCCAGTACCACGTCATGGAACGTATGCCAAGAGCACATCAGGCTCGTTCTATCTTTAATTCCTCGGATGAGCAGCTTGCCAATATAGAGTTGAATGACCACTACCGCCATCCCGACCCTCCTGGCACCATATATTTCATCTGCAAGAAATATCTTGGCAAAGACGGAAAACAACTACCTCAGGAAGAGGTAGACAAAATTATTAATAACAATTTAAATTCTTAATATTATGAACAAGACAGAAAACAAGCCTCAGGAAGAGGCAAAGACACAAGACAAGTCTCAGAACCAGCCAAAGGAGTCCTTCATTGGCACCGGTAACGGTTCTTCCCTCCGTTCTCGCACAAGCACCTGGTTCGAGTGCAAGGTGCGCTATGAGAAGACTCAGGAGGATGGTAGCGAGAAACTGGTAAACGAGCAGTACGTTGTTGATGCCCTCTCCTTCACCGAGGCAGAAGCTAGCATCATCGATAACATGTCCGTCTATGTCTCAGGCGAGTTTAAGGTTGCCAACATCAACCCAGCCAACTACAATGAGATTTTCTTCTCTGATATTGATGACGATGATCTTTGGTTCAAGGCTCGTTTGGCTTTCATCACCATTGATGAGAAGAAGGATAAGGAGAAGCGTACCTATGTCAACTACCTCATCCAGGCAAAGAGCATTGAGCGTGCCAAGCGTTATGTAGATGAGGTTATGGGCAAGACCATGATAGACTATGAGTTGAAGAGCCTCAGCGAGACCAAGATTTTTGATGTCTTCGAGCATGAGCCTTCCACTGATACCAAGCAGAAAGAGAATGACGGTAAAGCCGAGTAATCGCTAACAATTCTTGCGCAATTTTGGCTCTCAACAAGCCAAGTTGCGCAAGTTATCACTTCTCTTCCGCACATTTCTCGTAACTTAGCCCACATTAATTAATATATATAACATCAATCATATATGAAAAAGTTGAAACGTTTCATCATTTATCTCCGTCTCTGGTCCATCCGCAAGATGGGTTACACCCTTCCTTCCCTCAGAGAAGCAACCAGCGTCATGCCGGGAGAGTTCTACGACCTCTTCGGGCGCATAGTCCGGGCAGTTCCCAACAAGGAATCCTCCACCCCACAGGTTGAAGGCAATTTGGAGCATGAAGAAGTCCCGGATCATTGCCATAACTGCGATTTGTTCAAGGAGCACATTCCATGTTCCTTCAACCATCGTATGCCAAACGGCAGCGATATTTGCGACAATCATCATTTCGAAATCATCTGCATCAACAGAGGTAACATCTAAATCATAATGAATATGAAACAGCAAAAGTCAAATTATAAACTCGACAAGAAGACTGGTCACCTTCTCGAAGTTCCTTCCAGGAAGCAAGTTCGTGAACACGTCAAGAAGATACGTGAGCAGCAGAGCCAAGAGCCTCAGGACCCCATCACCCTGCATGAGACCCAAGCCGACAGGAATTTCAAGAAGGTCCAGAAGGTTCTCGACCGTATGCACGCCAAGGCAAAACTCCCCGACTTCCTTTCCATGGCTCGCAAGAAGTTCCTTTCCACCGTCTGCGTTATCAATCATCCCGGCAAGCAGCGTAGCCTCCTCCCCGATAAGAAAGGACGATACGTAATGCTCTGCCACCGCAAGATGGCTAAGGTCTTCACTGCCGATGTCTGCCTTCTCGTTAAGATTCAGAAGTCCTTCGTCACTGACAAGACCGAAAAGCTCCCCGATGGCTCAGAGCGCACATTGGAGCATTGGCAGGATGGCAGCTGGAGCATCGTTCCTTGCCGGGTAGACAAAAGCAACTACACCACCATTCAGGAGGTTCGTCTTCGTCCATGGTTCTTTCTCCACCGCTACTGGTATGAAATTTCCTTCGATGGCAGAGTAGAGCCAGCTATGATGTTGAATGATTACAACCTCAACCCTACCCTTCGCAAGAAGCATTTCTTCGTTACCAGGGAATATGTAAAAGTACGTAACCAGGATGCCGAAAACGACTACTTCCGTTTCTGGCTCCACAAACCTACAGATTATGCAGAACGAAACTGATATTTACATCCTCAACCGTCCACGCCATCAAAAGCGTGGGCTAACTCTCAACAAGAATGGGCGCATCACTCTGCGCTCATCCCCAATTAAACTTCTGGGATTGGAGCGAGGAGATAAGATCATCTTCTTATTCCACGACTCTCAGATGTACATTGTCAAGTCTTCCAGCCATAACCTTGCTATCCCTCTATATGGGCGCAAGTCTCAACTCCACGGTTGCAGCGCCAGCACCGTCAAGGAACTCTTCTATCATATACCAGGCATTCCACCCGATACTCAGGAGATAGACTTGGTAGTCTCTGACCACCTCGAAAACATCATGATATGCAATGACATCATTCAGGCTTTGGCAGTAGTCAATCGTGCCGACCCATCCCATTGCAGGGAATAACATTTAACACTTAACATTTAACATTAAAATAAAAGCAATGCAACAATCAATCAGATACAAAGGTCTCAGCCTCACCCCCGATGAAATGGCAGTAGAGAACGGTGCGCTATCCCTCTGTGGCAATTTAGAGCTGCACGATGGCGCATTGCGCCCTGCCATCGTAGCTGGCACACCCCTCTCTCAGCCCCTCACCGTCAATGGTGAGGTGGCTAAGATTTTATATGTTCACGAAACAGGCAGTTATAAGCACCTCATTGGTATTCGCACAGAATCTAGAGTTTCAACCCTCTATTGGTTCGATTCAGATGGTTCCTACATGAACAGCATCTATACCTTTTCTTCCGGTGTTTCCATTCTCTCAGTCAATTCAGTAGGCAACACTCTCATCATCACCGCCACCGATGGCATCCATTATGCCATTTTCTACCCCGATAGTTCCGGCTACGGTTTTTACCAATGGTTGGGACAAAAGCCACCATTCTTGCATATAGGCTTTTCTATTGATGCGGCCAACCATGCTGGTGATTATGACCTTGGTGGCATTGATAGCAAGAGTAGCAGCAATGGCTTCTGGGATTGTTTTCAGCAGACCAACTTCACTTGTGCTGAAATTTTCAGTGTCGTAGCCAATGATAGTTTTAGCCTGGGCGAAATATGCGCCAGTATCAAGGAAGAAAAGCAGTCCGACATAACCCAGAGCATTTATGCCCTTGTCAATCGCACCAACAATGTGATTGCTCGCAATGGTCGGTTCTATGCCAATTTCTTCGTCCGCTATTGTTATCGCATGTTTGATGGCTCCATGATTATGCATTCAGCTCCGGTCTTCATGCCTGTCCAGGTTCCAAATTCCTATGCCGTAGCCAGTGCCAATCTTACGTTCAATAATTCAGATGTCGTAGGAGACGTTTTCAAGGGCAAGATCAATGTCAAGGACACGGTAAAATTCTCTCGCCCCGATGGAGATTATCAGCCTTTCGAAATCACAATCACTAAGGCTGCATTCTATTATTATCCTCGCAATGTCTCCCTTCTTTATAGCCTCAGTGGAGACACTGACCAGCTTAGGTTGTGGAAAGATGTCATCAAGTCCGTTGATGTCTTCATCACTCCACCTATCACCAATATTGATACGGCAGCGAAAATCACGTCTCTTGCCATCTATAAACCTAATTATGGCTTAGGTGTTGGAAGGGTTGATAGTTATACCTACGCCAGTGATCAGGAGAAAGTAGGATGTGTCAGGGTCAATTTCCCTACCATTTCAGATGATGTATATCACAATAAGTTAGCCAACACATCAGCCTTCTACAAGGTATGTTCGTTGAATCTTGAAGAACTCAGAGAATGTAATGAAATAGCTCTCCCGGTCGATAAGCAAGCTATATACGAAGTCTCTTTGCAGGAACAGATGAAAGACGATTACAAAACCCACAACAGCCTCCTGGCATCAGGCAGCTATGTCTACAATCATCGCCTCAATCTGTATGGAGTCAAGGAAGTTCTCTTCTCCGGCTTCAACCGCAAGGTCATGTTTCCGTATTCGTCACTGTTAAATTCCGATTCCACCAATTCATACACTCAGAATCATTATCGCATTGATAAAATAGTCACAGTTATCAATACATCGTCCGGAACCAAGCATGTTGTGGTCAATGATGACAGCGGAAAGAATGTAGATGCCTATATGCTCGCTAATCTGGTCAAGTTCTATCCTGATTCCAGAGCCACGCAGATGATTATTTATGCTACGAGAATGGAAGATTCCCTCCCTTACGTCTTCTCGTTTCCGCTAACGCCATGCAACGAAATCAATGGGTCCATGCACATGGGCGATTTCAACCGCAGGATAGAAGAGTTCATTATTGGCACATATTCCTATACTGCAGATGATGTAGTTGATTTAAGCAACAAACTCTACACGTCAGAGGCCGACAACCCTTTCCATTTTCCACTCAATGCCATCAATACCGTAGGCATCGGAACCATCCAGGGCATAGCCTCCACCACGCGTGCCCTCTCTCAGGGTCAGTTTGGTCAGTACCCTCTCATGGCGTTTTCCACAGATGGTATCTGGGCACTTGATGTGTCTTCAACCGGAACCTACAGCAGCATACGTCCTATCAGCCGGGAAGTCTGCTCCAATCCGGCAAGCATCACACAGCTCGATCAGTCTGTTGCATTCGTCACCAATCGCTCACTCAGTCGCATAGTAGAATCTCAGATAGTGTCAATGACCGATGTCCTTGATGGCCCTTATTTCAACATCTCGGCTAATCTCGGCAAACTCGCCAACTACTTCAAGGAAGAAGAAACGGACGTTGAAGATACCAAGGATATGAAATCACAGATGCGACAGCTCATCAACTTCTCAGAGCCACCAATCGACTTCTTCCAGCATTGCAAGGTCATCTACGACTACAAGAACTCTCGCATTCTCTGTCTCGATGTCAGCAAGAAGTCGATGGAAGCCACGGCAGATACCGTAGCCTTTAGCTATTCCGTCAGAGATCAGGCTTGGAGCACCTTCATCATCAAGAACGTACTCACGGTCATCAATTCCTACCCTCACCCCTACATACAGTATCGTGACGGTAGTGTCATGTGCCTAGACCAGGGCTATAACTATTCCGATCCAGACGAAACCGAGTATGCCGGAATCCTCGTCAGCAGAACCCTAAAGTTCGATGAAGACAATGTACCGAATGCCATCACAGGCTTCATCCATTCCCTCACCACCGATGTCAAGCCTGTCATGTGGCTCTACGGCAGCAATGACAACCAGCATTGGCACTATCTGGGTCGCACCAATGCCCCCAAGAGTCATTACATGAGCAGCCACAGCTTCCGTTATTTCCGCATAGCCCTCTATCTCTGGCTAGAGTCCAAAGACCAGTATTTCGCCACTCGCCTCGAAGTCATCCGTCGCTTCAACAAGTTCTAGCCAGAAAAAACCAAGAGCCTTCGCAAATCAGGAGAATCCCGATAGCGAAGGCTCTTTCCATAAACACCCAAAATAATGAAGAAAAAGAATAGCCTCAAAAATAAAAAGCCCCCGTTCCAGGCGATTCCATCGCCTGGTCCCAGATAGCCCCCCCCCAAGAAAAGCCTCTCTACGTAAATCTAGGTCGTCTCTCCGTATAGTTATCCCGGCTCAGCAAGTCGCTCTTGATGTTATTGTAGTCAGCGGTAGCGCTTTCACCATACGTTCCAGCCTTATCCGCAAACTGATCCATCAGGAACTGGCTCATCACGTAGTCCACGATGTAGCGGTGGCAGTGGCTCTTCAATGCATCCGTCACAGCCACGTTCCAGTTCGGAATCTCCAGTTTCAGCGTCACCGTCTCATAAATGGTTTCCTCCCTGTCCTTACCAGCCTTGTTTACGGTAGCAGTCGTTTCGTTCTCCTCACCATCAATGATGGTGGTCACTACCTCCGTCCAAGTACCGTTTTTGTTGTCAGTATAGGCATACTTTCTTATGCCCTTCACCAGTCGCTCCAGATTGTTGTTATCCTCCACTCTACCTGAGGTCAGATAACGCTGAGCTGCAACCTTGATATTACCGATGGCTTCCGTTACGGCACGGTTGATAATACTGCGAGTCTCGTCACTGTCTGGGCTTTCGATGTTGGCTCTGATGTCCTTCTGGGCTTCGTCCACCATTCCCTGGCTCACTACATAGCATCTTGCCAGTACATCATTACATACCTGCTCCATGCTAAAATTCAATGTAATCAATTTTCTGTCCATAATTGCAATTATTTATTATATTGAAGAAATAATTATCTTAGTTCAAAAGGCGGTCTGCCTCCGCTCCAGTCCACAAAGTCTTGGTGAAAATGCTGCGAAACAAAGTCTGGGTTTCGCTCAGATCCTTTCACCCCTCTCTGCCCATCCTTGTCTACTGCGTCCTCATTTCTAGCCTCAGCATCCAAAGAATTGCCTTCCTTAGCTGTTGCATCAGAACCTCTAGTGGCAGTATCAGGAGAAGCAACATCCTTTCCTACACTGTCCGAAGTTCTAGTTTCAGCAGATAGGTCATTCATCTGTTTATCAGAATCATCCTCGCTTCTCGTTGAAGTAGAAGATGAATTGCTGCCCTTTTCTGCTTCGTCTTCTTTTCTCTCGGAAGTAGAAGATGAAGAAGCATCCTTTTCCATTTCATCCACTCCCCTTCTCTCTGTAGAAGAATAGCTATGATCCTTTTCAACCCCATCCCCAGCTCTGGCAACCGCATCCACAGCCGAAGAGCCTTCTTTCACGGTATCGTCAGCAGTTCTTTCAGCCTCAGCAAAGCTAAAGTCCTTCTTTAGCAACACCTCCTTGATAGCTTCCAGGTCGCTCGCTCCCATGCTAGCATAGTCCGTATGGTTCATGTCTGGGAAGTCGCTCAGCCATCCTGCTATGATAGCATGTACCAGATAGTTCTGTATCTGGTTGGTCAGCACACCGCTCAATCTAGGTGGCCAAGAAGCTAAGGTCTTGATGGTGATTGAGAAATCATCAGCCAGTGCCTGCAGGTCAAACTGCTGTGTGGTCGAAGAAGAGAATCTTGCCAAGAAGTTCTCCAGGTCGGTTATCGCCTCGCGATAGTATACATCCAGCTTCGCTTCCTCGCCATCACTCGCCCAGACGGTCTGAAAGTCCACCTCCGGGTTATGCTGCGCAATGGTGGCAGATAGTCCCTCTACCACGCCCATCACGCTCTTCTTCACTATTTTTATAGTTATCGTTTTCATAAGCCTTATTTCTTTCTATGCCACAACCAAATCAACAAACCAATCATTGCAACTACAAGGGTCCAGATCATCTTGGCTGTATACTTACCCAGGGTGATATACCTCTGTTCTGCCTTGCTCAGTTCTCGTACCATCGGCTTCGGCACATAGATAGTATCTCGTTTGATGAATGAATCCGTCTTCACTTTGTTCAGATACCTGTATCTATCTTGCAGCACAAGCCTATCCTTAAAGATGGTATCACCCCTCTGATAGATATATACGCTATCCTTCCGGTAGATGCTATCTGTTTTCTCCACCGTGTCCGTCCTTACCACATATTGGGTATGATATTCCGGCACGGTCACATATTTCGTCTTGCAGCTCGTCAGGAAGAGCACAGAGAAATAAGCTACCCATACCAGCAGATAGATGATCCAATGTCTTGTTTTCATAAGCTATGATATGTTTAAGGCTCGCTTGGACCTTTTCAAATACTCCTCGCATTTCTCCAGTCCATTGTAGCTACCGTTAATTTTCCGTCTGATTGCTTTCAGATTATCCTCGTCAGCTAATTTATTGCAGCCGAAGGTATCGAATATCCACATCGATGAGCGTGTGGCACCAAGAGGCTGCTCCAACAACTCAGGCTGCTCCACAACATCATAGCCACAATATCCGGCATACTTGCTGTAGTTCGCCCTACCTGTTATCTGAATAAGCCCCCTGCCCTTATACCTCACACCATCACCCTTATGGGTATTGCCCAAGTCCTTGCGCCCCTCATAAGCCTTTCCGCTGGCTATTTCCTTGGTATATCTCAGCTCACCCGATTCATGCGCAATCTGCGCCAAGTAGTGCGCCCATCGCAAAGGCGTGTTGATTTCAAACTCCTGAGCATACTTATTCAGGTAGGGCAGAAATTTCTCTGCCCTCTTTCCTGCGTTAGGCATTGCCATCAGCAGCTGCTCCAATCTGATTTCCTTCATTTTCATTTTCTTTATTGTTTTTATATTCTTGGTATTTCTTGAACATCGGAAACTTCTCCACGAAACCCAGTGTCAGCGCATAATACACATAGTCCACAAGTTTATACCAGGGCGTATCAGGCACTAGCATCCTCCTCAGGTTCTTCAATATGTTGGTCGTGAATAGATAGGTTGCAGCTATGCACACCCATTTCACGCAAAACAGAGCCTCAACATCCGAATGCAGGAAGTGACCGATGATAAACAATGCAGCCACCGTCACGAAGAACACCGCACAGCATACGAAGAACATGCCGAATTTCTTCCAGCTCCATTCTTCACCGTTAAACACTGCTGCCACGATGCCGAACACCAGGTTCAGCCCGAACAATACCATCATGGCAATCATAAAGTCTCTGATGGGAACTAGCAGACTCAGAAAAGTCCATAGCGTCCCAATTAAGTAACCTCGAATATCATTCATTTTCTTTTCCATTTTTCCGTCCCCACTCCGTTATGGAAACGATGCAAATTTAAGCCATCATTCCCGATTATCAGTGATAAGTTCCGCTACTTCATACGAAAAAGAGAACACAAGCCCCTAATAAAGCCTGCATTCTCTTCTTCTGATAGTTTTCTTTTATATATCTTAGGTATTATGGATTTACCAACCAAGTTAACATTCAACACTCAACATTCAACATTTCAATGGTTGAAGTACCCCCAAGCCTTACAATGCCCATAAGGGTTATCATCATCCCTGAGCCAGTTCACGGCAAGGTCCACCATTCTGTCCATCATCTGCTCCTCGCTGTCCTCTGGGAACCATTTCTTCATCAGATTATAGTTGTCAGAGTAGATCATGTTCAGAACCACGGCAAAATCCCATTGGTTGTAAGGTCTGATCTCGTCCTTCACCGTCTCATAGATTTCCTGCGTCTTGGCCATGGTATAGTAAGGAGCACGATGCTCTACCTCCTTGTCATCCTCAAACACCATCTTCTTGATCTGAGCCTCAGCAAAGAAGTCGTTGAAGTGGCCGTTACCCACAACCCCATAAATCTCCTTGTAGAGTTTCAGGAGGTCTTCTTCCGTAGCGTGCATAGCCACAAACTTGCCGATGATCTTGGTTACCTTCACCATCTGCTCCGGTGTGGCGTCACTCTGATATTTTGTGATAAGTTCTACTAAGTTCATATCATTCTTGTTTTTGTGATTTGACAAACTTGAAAATCTCGTCCAGCTTGTTTTCCATCTGGTCGAGTCTTTCGTTGGTTTTCTGCTGGTCTCGAAACGTTGTGTCCAGTTCTGAGAGAAGATGATCACAGTCCTTTACGGTCTGCTCAAAGTCCGGCATCTTATTGATGATGTCATTGGCTTGGTTCTTCAATGCGTTCACCTCGTTGATGATACTCTCCTTGCTACAGGAGATTACAAGGGTGTCGCTGTATGCTGTTTGCTCAGTATCTACAACCGAGTAGATAGACTGCTTGCCATCCTCAGTTTGCACGTTTACTTTCACGTTCCTTGCCCCATAATTCGGCATTCCTGGCATAGCAGCCATTACGTTCTGCTTGCCATTCTCAAAGTCAGGGCATGGATTGGTCGTCACCTTACCTTGTTTAAATTTTCTGCTGGCTCTATCAAATAGATAGATTGGAAATCCAGCCTTCAAGTCTCTGAATATCATAATCGTATCGTTTTAAATGGATAATGCGAGGGAAACGATGGCTTACACACCATCCACCATTTCCCTCTATAATGATACTAAGCAGTAGTCAATGCTACGGTCAGACTGTCAAATATGCTCAGGCCTCTAGCCTTTCCGCATACCACATCGTTAGCCTTTTGCGTTCTGCCAACACTGGCGATAGTTACAGCCGTTGGCAGTGCTGTCTGCCCTTGGAAGGCTGCTACCCATTTTTCCGTGTAAATCAATGGCTGCGCTCTCATCATGTTTCTGTTGCCTGTTACAGGCGAAATGATGGAGATAGTCGCCACGATAGGCACAAATACAGTTGTACCGTTCAGGATAGGCTGCTCATAACTGTAGGTTATGCTTGCCTGTGGCTGCACATTGCCATTCACGCAATAAGGTCTACAAAGCTTCTCATTGTAAGTAGCTGAGACTGAAACTTGGTTGGCTACCAATGCTGTAGTAGCCAAACCCACTGGAGAAATCTTGTTCATACCACTACGCTTCTGTTTCATTCTTTACTCTTTTACTGATAGCCACCTGCGCCACATCCGCAACCGCCATTCATCAGATTGGCTAAGTAGATGTTCTGCTGCAACTGCGAGTTCTTAAACTTCAAGTCCTGAATCTCGTTAGCTTGCTCCTGGCTCCAATGGCCTGTCAAGGTATCGATGATACGCTGGGTGTTGTTCTCACCTGCACGGATGATGTCACACTTGTCTTGCTGCATCTGGAAACCGAGATTCGAAGCTGCTCTTTCTATACCAGTGTTGGTATAGCTAAAGCCCTGCTGCATCTGGTTAATGATGTCCTTCTGGCCAAGCTGGTTATCGTAACCCATCTTGATGATGTTCTGCTGAGTCTGGCAGCAGCAATCCTTCAACGCTATTGTCATCTGCAAGTTACCCTGCGAGATAGCGTTGATCACTCGCTCTGCCGAGAATCCAATCTGACCACCAAGCTGCTGGATGCCAGCCTGGATGCCACAGATAGAGTTCTGCAAGGCATTGAAGTCACAGTTCAGATTGCTTGCCAACATCTTAAGGTCGTTGCCATTACCCTGGATGGCACCCATCAGCAAGTTGCTGTTCTGGTTGTCTGCCATCTGGTTGCGCAAGCTCTCGATTTGACCCTGAATCTCCGCACGCTGCACGTCTGCGCCATTGTCACGATTGTTCCAGTCTGCACCATACATATAGCGCATCATGCCCATCATCATCATGTAGGCAAACGGATTGTTCCACATATCATCATCGTCACGGTTACGCATCATAGCCGCCATTGCCAAAGGATTGCTGTCACGATTTGCCATCGCTCCAAGCAAACCACCCATCATTGCATCGTTGCAACAAGAGGTAGTCTTAATTACTTCTTCTGCCATAATTCCTAAAGAAATAAAAGTTGTACATTTTGTTTATTCACACATGTAACCGATTACGTGTGCAAAGATACGAGGAATTGGCAAGTCATTTGATAACTCTGTCACAAAAACTTTTATTCGTTGAATATCAGCATTTTAGCATGACATAGACCCATATCAAAACCACCGCTTATATATTTTCGCAAGATTTTTGTATATAATTTAAGGCGAAAATTGTATGTTTTATAACATAAAAAAGAGAGAAGCAATCTCTCGCCTCTCTCCTTTTCTACTTGTTTCTTTTCAGTCTTTTCTTGATAAACTCTCTAACATCCCACTTCTTGAAGAAATGAGAATGGTCACCAGCGTTCCCCACGCTTTCCAGCTCCCCATCAGCGATAGCCCTTCTTAGGGTAGATTCGCTGATATGCGCCTCTTTCTTTACTTGTCCGGCAGTCATATAAGGATTCAGCATGAACGGAATCTGCTCACAAAGATTGTCCAGGTCATCATCGCTCATTCCGCAAGCCGTAACCTTCTCCCCATTCTTCTGCTGCTCTGCTGCCTTGAAGCAAGCATCGCTCATCGCCTTCAACGCATTTCCCAGGGTCTCATAATTCAACATTTTTTCCATATATCAATAATTTTATAAGTTCTTTATCAGGAACAAATCTTTCTGCCCATCTTAGTATTTTTGATGAACATATCAACAAATCCATATAGGTAAAACATACCAGTTACAATCATAACAGTATAGCAAGAGTCCACCATGTCATTGGTAGTATACCAGTTCCATTCCACGATATGTGCAGCATTCACCCCGAAAAAGTAAAAGAAAGGAATACGATAGTACCAGCACAAAAAGAAAAACCGACTTGCCAGGATTGTCACCATCGGCAAAATGTAGATCATAAAGTAAATGAAAATATAGCAAGGCATATTTTCGTCATAAGGAATAAACATTTCACGAGGATGCTGGCTGAAATCCCAGATACCATAAGCGTGGAAGAACATGAGGCTGACAGGCATATACTTGCAGTACCACCGGAAGAACTTCAAGATTCTCCTGGAATATCTGTTGCCATGCTTCATAAGCATTCCCATCAGTTCTGTAACATCTACGTCCTTTATCAACCGTTGGACCTCGGCTTCCTGTTCTTCTGTCATGATAAAAACTCCTTTCCAATTAGTTAGTTCTTGTTTAATTCTTATAAGAAAAAGAAAATCTGAGGCAAAATTACAACTTTTTGCACAATCTCAATTATTTTGCGCAACTTTTTAGAGTTAAACTTTGCTAAAGTAACAATCCGTAAGCAAATTATTCTTGAAAGGCCTCCGGTCATACAGATTGCAGCTCATTTGTTATGTACATCTGTGAGAATATTGATTGACCTATAAATAATAAGGTGCAGCCCTATAAAGAGTTACACCTTTTATATTATATCCACTTGATGACAGTATCACCATGATAACCTTTTTTTCAAACAAACCAAGCATAGCTTATTCTCCTAACATAGAGTTTACCATCCCTTTGATAGCTTCATCGGTCATGCTCTCTTTGACAGAGGCATCACCGCCAATCGATTTCATCAGCATACCTATCCAAGGATTGTCACTTTCCATTGTGGGTTGTATTTGCTCCTTGTAGGCAGCATAAAGCTCGCCCGATTCCTTGAAATCTAAAAGAACCGTGCGCAAGGCTTTCACCACGTAGTTATCCATCAGCAAGGGATTGTCCCTTGCCGATGAAAGTTTGGTAAGAAGCACTGCCAGTGCCTCATGTAATTGTTTCTTTTTCATATTGTCTTATTTTTAATTTATAAAGTCAGCGACTTAGAGTTCAATTTGTTTTATTTATACATTTGTTATCTGGGTTCCATCCAAATTCTCCCAGGAAGAACCGTTGAATATTTCCCATTTGTTAGTTTCTGTATTCTTGTAGATGAAACCAAATTTCACATTTGCAGGTCTTGAAGCCGAATTTCCAGTTTTTTTGGCATTTATATCATTACCAAAACAATCTTTATATCCATTATCATAAACTCTAACTTTCTTGCTTACAACATCATAAGATAGATACCCTACTAAAGCTGTACCATCGTATTGTTTCCTACCTAACTCCTTAGTAGCTGGGTAATAATAAAACTTCTCAAACGGAGACTTCTTTTCTTTTCCAAAATAAATTTTTACTTCTTTATTTTCCTCCAGAATAATATGCGAGTTTATGTTTCTTAAATCTTGCATACAATAATCTGTATGCAAATAATAATCTGTTGTTTGTGTTTTAATTTCTAATAAAGTGATTAAAACCTGATTATCTTCGCTTGCAATTCCTTTAAAAGTCAACTTAAATCTATCCACATCACTATTTGTGCTAACAGTGGCCATATTATATATAACTCCCTTTTTAGCAATTATAGTTTTATCTAATTCATTGTAAATTATCTTTATAGGAGTACTTGTTAACGGCTCGCATTTAAATTTTACACTTATCAATTCGCCGTGTGGAATAACAGGATTCAACAATGACTCTATATTAAATTCAAAATCATTATTTTTTAACAATTTAATTTTAAAACTATTATCAGCTATACTTACATCAGTTTTTGACGATATATTATATAATTTAATAGATGCATCACCTTTTGCATTTAGTGCAGATGTATTAAATATATCACTTACAAAATAACTAAGCACATTAAAGCTTTTCATTGATAAAAGTTTAAATGTGTTTTTAGTCTTATTTTGACTCATATTTCCAATCATGGTTATTCCTTGATGTGGAAAAGACGTTTCAAATAAACTCGTTATCAATAATTCTGATTCGAAATCATTATAAGCATATCCTGTCTCCCCATCAAGTCCGATGCTTGTTAAAGTATTATTCATCAACGCAATACCTTCTGTTTTATTAGAAAAAACGAAACAATCATTTTCATATAATTTTCCAGATATTCTTTGAACAGAATTATTTGTTATAGATATCGGTCTTCTAGTATTTTCAATAGCATCTGTATGCTCAAATGGATATATTCCTTGCTTGAATTGGTCTAATTTGCTGCTTACACAAGCAATATTACTGAATAACTCTTTCAGTTTATCGTCATAAACAGTACCACTATAAATGTTACTTATATTATTAAATTTCGGACAATGTTCTGAATAATTATTAAACGGAAGCATAGCATCATTTAATACAATATCAGCATGACATTCGAAATTATAATCATTATATTGGACGTTATTATATAATACTTTTTTGAAATGAAATCCTTGCTGTTCTCTAGAAACAAAATTGTTTTTTGAGATTCCATTATCTTCAAAATAATTACCATCAATACTCAATCCATCTACATTGTTGACATATATTCCGCAAGCATCGTGACCTTCTATTGTACAACCCGTAATTTTAACATTATATCCGCAATAAATACTTATACCAACGTAAGCACAACCTTCAAATCTACATCCTATAAACGTTAAAGCGTTAGTCCATTGATAACCTCCATAAAAGTTATATCCACAAGGATGTCTGACATCAAATCCAGCAAAAGTACAATTTATAAACGTATTAGAGAAAGAATAGGTCATATATACGTTTGCTAAATTTGCAGAAGAAAAGATGCAATTATCAAAATATGATAATGATGTTAATGGCAAATAACACGCATAATCACATAAATTGTTAGCGTCGATTCTTAAATTTCTCATTGTTATATTTAGCTCATTAGCGTCAGATGAAACTCCACCAGACTTTCCAATGACAAACCTTCTTCTTTTACCAAATGCTATTAACTCTGTAGTAGTTCCTACGTTGTCTCCATATAAATAAAACTTTCTCGCTACACCAACTTTAGTAGGAATAACCAGCTCTTTAGCTATATAATATCTTCCATGAGGAAAATAAATGGTCATAGGAGTTTCTTGCTTGTTTGCATTAACATGATTATATGCTAATAAGAATATTTCATTAATTATATGCGAACAATCTGTATTTAACACATTAATATATGGGTTAAACCATGAAACATTAATTGTTCCTAATTTATCAGTCAATGTTCCATCTATATGAGTATAGCATTTTATATCACCTGATAAATTTGTTTTGTTAAATACGATTTTACCATTATGTACTTTTCCTCCATTGAACTTAAGAGTACATCCTTCCTGCATTTCGATAGTCACACCATCTAAATCAAAATCATACCTAATCTCATATATGGTATTGCTCTGATTAATCATAGCTGGTGTTAGGATGTTTCGGAACTCTCTTTTGGTACTGTCAGTAATAGTACACACAACACCAGTAGTGCTTGCAGAGAATGCAGAAGAAGTTACGGAGCCACCAGACTTTCTTGTAAGAGTTATGAGTGAAGCATCTACTGATACTTCATACTCTGTCATTGTCGCAGTAAGTTTTTCAGCAATTTTCTGTGCAACTAAATCGGTTGATGTCATGGTTGCTGTCACCATATCAACACTTACTTCAACTCCATTTATGGTAAACACAATTGCACCATCTACAGTAGGAATACTACCTACTATTATTTTTGTTACAGCCAGTGATACCAGTTTTATATTCTTGCGTAAGATTTTATAGCCTTTTCCTGAGAAAGAAAGAGGGTTATAAACACGATCTTTTAATGATAGCACATCTGTACCGCTTTCATTTATCCCAGATGTAATATCTTCTTCATCAGGTAAGTTCGTCACATTACCTTCAACAACCGTTCTATCACCAATTTCTTTTTTTAACTCCTCTAAAGAGGCTTGCACATCAGATGTGTTTGCTTTCTTTGACAAATCAAACAATAGATGTTCATACTTTTTCATGATGTTCTCTGTGTTAAACTTCACACCTGAAAACAATTCATCCCAGTATGTATCTCGTTGACTGTTTACACACCACGTTCCACGATCAGCATCCCAGTAATGAGCCCATCCATTAATAAGGCACCAATCACCATCTACGCCTCCTGCTGGATATTTTTGATTGACTGCATAGATAGTGAGGAATGTACCTTTGAAATGAGGAGAATTTGTATCATATACACCTTTTCCCATATGTTATAATTTAAAATTGTGATAAACTAATATATTTTTCTGCCAGGTCTGCTTCCTTCTTCGATGTTAAAAAAACAGAAATAGCTCGATATACAATATATTTCCTAGCTAATGGATGAAGAGCCACTACCAGTTTCTCGCCATCATTTGTTTTATCAATACTAGCCATTGGTATGTATGAAAAACGTTCTATCCGATGGTCATAAACCTGATCTATACTTGTACCTTTTATTGGCTTCAGATAGCGTCCTGCAGTCCAATATACAATAACACGGTTTCCATATTGGTTCACACTTAACATGGCTTTTGGCTTCTGTGGTGTTCCCCTAGTCCATCTGCTAGCTTGCATTTGAGCTTCCTTGCTGGTTGGATCCATAAGTTCACGCACACTAGATTGCCAACTAAAAAGTTTCAATTCATATAGGCGAACAAAATCATTTGGAATCGTTAACTCTCCATGCCCATCAGTGAACTGAGTAATAATAGGATCATAATCCTGCTCATCACCAAGAGATACCTTCACAATAACAGGGGCTAACATTGCTTCTGGTGCTTGCAGCAGAATCTGTTGCGCTGCAGTCTCAATGGCTTGCTTCATTTCCTCGTCCGAGTCATCAGATAAGATGTCGTTGTCTTCATCATGCTTCACCTCGTCCATGGCAATGCGCATTTCCTTCACAAGATCACTCATCAATGCTTCCATAAGCAGCAATTATTAATTATAAATTATTAATTAGAACACGATGTCTACCCCAAGCTCCTTAGCCTTCTCCTTCACGCTTTCAGGCGATTTCAGCTTTCTTACATCCACCTTGTAGGTCTTCTGGAGATAGTTCTTAGCCTTGGTGATATTCTCGAAACGAAGGGCATTCTCGTTCGTCACGTGCTCTTCTTCATGCTTCTGCACCTGCACCTCTTCCGGCTGACTCTCATCGATGATGCGCCCTGCCTTCGTTAGCGGATGCTTCCGGATGCAGTCTGCCACCTGCTTATTGTCCGTAAGATAGGAGTAAGCATTGTTACTGCACCGTTCAAACTCCACGCTCTTGATAAGTCCGCTGGGCAGAGTCACCACAAAGATGAGCATACTGTTTGCTACAAATCTATACATATCTTTTGTGTTTATGGGTGAAGGGATAGCGAGACCTTTTAGCCTCAGCTATCCCCGATTTTCGATATATGTTAGAAAACTATCAGCTCCCTTTTACGATGATTAAGCTGCCTCCTGAATCTGCTCATCGGTCACACCATCTTCGACGAAGGTTGGACGAGATACACGTGCATGGGCATCAGGGAATGTCAATACCCAGCAACTATACTCTTCCATAACCACACCTGCAGTGTTGCGAATCAGGAGATCCTTGGCATTAAACTCGTTGCGTGACCAAGTACCGAATACATACTTGTCAAGATAACGAGCATCCAGACAGAAGGCTCTACCATCCATGCCCCAACTATTGAAGGCATCGTGGCGATAGATGAGAATCTTAGTTCCCATGCTCTCAAACTTCTCGAAGTCAAGTTTCCATCCCTGGTAGTCCTTTTCGGTCTGTGTAATGATACGCTTGTTAGAGCGGAGGTTAGCAAATGCCTGATAAATAAGGTTGTCTACGAAGAGCAACTTGGTACGGCTGGAGTTACCAGCTCCCTTCAACATGGATGCAATAAACTGTGTCAACTCCTTCTCGCTAATCACATACTCATATACCTGCTTTGTCTCTTCCTTTGTGCCGGAAGAAGTCTCATCAGGTACGGTCACTTTTACGGTTACAGGCACAAGAGTACCATCAGCCTGCTTACGCATCTTTGGCTCCCAGTGTCCAATCTGCAAATCCTTACCTGCTTCCCAGAAGATGCCACCCATGGTATAGACAAGACCTACATCCTTGCCACCATTCGACATAGAGCGATAACCAAACAGTCCGCTCAGCTCCTGACCTTGGCGCATATCATCCATAGCCATCTTCTCCTGGCGTGTGAAGTCCCACTGCACCTGGGTCTTGCTCATACGGTCGATAAGAGACTCCTCCACCTGCATGATGAAGCGTTGACAATACTGGAAGCTCTTGTCTGGCATTGAGTAGTAGCTACCTGTCTCTACCTCTTTTTCACCAGCAGCTCGTCCCAGGCGCATTACGACAGCACCAGCCTCAATATCCTCAGGAATATCCCGGTTTCCACGACTGGCATTCTTCTTACCATTCAGCGCATAGCATGTAGGGTTTCCATCGTTATCTACCTCTGTTACACGCAGCTGCAAAGGAATCATCGTGCTTCGGTCTGTACCGTTGTCCTGATAGCCCAGGCAGCTCTTAATCATAATGATGTCGCCTGTGCCAAACACTGTAGCATTTTCCACCGTTAGCTTTACAGAGCCACCGTTTGTAGTTTTATTTACCTTCGCTGCAAGTTTGGTTTTGATTGGTCGCTGACCGATGCTATAATACTCAATGCGGTTACTGTCCACAGGAGTCATTCGCTTCGAGGCTCGAAGAATCTGGTCGATAGGGCAACTCTCCAGCTTCATTTCAACCACAGTTGGATTCACATGAGCCACATAGTAGTCCCAGTTATTCATCTTCTCCTGCTGTTCTTGACTTCCACCCTGCCACTTTGGACCCGTACCACCTACACCTGGGCCGTCCGTTGGACCTGTAGGGCCACCGCCACCTTCGCCTGTTGGAATATTAGGAGGAGTTTCTGCCATAGCATAAGAGCTGCCACCACTCAGGATCATGAAGGCAATCGCCATCACAAATCCAAACCATTTCTTAAACTGTTTCATAATCTGTTAATTTTTAAACTATTAATTATTAATTTTAAATTCTTAATTGAAGTTTACATGCCAACCATCTTGCTGTACACCTGTTCCGTCCGGCTCTTTTCCTTTGGAAGTGCAGGAGCACCACCGCCACCATTGATGTTGATGTTCTTCTTGCCACCCTGTCTTCCATCGTGAAGCTGCTTCTGCTGGTCTATTTTCTCGTTCTTGCCACGCTTATAGCCTCGCTCCTCAGCATCAGCCACAGCCTTGTCAAAGTCCTTGATTTGGAAGAGGCGCAAGAAGTCTGCCTTCTTCAAGCCATACCGGGCAGCACGCCAAACGAAACCGTCATCATCATGGTCTTCGCCATCCTCACTACGCTTATACAACCATTCTATCAGGTCATTGATAGCCTCCGGCTTAATCTTGGCTTCCTTCATGGCTTCATCAAGTTCCTTATCCTCTTGCTCCATGTTGGCTGCAAGTTTCTCCTTGCCCTTGGCTAGCTTCTCACTCGCATCGAGTTTTTCCTTCTCGCTAGCTTTCAAGCGTTTCCTTGCCTCCTCGTCACCATTGATGGCTTCGATGTAGTCCTGACCCAGTTCGTCTATCAGATAGTCGATAAGGTTGAAGTCGCCACCATCAGCATTTTTCTTGGTCACAAGACCTGTCACCAACCCAGGAGCATGAGGATTTTCTTTCAGCATATTGTTGAAGTCATCCATCTTTTTCTTGCTTTGGTCGTACTGGTCGTAATCGGTCGCAATTTGGTTAAAAACAGCCTCATCATCGTCCATATTCAGGTCGGGATAACGCTGCGCAAGACGCTCTCTGAAAGAATCTCGCTTTGATTTAACATTCTGATTATCAATCGTTTCTTTTGCCATAAACGTTCATTTTTAATATTTGTGTGCTAAATTAAGGAAAATTTCGCATTACTTTATGATAAGTTCTGCATCTTGATGAATTAATTTTGTTGGCATGAAACATCTAAATTCCATATCCGAAATTTACCTTAAAAGAGACCAGGAAATGTTACTGCTCTTTCGTAAGGCCAAGAGGATGGTAGAATATCCTACCACCATGGCTAAGATATGCGATTACATCGCCCAGATGCCTGCCTCTTGTTATTATCTGGCTGATAGCACTGCCTATCGGTATATATGCAAACGCATCAAGGGCGAAAAGCCTCTATTCGGAAAATACCAAGCCATGAAGGAAAAACTCTTCGAAGCCTTCTATCAGGACTTCCTGCGCCTCCGGCAGATGGATCAATACAAGAAATACAATACCAAGAATCTTGTGTATGTGTGCCTGGATCTCCCTGCGCCCAACCTGGGCATGGCTCCTCGCTACATACAGATGAAAATCAACCATCATTTCCGCAACAAGAAAACATCATTCATAACTCGATAAATCTCTTCTATTATGCGTACATTATATATAACACTTCTCATCATCCTCCTGATGGCTTTCATCATTCCGCTTCATGCCGACATGGCTGTATCGCCATCAGCCCCAACATACTCCCATTTCGTATATATGTTCGGTCATGCCAACTTCATCCATTATGCAGTCAATGCCTGGTGCATGTTGATGGTGCATCGTCAGTTCCGTTTCCATCGTCTATTGGCTTCATGGCTGGCATCCGTGGCTCTCTCCTTCCTCTATTATCCGTCCCTCCCGGTCTTGGGTGCATCGGTCATCATATCCTTCTTCATGGGCTTCACTGCTCCCTGGCTCTACAGGCGAAAACGCTTAGCCTTCTGGCAGATGCTCATCCTCCTAGTGATTGGATGCCTCCTCCCTCACATAGCTGGCATCTATCACCTCATCCTCTTCGCCATCGGATTCATCTATGCCAATGCAGAAGGATTCATTCGCAAATCTCAAAAACTCAACATTTAACATTCAACACTTAACATTATTATATATAACGGATGCCAGTAGCAAAGTCTTCATTAAAGGTACGACCTCAGCAGCAGATTTCCGATAAGAAGCTCAAAGAGATTCTTGCCGAAAATACGAGGAGATTGGAAAGTCTCCTCGCCAGCTATCGTCCCATTACTGGAGAGAATGCCCCTGGTCTTCGCTTCGAGTGTGTCATTGAGGATTTCCTGAAAGGCAAGAAACTCTGGCTTCCGGTAGAAATGTTGAAGGAAAAGAAGTTCTGCGCCATCATCAAGTGCGGTTCTATCTCTGCCTTCTGCGAGAAATACATGCCCGACCTCGACCAAGAGAAGGCACGCGATGCAGTCTTCCGTTATCTCATCCGTCTCCGCTGCAAGCACGATTTCTATTTCTTCGCCTACGCCTACGCCCGAATCAAGAACAAGGATGGTGGCGATGATATACCTTTCCTTCTCAACCATGCACAGATAGGTCTCACCAAGGATTTCGAACGGCAACGCCTTCATGGTGAGCTGCACAGTATCTTGATTATCCTCTTGAAGTGTCGCCAATGGGGTGGTTCAACTGATACAGAGGTTTACATGTTCTGGATTCAGATGTTCTGGAAGACCAACTGGAATAGCAACATCATCGGTCACCAGTCTTCATCTGCTACCCAGGTGTTCGATATGTACGAGAAATTGGCGAATGCCATCCCTACATGGCTCTATTATGAGATTGGAGAGACATTCAAGGAAGACTCTCGCAAACTCCGCACATCAAGCACACAGAACAACATCAAGTACCTCATCCCTCGCTCCTGCAAGATACAGACTGGTTCGGCTCGCAACCCTGAGTCCTGCCGTTCTGCCGATGCAGCTATGGCTCACATCACCGAGGAAGCCTTTTTTCCTAACACTACTGAGTGGACTCCACAGAAGGTTGTCAATGCCGCAATCTCGCCTATCAATGTTACGAGACCTTACACCTTCATCGTGCGAGAGTCTACCCCTAATGGTCGTGAGAATGAGTTCCATGATGAATGGGTGCGTGCCAACTCTTTCGACAAGGACGGCAATCGCCTTTCCATCTATACCCCTTACTTCGTTCCATGGTTCGACATCGAGAAGTATATCCTTCCTTTCAAGTCTGAGCAAGAAAAGATTGATTTCGTTCTTTGGCTCTACAAGAATCGTGAGGATGAGCAATATCATGGCTCTTACTTCTGGTGGCTTTGGGAAATCAAGGGTGCTACGCTCGAAGGCATCCATTGGTATGTGAATGAGTGCAAGAAGTATAGCGACTTGGATGGTATGCGCCAAGAGTACCCTTCCGATGATGTGGAAGCCTTCCTCTTCTCCGGCACAACCGTCTTCGACCCTTACAAGTTGAAGGAAATGGAAGAGGATTGCAAGGGCATTGAGCCTATCATGGTGGGCGACATCGAGGGTGATTCCTACGATGCTGCCGATGATGCTTGCATGAACAATATCCGCTTCGTTGAGCGTTCCGGTGGACCTCTTAAGGTTTGGGCAGGACCCGATAACTCCGAGATTGTCAAGCATCGTTACATTGTAGCCTGCGATATTGGTGGCTCTCACAAAACCTCCGACTTCTCAGATATAGTAGTCTTCGACCGCTACGATGAAATCTACGGTGGCGTTCCCGAACTGGTAGCCGAATGGCATGGCCACTGCGATGCCGACCAACTCGCGATGCGTTGCGCCCAGATCGCGCATTTCTATAATGATGCCTATCTGGTCATTGAGAACAATACCGCTTACTCTCGCATGAACAATACCGAGGGCAACCAGTCAGAGCTGTTCTTCCCTATCCTCATCCCTCTCTACAGCAACCTGTATAGTGCCTCCCAGTCCAAGCTGAAGAAGGTGAAGAATATCGAAATGAAATGGGGATTCAACACCAATAAGGCAACAAAGGTGGCAGTAGTGAAGACGATGGCAAGAATCATCCGTGATGGTGGCTATATGGAGCGAGAACTTGCAGCCATAGATGAATGCACCTACTTCCTCTATTACAAGCAGAACGACTGCTACGGTGCCATAGCCGGAAAGCACGATGACCGAGTAATGGCTAGAGCCATAGCCCTCTACGTAGAAAAGGACATGCCAGCCCCAGAAATCATCCCATTCCGCTCCAAGTCCGACATAGAGCGAGAACGCCTCCGCAACCGCCCTCCAGTAGTAGCCGAGTTAGCCGGAATAGGTGGCAGCTAGCCCGGTGTCCCCTCTAAGCCTAGCCCGGTGTCCCCCTCAGGTCTCCGTCCCCTCTGAACCCCCGTTCCAGGCGATTCCATCGCCTGGCTCCCAATAAGTAAGTTAACAATTAAAAATCAAGAAAAAATGAAAAAAGTTTATCAAAATCATCTTCGCAAGATGCTGATAGCCATCTACCAGCCAGTCATCACTCGTATCGAGCTCATCCGCTCCACCCGAATGTGGCAGAAAGGCGTAAAAGCCACCCTAGCCAAGTACAAGGAAGGAGGCGCTCCACGCTTCTACCTGCTCTACGACCAGTCCCACAAGGATTGGGCTATCATGACCTACGACCCCAACCGCAAGCAGCTCCTTGCCTACCGTCGCCTAGTCCAGCTTGGCAAGTGGAAGGCAACACGCTACTTCAAGAACGTGGAAGACATCAAGGCAGCCTCCTATTACTACACCCCATCGAAATGGGGAGCAATCGGCTGCGATGCCGACAACAAGGTTAGAGCCAAGAAGTTGAAGCAATGGCAAGAGTATTACATGTATCGTGTTTCCGTCCCGATGGAAAAGCTACGCTCCTACAAGAAGAAACATGGTATCTCTTAACCCCACACAAAACAAAAAAAGGAAGAGAAAGCCATCACGGTTTCCTCTTCCTCAACCTTTTTACCTTTAAACTAAAAAACCTATAAACAAATTTACTAACTAAAAAACTTAAAGTCAATATACATGAACCTAAGAACGTTATCATTTTTTATGTAGCTGTAGATGCCGATGGCAAAGCAGACAAGTCATTCGTACCACTGTTTCCATCTTTCAGATGTGCTGCTGGCGTACCAGTCTGCTGTTGCCCTGCTCCGGCTGTAGGCATTTCGCCATTTGCTTGCTGCTGCGCTTGCATGGCTTCTAGCTTCTCCAACTGCTCCTTGAAGTACTTCTTCATTCTGTTCGTACCAGGGAATTGTCCTACGGTCAGCATCGTATATGGGTCCATCTTACCGCTGGTCATGAAGTTCCAAGCCATATCGTTGTTGGTGGCTCTGATGATTGGGCTGTAAGCATCCAGGTCGATGGCTACGTCCAGATCCATATCCCTCATGGTCTCCGGGTTGAAATGTATCTCGAAGTCATCACCGGTCAGTTTCACGCTGTCCGCTGCGGTGCAGAACTCCTGAATCAGGTACAGCTTCTTCTTGGCGATTCTCACCTTGTAGTTATTGAAGCTCTCCACGAAGTCCTGAATGGTGGTGGATGATGCCTCTCTCTCCAGCTGATACTGCTTACCGCTGGTGTTGCGATGCTGTCCCTGCAGAGCACCCTGCACGCCTGTACCCTCTCCTGCCATCGTCTTGGCAAAGTTCACCATGAAGTCAACTCCTGCCGGAATACTCTTGTTGACCAATGTCTGCGGTGGCTTACCTCCATTCTTGGAGTTCCACAAGATAATGCTATCAGTCTTGGTATAGTTCACCTGCATTTCATCGATGCTCTGTTTCTCGCTCAGAGCATTTTCGTCCACAAGCATCGTACCCTTGGCACCATTGGCCACGATGAAGTTAATCATCATCATATAATGGTTCAAGGTGCGCTGATTGTTCTCGGCACGCATAGTGAAACTTCTTACCTCGCCATTCAAACAAGGATAAGCCACGAAGGTATATGGCATGATGGAAGTTCTGAAACCGTCTCTCAGCACATAGTAGGGCGATTCCCTCGCATCCAGCAGATAGCCATTCGGTGTAAGGTATCTTCTGAACCAATACGTTTCAGCCTCAGCCTTCATTTCGATGGTTTTCAACTCCGATGGGTCCACATAATAGATAGGCTCACCGTTCTCATCGAGCACTGGCAGACCGTTCTCGTCCTTCATGATGTTGGCTTCCTCCAGCTTCCGCTTCTTCTCCTCGTAGAAGGCTCGTTGGTCGGGAGAGGCATAGCCACATGTCCCGGCATCCCAGTCATGCACCCAGATGGCTGGTCGGGTCTCTTTCGTCCATATCTCCAATACCCTGTACTTGCCGATTACCGAAGAATGAGTGAAATCGTCTATCCCGGCATACTGTGCTTCACCGTTGGGGTGATAAGTCTGCTCAGGAGCGAAATGATGCTGTGTCTGCAGATAGATCTCGCTCAGTTTGTCCACCTCAGCCTTGCTTCCATCCGTGAAGGTCGCGATAATCTCTCGCCAAGTCAGATCATGAGCCTCAGCGATAAATTCCACATCGCTCAGGTCATACTTGAAGAAAGGTGGCAAGGCAATTTTGAAGATGTCCACCATATAGTCAAAGATGCCATTCTTGCCATCCTTTCTGCCATAGTAGGTTTTCATGCCCACAAAGGCGAAGACACAGAAGGCATAGAACATCCTTGCATCCAGCTCCTGCCTGTCGTTCAAGTTGTCGTTCTGGCGAAGATACTCATTGAAGAAACTGATATAGTCCTCCTCGTTGGGGTCTACGGCACTGCAAGAGGCTGTACTGCGCTGCTGGCGCACAAGTCCTACGAGAGAAAGCAGCTTGTCACCTATCACGTCATATTCCAGGATAGGCATACCCTTCATTTCCATATACTGACGGATGCTTATCTTCCTACCGTTCCATTCTATCAGCTCTTCCAGCTGTCTGCCCATCACGAAGTCCTGCGCTCGCTTCCACTTCTTTCTCAGCTCTGCGCCATCATAGAAGTATTGGCAAGCCCATTCTATCAGCCGAAGGTTGCTGTCTGTCTGGGCAAACCGCTCCCGGCTCACTCCCTCCAGGGAGTCAGGTCCAGGTTCGGCATAGTTCGAAATATCATTTATAACACGATTATCTGGCATAATTCTTAATTTTTCGTCAAAAATACCGCCTTTTTCCCGATTCTTAGTGATAAGTTGCGCAACTTAACATTACTTTCTCATATTTTCCCCTTATTTTTGTTCCGCAATTCATTTTAAAGTTGAATTTCTAATATATTAGATATCATGAGTAAATCAATCAATGTTCACGAAGCCTGCGTCATCACAAAGGATGATAAAGGCAACCTCTCCCTGGTAGGCAAGGCTAAAGAAGCCCTCACCACCTTGAAGAAGAATAAGGTTTCCGTCTGCATTCTCCTCTGCGACAACAAGAAGGAGGATGTAGAGAAGTTCCTTAACGAAAATAATGTGCCTTTCGCCTCTCTCTCCACCAAGCAAGAGACCGACAAGGATGGCAACACCGTGCATGTTGACCCACCAAAGGCAGATGTAACCATCATGCCAAGTTCCAAGGTCATCACTCTCCGAGGCGAGTGGCAATGGTGTTTGGATGATATTGCCAGACGCCTTTGGGGAAAGGAAAAGAAGGAGAATCCAAAGAGTGAGCAGCAGCGCATGGATGACAGCATGGCTGATTACATCCGCTGGGCATCGCCAAAGAAGGCAGAAGACAACGGACCCGCTCAGATAGGTTAATCATCGCTCCAACATCTTCAAAAAATGATTTCATCTTTTTATAAAAAATATAATTTATTTGGAATTTAGAATTTTACGACTATCAAAAAGGGACTCGCTGTGAAGCAAGTCCCTTTTCTTTTTCTGAGTTACGAGTAAGCCCTCGTAGCTTTTATCATGCCGGGCTTATTCCATTCCGTTCAGTGTCTCAAGCAGCTCCTTTCTGGTCTTCCGGATCTCCACCAGTTTGGCAGCATCGTTCTGACCGTCCATTTGCTTCTTGGCTTTGTTCATCTTCTTTTTGGCTGCAGAGATAGCCTTTCTTGCAGCAAACAGTCGCTTGTTGGTCTTGCTGTTCTTGAAGGCATTTGCCTTCGCCTTGTCAACATCCTTCAAGTGCTGATACTCCTGATAAGTCTCCATGGTTCCGTTCCAGACGTTCTGTATTCTCCAGTCCTCCGTCACGTCCTCAGCCTTAGCCTTCATCAGGTACTTGCTTTCAGCCTTCTCCATTTCCTTCAAGTCTTCATCACCGTTCAGATAACCCTGCACCATGTCCAGAGCCTCCTTCTGGGTGAAAGCCTTGTAGTCACTCTGCGAGAGGAATTTCTTCATCTTCTGGCGCATCTTCTTCTTCTCAGTAATACTTTTAGCTGCATCAAAACGCTTGCTAGCCTCCTGCAGCGAAGTCACGCCATCATTCATTTCAGCACTCTCCAGTGCCTTCACAGAACCGATGGCAGCCTTAATCTGAGCCTCAGCATCAATACCGTTGCGCTGGCAGCTCTGATAGGTCATCACCACGCCTTCCATGTCACCGCTCAGGATAAAGTCCTTGAAGTAGCTCTGAGCCTTCCATGGGGAGAATCCCTTGCTGGAAGGGAAGAAGAAATCCACCGCCTTGAACTCCTTGTTCTCTTGGCTCGGAATCAAGAACGGTGCCCAGTAGAGTGCATCCTTGTAGAGCAGTCCGATGGTCTTGCCATACTTTCTTTGTATCTCTTGGTCGGTATGGCTGGCTTGGAAATCGCTCAGATAGTTTATATCGTCCAAGGTCATTCTCACCATAGGGTTAGCCTTACCTATCATTCGCTGTACCATAGGTCCAGGGAACTCCAGTTCTCCCTTATGGTTGAAGAGATATTCCGGAACCTCTCGGAACTGCTTACCGTGCCTGATATACATTTCCGTTCCGTCCACATATCTGCCCATAAAGATCTTGCTCTGTTGACCAAGGCTGTTGCCTCTCATCAGATAGTCATACCATTTCATGCCCTCGTCACCATAAGCCAGTTCATACATGCTCTTATAGCTTGGGTTGGTCTTCCTGATCTCCTCAGCCTTCTTGCGCTCCTTCTCCTCGTCCATGGCACGGAAGGCTGCATTGATACCGTTTGCAATACCCTCATAGAACACCATGAAGCCGATACCATAACAGAGCAGAGCCGAAATCTGTCTGCTCCTTCTGCCCTCGTCCTCCGGTGTAAGAATTCCATGGCCAAGTCGTTTGTAGTAATGCTTGAAGTTCTCAAAGGTTGCCTCATTCCAGATAGAGCCATATCCGGTTAATGCCAGGAAGTGGCGTGTGGTAGAAGCATTCCAGTCTGGCGAAAGAAGAACTCGTCCGGCATAGCGCAAGGTTCGATGGCTGGCACCCAGGATGTCCCAGTGCTGACCGCCAAACATATCGTTCACAAACTGACCGTCCTCATCCAAAGCCCGGCTCAGTTCCTCTGCACTCCATCCCTTCTTCTTGGCACGCTCCTTGGTCTTATCAGCCCTCATCCGGTAGGTAGCAAGTTTCAGTCCGTCATGCAGGAAATCCCACAAAGCCCTGTCCATGCCCTTATTGATGAGCGAAAGCATCTGCGTAACCACCTTCAATGGCATAGAAGCCAAAGCCACCGTTCCGGAAATTCCATTTCCGTCCTTCAACTTCTCCTGCACCTTCATCATCGCATCGCGCATATTGTCGAACATGTTCTGAACATCTGCAGCTGCATAGTCGTTTGTCGCTCCAAACTTCACCAGGTGGGTAGCAGCCTCCTGGAAGTCCTCAGGATTGGCAAAGCAAGGCAACTGATGATTCTTCATCGTATCGACAAAGATATACTTCATAAAGTTAGCCATCGCCTTCTTGGGACCAAACTCCGCCATATTCTGCACCATATAAACCTCCGTCAATGCTCCGGCATGGAAACCGCTAAAGCCCAACTCCAGTTTCTTGGCACTCGAAGCAAGCGTATCAAACGTTTTCCAGAATGGGGAAGACTGATAGGTATCAAACACAACTCCAAATCTGTCACCGGCACTAGCCTCACTATAAAGCACCTTCTCCTTGCCAGTGATAGGGTTCTTCACCTTCACCTGCTTAGGCGATACATTATATACCCATACAGGACCCACACCCGGAATCTCAAAATACTGATACTGCTCCAGGTTAAAAGGAGGCGTAGAAGAAAGCAGTGGGTCAGAAGAAACGATTTCTCCGTCCTCATTCCGCTCTATCACGTTCAATCCGCTCAATTCCTGCAGCATGGTCTTGTTTACCCAAGCCTCTATATTGCTTCTGCTGTAGTAAGCCATCATCTTCGTGATGTCGGTAGTCTTAGGCACAAGTCCTACGCTGATACCCTCCATCAGGGTACTGATGGTTCTCGGCTTCTCGTTCGGACTCTTGGTACGCTGTCTGTTCTCCACATACAGGGCATAAGCCTGCTTGTCGCTCTTCTCCTTATCCCAGATATGGTTTACATAGTCAGCATTATACCCGGTGTCCTCCCTTAAGGTGCGGTTATCCTTCAACCAGTCGTAGGTATAGTTATACCAGTCTCTGATAGAATCAATGGCAACCTTCATTTCAGGCGAGAGATTCTTGTAATCGATACCATCCGGCACAATCTGCTGCTTCACCAGTGGCAATACATGCTCACTCAGAATGTCCGTTCCGTCAATAGGAACAAAACCTTCCTCGCCCTGATGATTGGCATTGATAGCCTGAGCCATCTTGCTAACCACATCGCTCACAGCCTGAGGATCATCATAAACCTCCACCTCCTTGTCATCTTTCAGTACGGTATGCTTCTTGGCAGTCTCAGCAATCAAGTCTGCCACGAAAGGCTGGATAGCCTCTACATCATCCGGCTGGATATGGATATGTCCCTTGTCAAAAGCACCAGTAGCGTTCAAATCATGCGCCAGGTCACGCAGTCTTCTAGGAGCTTCTATTATATAAGGTATAGCCTCAGCCAGCTTCTCAGCCTTGTTTGGCTTGCCCTTGTAGTCAGAAAGCAACTTATCAAAAGCACCGCTATCAGCCATCTTCTCGATTCTGTTCTTCACATCATTGATATAGATGGCATCGTCTGCACTAGCCTCCTCCATGTTCTTTCTACGATGGATAACGGCATACTTCACGGTCTTTGCTGCACCCTCCTTGCTCACGTCCGTACTGGTCACCTCTGCCAAGTCCTGCATCACTCGCTGCTCCAGTGCATCAGCCTCCGGATTGGTCTCTGCCGGATAAATCTTACCCTCATATAAGTCCAGGTCGGCATCGTTCTGCTCGTTCAGTTCGTGTCTGGTCAACCAGTCCTCGTACTTCTGTCTAGCCTCGTCCTGCTTCTGCTTCTCAAACGAGAACATATCAGGCATAGGGTTCTCCTTGTCGGCCATGGCATCGTTCCACTTCTCCCATTCCTTGTAACGAGAGAAAAACTCCTCATCCGTCTCGCCTTCCTTGCGTTCCGGCTTAATCGGCATTTCGTCACCCTGCAGATGATGGCTATCACGCCACTCCTTGTTAAGGCGTTCCCATTCCTTCTTGCCCTCGGCATCCTTGTCGAAGTCATAGAACATAGATGGCTCTGGGTCGTTCTCGTCCTCTCTGGCTTCCTTCCATCGCTTCCATTCCATCACTCGCTTCATGTATTGGATGGCACTCTCACCCTTCTTCTGTCTCGGCTTGCCCTTACCAGCACCATCAGATAGCGCATCCTTGATTTCAGCATTGCTAGCCTGCTTCATCATGGCTTCCTGCTTCTCCTGAGGCATTTCGTCCCAAACGTGCAGAGCCTTGCCAGCCTTCATCAGGTAGTATCTCAAATCCTTGTCATTGAGAAGTCCCGGCACCCGAACACCCAGTTTCTTCAATACCTTGATAAGATAATGCTTAATCTTAGTCCAAAGAGAAAAGTCCTCAGCAGTCTTAGGACCCTCCTCGGCAAGATGAGCGATATACTCCTGCGTTCCCACATTCATGCGGTCATTGTTCTTCCAGTCCGGATCATATTTATTGGCAAAGTCAATAATCTTGCCTCGAACATCCTTACTTGCAGAACGGTAAACGAAGTTGGCAAATTTCCTCACCTCATTTTCGCCACCCAGAAGCACCTCCATACCCTCATGACCTATCTTCTCATGAAGCACGGTTCTCTCAGCCTCGTTGGCATCAGCACAGTTAGGCAGATAAACATGAACCGTATGCGTAGTAGGGTCATACCATCCGGTAGCACCATTCTTCACATCACTCAGATAAGCATCCGGCACCTCATCTACAGAAGTATAAACCGTAGCCTCAGCACCACCCAGTTTGTTGGCAGTGTTCACCACTCGGTCGCTCACTTGTTTCTGCATATCTGCATCCCAGTTATTCTTGAAGATAGAGCTGCCAAGTCGTGCCAGTACATTTCTGCCCGACAAGTCATCCTTATTCAGCAGAGGAGCAATCACGCCCTTGGTCAACTGCACCGGAATACCATTGCCAATGATAGTATGTGCCAAAGATTCCGTCTTAGGCAACAGATAGTCATCGCCCAGTCCGGTTATTCTAGCCAATACCCTGCCATCAGCACGCAACACCTTTCCACCCGGCATGATGATCACGTCTCCGCTCTTAGTTCTCAGCGTTGGCAGAATCTCATCCCCATAGGCATGAGGAATCTTTCCGTCTGCATAGGCACTGCCCATCACGTAAAGAGGCTTCTCCACCTTCTGCCAGTCAATACCGTCAACTTTCAGTCTGGCATCCATCCATGGTGCCACACCGTTTTTCTTCTCCGTCAGGGTAGGAAGAATATCCTCCACAGCCTCTAGCCATCCACCCTTACGTGGTTGCTTGTTTGGCTTTTCAGGCAGTTCTCCATCCTTCACGGCTCTAACAATTAGTCGCTCCCTGCTGGTATATCCTCCAAAATCTGCGGCATTATACACATCAGCATCCCATTTGTAGCCGTTCTTATCCAGCGCCTTGGTGATAATCTTCATCGCCTCAGAGTCCTTGTAACCCTTCACGTTCTCGATGGTCACCACTCGCGGTTTCACAGCATCAATAAAGTCGGCAGTACTCTTGGCAGTCTCCTTGTCAAGCTCCACCTCGCCCCCATTGCTCTTGGCCTGCGAGTAGTTCTTGCATACAGGCGAAGCATGGAAATACTCCACCTCGCCATCAATATGCTTCACCAGTTCCTTCGGGTCCACGTCTCTCACGTCAGCCGTAACAATATGCTGTCCGAAGTTGTTGCGATACACGCCACTTATCTTCCGGTCATACTCCACAGCCACCACTGGGTCGATAATGCCCTTTAGTCCCTCTTCAACCAGACCACCACCACTAAAGTAGGTACCAGCCTTCATCAGCGAATCAGGATGTTTTTTCAACTTCTGCTCCACGATAGGCGATTTCACGATACCCTTACCGCCCCATTCCTTGAAAGCCTCCTTGGTCATTTTCACGTCTACGAACTGAGCCTGAGGAAACTCCTTCTTCAACTCGTCCATCTGTGCCAGGAACTTCTCCTTAGTCTCAGGAGCCTGCTGGCCAGATTCCTCGGTAGTAACAGGAACACCCAGTTTAACCAACTCCCTCAACTGATTAGGAGTAACCACATTCCAAGGAATAGCCAGCCCAGTACCATCCAGCTGCTCTGCGATACTCTCAGCCACCTCAGAATCAGGAACCACTCTCACCGCCTTTCTCCAGCGAGACAACATCACCGACCTCTGTCTATCCTTCGGCAACAAACCATTTACGGAACCCGAATGCCAAGGCACAAGTCCCACGGCATCCTTTGCACCCTCAGCACGATAGCCACTGGTCTTCTCGCTCTCCGGAATCTCCCATTCCACAACCTTGATATTACCTCTAGCGTAAGCCCCGGTAAACTGGTCGTTCATCATAGAAGTGGAAGTATGCATATAAGGATTGTAGGCAGCACGCACAGGACCTTCTCCTGCCCCAGGGTTCTTATCTGTCTTCACAAGTTGGAACTTACCACCCTTAACAAGGTCAGGTCTCTCATCAGCTCCCATCCAGGCCCCAATCTCGGTAGCATCAGTACGCTTACCGTCAATGATGGCAGCCATAGGCGAATACAGTTTCCCATCCACCTCCTGCATTCCGCTATACATTCTGAAAGTCTTCTCCTTATTCAGCCTCTCCAGTTCCTCCGGCTCAGTCACTCGATGGAAACGAACATCCTGCTTGCGAGAATTGAAACGCTTAGAAGGAGGGATAACGTCACCATTATCATCATAGGTAACAAGGTCGTTCAACTTTCTGTTGTTCTTGGCATTCTTGTATTTATACTCCTTGCCATCATCAAAGCCAAACTCGTTTGCGTCATTACCGTCCCACCACAGTTGATTAGCAGGCACTTCATCCTCTATGATACGATATTTGCCTTCCAGTCGGTTTGCTCCGTGCATTTCGGCATATTTCTTGGAAGGAGTAACCCAGTCACCATTACGTAACTTACCTTCCTTCACCGAAGTAGGAACAGCACGATAAACCTTTACCTTAACATCCTTCTCGCCATTCTTAATGGCATCAATAGCCGTATTGATAGCTTTCACAGATTCCAATCCATGAGGAGTGTTCTGCGAATAACGCTCAGGATGAGAGAAGTAATCATCCGGCTGAGGAGTATAACCCAAAGCCATATCCTCCAGGTTCACATCCGAACCGCTAGATTCCCAATCATCACGTCTCGCCTTGTCACTTTCATATCCAGGGTTTCCCGGAGCAGCCCACGCGCCTACACCTTGGTATGCGCTCTCGGTATCATCATACCCCTTGCGTCTGGCAGCCTCATCAAGCATTTCCCTGGCTGTTGCATCATCACCCTTGGCAAGAGCATCCATATACTGCTTGTCAAGTTGATCATCAGGAATCACAGAAAGTTCCTCCAAGTGCTTTTGTCGCTTGACTTCCTCTTCTTCTGCTCTCTTTCTTGCAGCTTCCATGGCGTTACGCTGCGCCTCCACCTGCTTCACGCGCTCCTCGATCATGGCATCAACGTCACCAAAGTTCTCCTTCAAGGCTTCATTTACAGGCTTGGTGTACTTAAGAAGTTCCTTGAGAGAGGAAATCTTATCTTCATTTGCCTGTAACAGATGGCGTTTGATATTGGCTCTGGCACGTGCAGCCTCAGCAGTAGAACCCTTCTTAACAGCATTGGCATACATCGCCACATCAGCCTCATCAACCCCAAACTGCTGAGAAACAGCCTTTATTTTATCCTCCACAGATAATTTTCCACCATTTCCCTTGGCGGTTTCAGAATTATTATCTACCTTTGCAGCCGTAAAAGCATTTCCATCAGTTTTGCGTGCTCCTTCTGGAGTGTAAGTGTTGCCTTCTGCAACATGGGACGCATCTGATGGAGCCGTAAAAGCATTTCCATCATTGTTATGTGCTCCTTCGGGAGTGTTTGTGGAGTTTTCAACTACCCTAGACGTCTCTGATGGATTTGCTTTTTTATTTGAATAGAAATCATTAAAAAATTCCTTGTTATTCTTTGGTTCTGTTACTACAGTGTATTTTACTTGTGAAGTTGGATCTACATAAACATAGGCAATTCTACCATTATCGCTTACTTTGCGTTCACCTTCTTTTAATACTGTAGGAATCAGCAACAAGTCATTAACATTTACAGAATTAGCTTTTACACCATAATGACGGAATACGCTATGCTTTGTTCCTGCATGATTATCATTTCCTTGGCGCATAATGATTTTATTGCTTCCATCTTCACGCTCCACAGTCAATGATACATTATCCTTTTTCCCAGAATAAACATCAGCAACTGCCTGCTGAGCCTCATCAAGTTCTCTACCTTCTAGTTGCGTAGAAATGTCCTTCATACGTTTCTTGGTAGTAGAACCCATAAATTTGATGTCATCAGCATTCTCTGCCTCATGAAGTTTAGTACGTGGGTCCACACCATTCGCCAAGTCTCTCAACACAAGATTACGAATATCTTCCAAGGTCATTTTCTTAATGTCCTCAGGCTTCCACTTCGTAAATGTATCAAGGGTCCAATACCAGAACTTCTTCAACCAATTCTTTAATCGGTTGATGATAGTAAGCTCTTTAGCAGTGTCTAACGGATTCTCCTTAATGGCATCATTTGCCATCTGTTCCAGGATGGCAGCACCGTCCTCACCAGTCAGACGAGCAAAAGCCTCATCGCAAATCTCATCATCGCTCAGATGCTTATAGTTAGGGTCCTCCTTCAAATCGGCAAACAACTGGGTCTGCATGATGAGTTTATCACCATGCTCTATAAGTTTCGGATTCATCTTCTTGGCAGCAGTACGCCAAAGATGCTGGTACTCATGGATAGGAGTATTAGCATTCAGATGCTCCTGATTCAAAACAATCTCCTTGCCATCAGTGTAGCCATAAACCACGCCCTTATTCTGGGCAAACTTGGTTCGATCAACTATTTTCATATCCTCAGGCTTGAAGATAACATAGTTGGTATCGCCTTCCTCTGCTCCACCAAAGTTACGACCAGCTTTATACTTAATGCCAGTGTAGCCAAGAGAAGCGAGAAGCTTGCTTGCTGCCTTATCATCATTGAAGGACGCATCATCCTTAACACTTCTCATTGAGATAGTCTTATAGAAGTTATCAAAGGTTCTATCCTTCTTGAAGTCCTTGATATCATAGCTACGCAAAGAAGGTAGTGCTTTAGCTACCTTATCTATCAGTTCATCAGTTATAGGAGCATCCCAATC
>ERZ1026880.91-NODE-91-length-49552-cov-11.060428_pt1 | contig 49552 bp, 38 predicted proteins | sample MGYA00380170_ERZ1026880 | MGnify/ENA primary metagenome ERZ1026880 (study PRJEB33269, sample SAMEA4719806) | human gut metagenome | biome: human-associated habitat; feature: organic feature; material: feces | place: Cameroon | collected 2013-10 ...
TGTCGTCGCCGGAGAGGTTGTTGTCCTTCTCCTTCAAGATGCCCTTGCTGCGCGCGTACTCGTTGATGGTGCGCGTGACGGCCTGCTTGAAGCCGTCAAGGTGCGTGCCGCCTTCATGCGTGTTGATGTTGTTGGCGAACGCCATGACGGAGTTCGCGGAGAACGACGTGGACCATTGCATGGCCACCTCGACCGTGCCGTCGGCGCTTTCGGCCTCAAAATAGATGGGCTTGTTCAGCGTTTCGCGGCCCTCGTTGAGGTACGTCACGAAGTCGATGATGCCGCCTTCGTACTGGAACACGTCGCTATGCGGCTCGGGTGAGGAGTCCGACACGATGAGACTCGGGTTGGCGCGCTCGTCGGTCAGCGTGATCTTCAGGCCCTTGTTCAGGAACGCCATCTCGCGGAAACGCGCCGCAAGCACGCTGTAATCGTAGATGGTGGTCTCGGTGAAGATCTCAGGGTCGGGCCAGAAGGTGACTGTGGTTCCGGTGTGATCGGAAGTGCCCACCTCGTGCAGCTTTTCGCAGGTTTTGCCCTGCTCGAAGGCAATCTGATACTCCTTGCCGTCACGGCGCACGTTCACCTGGACGCGCGTGGACAGCGCGTTCACGACCGACACGCCCACGCCGTGCAGGCCGCCGGACACCTTGTATCCCTCGCCGCCGAACTTGCCGCCGGCGTGCAGCACGGTCAGGACGACCTCGACCGTGGGAATCTTCTCCTTGGGGTGCTCATCGACCGGGATGCCGCGTCCGTCGTCGGAGACGGTGATGGAGTTGTCGGGGTGAATGGTCACCTCGATATGGCTGCAGTAACCGGCCAAAGCCTCGTCGACCGCGTTGTCCACGACCTCGTAAACCAGGTGATGGAGACCGCGCGGGCCCGTGGAGCCGATATACATGCCAGGACGCTTGCGAACAGGTTCAAGGCCCTCGAGGACCTGAATGTCCGAGCCGTCGTAATGATCAGGTTTTGCTGCCACTGACACGCTCCTCTAGTATTGAATGTTTCGATTCCGGATGGTTCTGGAACCTATTGATTCTACCACAACGCGTCTTGGCACCGGGGCTCTTCACGCCCTTTACAGGCCTTCAGATGCCTTCTAAGGCATGATTTTCAATCTATAGATCACTTTTGCCGTTTTTTGCGCGCCCCGGCTTTTCGCTTGCCTCCAAGGCTTTCAGGATTGATTCCCTGAGGCGCTTATCCTCAACGCTTTCGGCCTGCTCGCGCAAACGAGCCGCGGCCTCGGGGCTGATAAGCGGATCAGGGGCGTGCGCGGCGCGGGCGGCCTGTTGCGCGGCGCGCGCCGCCTCCTCGCGAAACGGGTGGCGAGCCTTCATATCGAAGCGGGCGGGCTTGATGGAGAACAGGGCAACATGCTCGCCCTGTTCGTTAAGGCGAATCTTCAGCATTTCCTGGCGAGCATCGATATCCGAGCGGATCATGGCGTCGTCGCAATACACCACGAGCAGGGTCTTGCCCGCCGGAACCCGCGCCGCCATAGGATCGTTGGCCTGTTCGGGCTTCATGATGTACACGCCGTTGGTATGATCGAGCACCAGCGACGCGGAATCGCGATAGACGGCCTCCACGGCGCATTTCCAGCGAACGTGCACCTCCGCGACGCGCTGAGAACGTGCGGCTTGGGCGCCGGCGGCGCCAAGGCTTCGCAGCAATTGCTGCAAGCCGCTGCCAAGATCGGCCATCATACACCGTCCTTCCGCTCAAGGGGCAAACGCACGACGCGGGCCGCAGCGAGCAAGTCCTCATCGAAATACGCCAGGTTCGCCGTGGTTATAAACGTTTGGATATCCCCCGAGACGAACTTCACCAGCGCACGACGACGCTGCTCGTCGAGCTCGCTCATCACATCGTCGAGCAGCAGCACCGGCTGCTGGCCCAGAAGGTCGCAGATAAGCGTGACTTCCGCAAGCTTGAACGCCAGCACCGCCGAGCGCTGCTGGCCTTGGCTTCCATACACTCCCACCGGACGCCCTTCGACGAAGAACTCGATGCGGTCGGCATGAGGCCCTACCAATGCGCGATGACGGGCGCGCTCTTGCGCCATCGACGCCGCAAGAGCCGCCGCGAAACGTTCGCGGGCTTCGTCGCGATCGAGCGTTTCGCCGACGTCAAGCCATTCGCCTTCGGCAAGCCACGACGGGGCATAGCGGGCCGACAGCGTTTCACGGTTCCCCACGATCTCGGCGTAATAGCTAGCCATCGATGCCGCCAGCTTGTCGAATAGAGCCGCGCGATAGCACGCCAGTTGAGCGCCGCAGGTGACCATCAAGTCATTAAGGCTCTCCAGCAAAAGCGGCGGCGCCTCGTCTTTCAGCAACGAATTCTTATGGCGCAACACCTTGTCGAAGTCTCGGCGTATCAGGTAATGATTGCGCGAAAGTTGCGACCCCACGGCATCGAGCGCGTTGCGGCGCGTAGCACCCGAACCCTTCGCCAGGTTCAAGTCGTCGGGAGTGAACGTGACCGAGGGGATGACGCCCTTCAAGTCCGCCGTCCGTTTCTGCTTGCCGTTGAGGGTGAACCGGCGTTTGCCCGCCTCGATCGTCAGTCCCAGCTCCAGCAACCTGTTCCCGTCAGCGGCGGTTGCGCGCAAGCGGGCAAAAGCGGCGCCTTCGCGCACAAGCTGCACCCCCGTAGGGTTTCTGAACGACGTTTGCGCCGTAAGCAGCTGAATACCTTCCACGACGTTGGTCTTGCCGACGGCATTGGGCCCCACCAATACGGTCAAGGGCCCGATGTCGCTCAAGCGGAAGTGCTCATAGCTGCGGAAATCATCGAACGCAACGTCTTTGATACGAAGGCTCATGCAACGCCTTCGTTGTTAGGAAATGCGCACAGGCATGACCAGGTACAGGAAGTTCTCGCCTTCGCCGGCTTTGAAAATGCCCGGCTTCATGCCGGACTGAACTTCCAAGAACACGTCATCGGTACTCACCGAGCCCAAACCGTCGAGCACGTATGCGTAGTTGAAGGCGATTTCAACATTCTCGCCCTCGCCTTGGCACGCCAGCGTCTCCTGCGCGCTGCCCACATCTTGGGCGGCGGCGGAAAGCTGCACGGTCTGGCTTTCAACATCGATGGCGAACTTCACCGGCGAGCTTTGCTGGCCCAAGATCGACGTGCGCTTCACGCCAGAGACCAGATGGCTGACATTGAGGCGTACACGCGTGGCGTAGGAATCAGGCAGCAGCTGACGATAGTTCGGGAAATTGCCCTCGATACGACGGTTGATGAACACGGTGTCGTGATAGGTGACCACGATCTGATTCTCCGCCAAGGCGATGGTCAGCGGGTCGTCCGTGCGCGTCAGGGAAGCAAGCTCCTGCAGGAAGGAGCCGGAGATAACGGCCTGGAAGCCCTCGGCCGCGGGCTCGCCAAGCTGGGCTTCGGTGATAGCAAGGCGATAGGAGTCGGTTGCCACCATCTTCAGCGTCTCACCTTCAAACGTGATAAGCACGCCGGTGAGAATGGCACGGCTCTCGTCCTTGGACACCACGCGTGCCACGCGTTTGACCATAGACGAGAACTGAGAGAACGGGATGGAGATAGCCTGCTGCGTATCAACATGGGGGAATCCCGGGAAGTCTTCGGCATCCAGCGTCTTGATGGAGAACGAGGAAGCATCGCACGTGATAACGGCGGAATCCTCCCCGGTTTCAACATGCACGGCAGCATCGGGCAGATTCTTCACAATGTCGAAGAACAGCTTGCCGGGGAATACGGATCGGCCTTCCTCCTCCACCAGCGCGGGGATGGTGAATTGAATGGACAGCTCCAAGTCGGTTGCCTGCAGCGTCAGGTTGTCGTTATGGGCATCAAGATAGATACCCGAAAGAATGGGCAGCGTGGAACGGGTGGCAATGCCCTTGAGCACAACGGCGAGCGCATCCTGCAGTTCCGATTGGTTGATGCTGAATTTCACTGGCTCCTCTTTCCTTTTACGTAAGACGTTGCTCCATGATAGATGGTTCATGCAACGTTGTTATTTATCTTCAATGCTTTTCTTTTAATAATAGGTTTTTGAATAGTAGTAATAATAAGCGCGGTGGAAATGTTAAGAACTCGCAAAACCCCATGTCATTCCTGAAAAGTAATTCAACTTCCAATGTGGGCTGCCTGTTCTCTCAATCCACCATGATTATTGATTACATTATCTTTCCCCTTAAGTCCGATGGTTTTCGCCATGTTTTACGTTGTTTATCCCCATGTTTTCCAGATTCCTTCAAAATGCCTGTTCAACCTGGTTGTTTCACGTGAAACATTGCGAATTTGCTTGTTGGCGAAACGTTATAGCTCGCGGATTATCTGCCTGATGGCTTCCATCTCTTCGCGTGCAACGCGGTTCTCCTTCATTTTCGCCTCTATGTTGCCTACCGAGTACATGATTGTCGAGTGGTCCCTGTTGAACTTCTTTCCGATGTCCCCGTAAGGGATGTCGAGCAGCTGTCGGCACAGGTAGATGGCGGTTTGACGCGCGTGGGCGATATTGCGCGTCCTCTTCTTTCCCACGATGTCGGTGTGGCTGACCTTGAAGAAGTCCTCCGTCACCTTCAGGATGTCGTCTGCGGTGAGCCTTTTGCTGGGGCCGCCCGAGAAATGGTTCTCCAGCAATTTGCGCACGTCGGCCACGGTGATATCCGAGCCTTCGCCGCACTTCATCTTGACGATGACGTTGGTCACTGCGCTTTTCAGCTCTCTGATATTCGATCCCGAGCTTTCGGCGATGCATATCTGGACATCTTCCGGCATGTTGATGGGCCCGGATTGTTCCATGTCCTCGTATTCGCGGATGAAGCTTTTGACGATGCTCAGCTTGGTCTCGATCTCGGGTGGCTGGATGTCGAACGTGCCGCCGGAGTTGAAGCGCGTCTTGTAGCGTTCGTCGATGTCGATGTTTTTAGGCGCGCGGTCGGCTGAGAGCACGACCTGCTTGCCTTGGCTTGTCAGCTTGTTGAATATCTGGAACATGATGTCGAGCGTCTGTTTCTTGCCCTGCAACTGCTGGACGTCGTCGACAAGGAGAACGTCTGCTTCCTCGTAGTACATCTTGAAGTTCCTGTAGCTGGACTTCTCCGTATCATGCGCCGCCGATGCATCCATGTAGTCCTCGAGCAGCTCGTTTGAGTCTTTGTAGACGACCTGTAGGTTGGGCATGTTGCTGTTGATGTAGTTTTGTATGGCTCGAAGCAGATGTGTCTTGCCCAGCCCCGACCTTCCGTAGATGAACAGCGGGTTCAGGTGCGGTTTGCCCGGGGTTTCGGCAACGGAGACGGCCATGGAGTACGCCATGCGGTTCGAGTCGCCGATGACGAAGTTCTCGAACGTGAGCGTCGAGGTGACCGAGTTGTTCGGCGCAAGATGGTCGGACGCGGCGCTGTCGGCCGGGATGGCCTGCGGGGCTGGTTCTTGTGGGGCGGCGGCAACGGGGGCTGCGGCGGCTTGCTGGTCCGGTGTGCTTGCCGAGGCCGCAACCGAGGTCTGCGCTGGCGGCACCTGTTGGACGGCATTGACCTGAGCCGTTGCCTGAGCCGGCATTGCTGCCGCCTGGACCGGCACTGCGTCTAGCGTCTCGCTTGCCGGGGAGGTTACAACGGGGGTGGCAGCTTGTTGTGCGGCTATCGGTTGGGCTACCGGTGCCGAAGCCGTCGGCTGAATCGCTGGTTGCGGCGCGGCCGCGGGGGTTGCAGCCGGAACCGCAGCTGCTGGCGCGGCCGGTTGTGCGGCGGGATTAGGCGCTCCTGCTGCAGCGGGTGCAGCCGGCGCTGCAGCAGGAGCCTGCGATTCGTCAATGCCGATGAGCACGTCGAAAGGCACCCCGCGGATCTCTTCGAGGGCGCGCTTGATGTGGTCGATGTAATGGCGCTCGATGAAGTTCTTGATGAATTCCGTATTTGCGGTCAGCATCATGAACCCGTCGCTGGCGGCTTGGGGAAACAGCTGGCTGAACAGCGCATCTACTTGGGGACCTATGATCCCCTCATAGCTTTTGACGCGGCTGCATACCTCCGCCCATAGCTGATTGATTTCTTCCGTGTTCATAAGCAGGCCTTCGATCATACGCGTACAGGTGTGTTCGCCTTACGCGGTTTCGGTTCGTTGAAAACTGATTGCCGCCGTGTTTTACAGCAGCTGCGCAACCTGGATTCCCAGGTTCGTGAGCATGCGCTTTTTGCCGGACATTTTCAAAAGACCGATACCTTCCAGCTTCGTCAGCGCTTTATGCACGCTCGACGGCGCCGCTCCGGTCAGTTTGGCTACGTCCGATACGCCCAGCACCCCTTCTTTCACGAAGATGACGAGGAAGTCCTTCTCGCGCTGGGACAGGGACGCGATGATCGGCTGCGCATCCACCGGCGCGGGCTGGATCTGCGGTTGCTGCTGCATTTGCTGGCCGTAGGGGTAGCCCATCGGTTGCTGGATAGGTGCTTGCGCGTAGCCCTGCTGGGCGGTCGGCACGTATCCGGGCTGTGCGAACTGCTGAGGGGCTGCGTATGCCATCTGCGGAGCCTGCTGGTATGCCTGCATAGGCGGCTGGGCCGCAAACCCCGGTGCGTATTGAGCCGAAGGCTGAGCGTATGCGGGCTGGGCGTTGTATGCAGGTTCGTGATCATCCTCGGCGATTCGATAGCGCGGCGCCGTGGGTTCTTGGTGCTCTGCGCTCTCGTCTTCTTCGACATGGTCGATCTCCAACTCCTTGGGAAGCTGAGGATTGCTGCCGTTGGCGCTGATGGTGACCACCGATCCGGTGCCGAGGTTGTCCTCGATGCTGATGGTCCCATGGGTGAAGTCAAGATATTCTTTCACGATGGGGAGGCCCGACCCTACGCCGCGGATATAGCTTTTCATGGGTTCGATGGCTGAGGTGAATCCGGGCAGTTGCGCGCGGTCCTTACAGGCGATGCCCGGCCCCTGGTCCGCGAAGCGGATGGTGCAGCCGTGATCGAGGATGGACACCGTTGCTTCCTGGAATCGTGCGTGTATGAAGTTTTCCGAAACCTCGCGGATAACCGTATAGGGGATGGTGCCGCCTGCCGCCTGCGATTGCTGGTACACGTTCGTTGCCAGGCTTTCGATGAATTCGCCGGTGGGAGCGGGCTGGATTTCAGTGACACGCGGCGCGCTCAGCAAGTTGTCGTATAGGGCGATGCGCGCAACCGAATTCACGTGAGTGAAGTCGAAACCCTCATCATCGTTGTTTTCAGGCAATTCCTGATGCTGTTCTTGCTCGCTCATCTGCGCTTTTACCGCTTTCCACATTCGTTGTTTTCCAAAGTTTTACACATTTTCGGGAAAAATCCTTGAAAAGTGTACCTTCTTTTCTCATCGAATTCCATTCAACTGGGCAAATTCCGGAATCGAATGTGGAAAAATCACTATTGAGTGAAAGTTTTTCACATCATCTAACACGCTGTTTCCCCTGTTTTCCACTTTCTATTCAAAGATTGTTGAAAAGTGGAATGAAAACTCGAATAACTGTGAAAAACAGGGGTGTAAAGGTTTTCGACATTGTTGAAATTCCAGGTTATTCCGACAGGTTTCGATGGTTTTTTCCAACTGGTGGGAAGTTTTTTGCTGAAAGATTTTGAAAGGGCCAGGTCAGTCGTGCATTCCATCGGAAAGCATCGTGATATCGTCGCAAGGAACGGAAAAATGCCTGCTCAGAAGCGTGTTGAAAACTGTGCATATGCTTAATTGCCTGGTCAAGCGCTTGCTCGGTTGCGGTTTTCAGCGCTTCGAAAACGCGTGCTTCGATATTTTTCCACAGCGTTTTTCGAGTGAATTCCAAGTTTTCAACGTTTTCCACAATCGTCTGAATCGCCCGATGGGGAGAACGCGTTTTTTCAGCCGCTGGTTGTGGGATTCGGGATGTATCTCCTTCTTTTCGGCGGCATCAATCGGCTTGAAGCCTGCTTTCGCTGAATTTCATTTCGTTGCTCACCCGGTTTTCCACCGCTATCTCTTCACGTGCTGAGGGTAGGTTCTGACGTGGGTGGTGAAGCGCGCTCCACGCGCGATCTCCCCTCCCCGGGGATGCGGAAGCACCTTCGCTAGATGAAGAGGGTTCGGCGTTCCCAGCCAATACCAGCGAGATTCCCTACTCGTTTTTTCATACACCGGTGCGCTCGAACCGCCGAAAAGACGTCCCCACTAGATGTTGGGACCCGTGTTTTCGATCCCCCAATGAATTGTTGAAAGCAACGTTTTCCGGTGCATCGACAAGGTTGTGGAAAACTTTGTGTTTTCGCAGGTGGGCTTTCATAATGTGGGTATCTTGTGCATCGGCTGGCATATATAGGTAAAAACCTTTTGACAGCCGTGCTGTTCCGGTTATACTCAACAAGTTGCTCTAAACCATGAAAGGGAAACGATATGAAGCGCACCTATCAACCTAACACTCGTAAGCGTGCCAAGTGCCACGGCTTCCGTGCCCGCATGGCAACCAAGGGCGGCCGCAAGGTTCTGGCTGCTCGCCGTGCTAAGGGTCGTAAGCGTCTCTGCGTGTAAAGAGTATTCGATTGGAGACTATCAAGTCCAAAGCGGACATCTCCGATCTGTTCTCTAGCGGAAAGCGCCTGCGTACACCGTACCTTACGCTCATAGTGTTACCAGCGAAGCAGCACGGCCTTCACGGTCGTGTTGCTTTTATTGCAGGAAAAAAGTCCGGTAACGCTGTATGGCGTAATAGCGCAAAACGTCGAATGAGAGCTATTTGCCATGAGCTGGGCGGCCCATTCCCGAATCTCGATGTGATATTTCTCGCGAAGTCGGGTATTTGCCGCGCTAAGTATAGTAAAGTGCTCGAAACATGCGACGAAGTGCTGAAACGCGTTGGAATTCGGTAGGGTCTGATTGGAATGAAGAAAGGTTTCGGAAGCATACCGTGTAAGGTGGCTATGTTTCTCATTACCTTTTATAGGGCGGCGATCTCGCCTATGTTCCCGTCGTGCTGCCGTTTTACCCCGACGTGCTCGGAATACGGGCTCATCGCGTTTCAACGCTACGGTTTCGCAAAGGGCTTAAGGCTGACGGTAAAACGTATTCTACGGTGTCGACCTGGAGGGCCGCACGGCTACGATCCCGTTCCGTAAGGGCGGGGCTTCAGCCGGCGGCTTTTTGTCGGTTAAAGGAAGGAAAACCATAGTATGTGGGAAGTGTTCAAGAACTGGATATTCGACATCATCCAATTCTTCTTTGGCTTCTGCCAAGACTGGGGCTTGGCCATCATCATCGTGACCATCATCTTCCGTGTGCTTATCTCCCCGTTGATGCATAAGCAGACGAAGTCTTCTTATCAGATGCAGAAGGTTCAGCCTCTGATGCAGGAGATTCAGACGAAGTACGCCAACGACCCGCAGCGCATGCAGGAGGAGATGCAGAAGCTTTACGCTGATGCTAAGTTCAACCCCTTGGCCGGCTGCCTCCCCATGCTCCTGCAGATGCCTATCTTCATCGCCCTGTTCCAGGTGCTGCGTGAGATGCCGAACTATCTGGGTTCCGACGAGGGCTACCAGTTCTTCAATCTGGTTCCCAACCTGGTTATGACGCCGTCCGGTGCGGTTGCCGGCGGCTTCGGCACGTTCCTTCCGTACCTCATCCTCATGGTCGTGTTCGCCGGCGCTACGTTCCTGCCCATGATCTTGATGCAGATGGGCCAGAAGGATAACCCGCAGCGCAACCAGACCATGATCATGGCTGGCGTCATGAGCTTGTTCATGTTGTGGATCAGCTGGAGCTCCCCCGCTGGCGTTCTTCTGTTCTGGGGTGTTTCCTCCATCATCGGCGTGTGCCAGCAGCAGATCTCCATGCGCCTCATGAAGAAGCGCGATGCTGAGAAGGAGGAGACCATCGAGGTGAAGCCGATCGAGGTCGACGTTACCCGTAAGGCTAAGAAGCCGCGTCCGAAGAAGAAGGACACCTCCAAAAAGCACGCTTAATCGATTTTACGTAATGGTGCGCGGTGTTTCACGTGAAACACCGCGCACTGTGGTTTTTAGTTCTAAGGAGCTGCAAATGGCAGAAGAAGAGAACGTGGAAATGACCGCAGAAGAGGCTCAAGACGCCCAGGTCGAAGAAGACGGCATCAGCGACGAGGATCTCGATCGCATCGCGGATACCGCAATTGCAACCATCCAGGATATCTTGAAGCACTTCGACGTCGGCGAGGTTACCATCGACGAGTATGAAGGCGACGAAGGCGAGCTTATCCTCGACATCACCGGTGACGACCTGGCTGTTCTCATCGGCCGTCACGGTAAGACCCTTGATGCGTTGCAGTTCCTGGTTTCGGCTATCACTGTCCGCACCATGGGCTTCCGTTACCCCGTTATCGTTGACGTCGAGGGCTATAAGAATCGTCAACGAGAGAAGCTTGAGTCTATCGCCCGCAACGCTGCTGCAAAGGCTTCCAAGCAGCACCGCAGTGTGAAGCTTCGTCCTATGACCCCGTATGAGCGACGCATCGTGCATATCGCGCTTCGTGACGATGAGCGTGTTGAGACGGCATCCGAGGGCGAGGGTTCCGCTCGTCACGTTGTTGTCGTTCCTCTCTAGGCAGTTGCTTCTGCTCAGCCTCTTGCCGGTATCGCAAGAACCTACAAGGCCGCATCTTAGGATGCGGCCTCTTTGTTTTTCAAGGGGTTCATATGCTTGGTGGCCGATATGTCGCGTTAAGGGCTAAAGTATGTTTCACGTGAAACAACAGGACAGAAGGAATGGCTCATGCACGAGGATTTGTTCAAGCGACATTTGGAGTTGGTTATCGAGGCCAACAAGACCACGAACATCACGCGTATCTCTTCATGGGAGGACGGCATGGTGCTTCATGTGCAGGATTCCCTGCTTGGTCTGGATGCTTTGAACGCTTGCCCAGAAGGCCGCTATGCCGATATCGGAACGGGCGCGGGCTATCCTGGCATCCCGCTTGCCATTGAAACCGGTAGGCCTACGTTGCTGGTTGACTCCGTTCAGAAAAAGGTTCAAATCCTTGATGGCTTCATTGAAGAACTGGGCCTTGAGAATGTTTCCACGTATGCTGGTCGTATTGAAGACCTCGGTCGCGAGCAGGCTGGGCAGTTCGCTGCAATCAGTGCTCGCGCGCTATCGAAGCTGTCTATTTTGCTGGAGCTCTCTTCCCCGTTGTTGAAGATGGGTGGCCGGCTCATCTGCTTCAAAGCCCTTGTCGAACAAGATGAGCTCGATCATGCCCGCGTTGTCGGCAAGCAGGTTGGCATGGAATTGGTGGATGATCAGACCTATGAGCTCGATGGCTACTCCCGTAGGATCCTGTGTTACGAGAAGGTGGCCAAGCCGAAGCTTAAGCTGCCCCGCAGAACCGGTCTGGCTCAGAAAAAGCCTTTGTAGTTACGTTAGCCGTTCCCGATATTGTAGGGGCGGCTTTTTTCTTATTGAGGTTTCGTTGATTTCCGTTCAAAAGTCCCCATTGTGGGTTGGGGTTTTATACGCGTGAAACGAAACACGGTATACTAGCTTCTGAAACCATGAAAGGGGGTTCCTGTGGGATTTTTCGACGGCCTCAGGAAAGATAAAAAACAAGCTGAGCCGGTTCAGCAGGAACAACGCGTACAGGAAGATACCGTTGAGGATGAGATAGCTATCGAGCACATCGAAGTGGTCGAGCGCGACCCTCATAGCTCTACTGTGCCCGAGCCGCAGCCTGTTGAATCTCGCCCCGAGATCGAGCCTACGCCCATCCGCTCTTACCGCGATAAGAAACCGGTAAAGCATGTGGTCGGTCAGACGAAGATCATGGCGATCATCAACCAGAAGGGCGGCGTAGGCAAGTCCACTACCGCAATCAACCTTTCCGCTGCTCTTGGCGAGCTGGGTAAACAGGTCCTTCTTGTAGACCTTGATCCTCAGGGCAATTCTTCAAGCGGCTTGGGAGTTGAGAAGAGCCAGGTGCAGAATTGCATCTACGATGTGCTGCTCAACGATGTTCCCGTTGAGGAAGTCATCATCCCTGATGTGTGCGAGGGATTGGATCTTGTTCCGGCGACCATCAACCTTGCCGGTGCGGAGGTTGAGTTGGTTTCCGAGATGGCGCGCGAAAACCGCCTTAAGGATGCCATCGGAGCTCTTCGAGGTAAATACGACTACATCTTCATTGATTGTCCCCCTTCCCTGGGTCTGCTGACGGTTAACGCCCTTGTTGCCGCCGATAAGCTGCTTATCCCCATCCAATGTGAGTTCTACGCATTGGAAGGTGTGACAAAACTCCTTGATTCAATGAAACGTGTCAAAACCCGTTTGAATCCTACGTTGGATATCTATGGCGTGCTCATGACCATGTACGACGGTCGAACCACGTTGTCGCGCCAGGTGGTCGAGGAGGTGCGCAGCTATTTCGGGCGATTGGTGTTTGAAACGCTGATTCCCCGTACCGTAAAGCTTTCCGAGGCTCCTAGCTTCGGTCAACCGATAACCCTGTACGACCCTTCGGGCAAGGGTGCCCAGTCGTATATGAGTCTTGCTAAGGAAGTGATTGCCCGTGGCTAGGAATGGTCGTGGTGGTCTTGGTCGTGGCCTGAATTCGTTGCTGGGCGGCGCTTATGAGGAAGCTATTCCTCAGGAGGAGCCGCAACGTGTGCGCGTGGATGCTGACGAAGCGCAGCAGCCTCGGCCGAAGCCTCAGCCCGAGCGCGAGGTGATTCGCGAAACCGTTCCCGCTCAAAAGTCGCCCGAACCCGGGACGGCACGTGAATCGGTTCCTTCTTCCTATGAAGAGCAGGAGCCGGAATCTATTGTCGAGAATGGTGTTGAGGTTACCATCAAGGGAGTTGCTCAGCGTGCTGCGCGTCCTGCTGTGCAGGAAGTGGTGGAACGCGCTGCTGCGCCTGCCGCTGCCGCGCAGCTTGACGATGCTCAACCTCGTGAAGTCAACGAAGTCGACATCAACGCCATTGCTCCTAACCCGGACCAGCCTCGTACGAATTTCAAGCGCGAGGAGCTCGAGGAGCTTTCCGCTTCTATCCAGAAAGACGGGCTTTTGCAGCCGATTCTGGTGCGTCCGCTTGAGGGTGGCATGTATCAGATCATCGCTGGCGAGCGTCGCTGGCAGGCATCGAAGCTGGCGGGTTTGCAGCAAGTGCCTATTCGAGTCAAAGAAGCAAGCGATGATAAGGCTTTGGAGCTTGCGCTTATCGAGAACATCCAGCGCTCCGACCTTAATCCCATCGAAGAGGCGTACGGCTATCGCCGTATGATGGAGCGCTTGAACATGACGCAGGCTGAGGTTGCCCAGGCGATGTCAAAAGGCCGTTCCACGGTTGCGAACGCCTTGCGCTTGCTGGAGCTTCCCGAGGAAGCTCAGCAGCTGCTGTTCGAGGAGAAGATCACCGCCGGCCATGCACGAGCCATTCTTTCCATTCCCACGAAGGAAGGCCGCGAACGCCTGACGCGTAAGCTGGTTGAGGAAAAGCTGTCTGTTCGCGAGGCTGAGGCTTTGGCACGTTTGTTCTCCGGTAAGAAAAACGAGAATGCCAAGCCGAAGGCTCCTATGCCGAAAGAATACCGAAAGGTTGCCCGTACGCTTAAGGATGTTCTGGATACGCCGGTAAAGGTGAAGTCCGTCAACGGCAAGAACAAGATCGAGATCGAGTTCAAGGATGAAGAGGATCTCGAGCGCCTGTTCAAGGGTATTCTTGCTTCGAATCTTGCATAAAGGGTTTTCGATATCTGACTAAAACGATTGAGCCGGCATCGTCTTGTCGGCTCAATTGCTGTTTAGCAGGCAGCGATTCTCGTCTTTCGACTTTAGCTCCGTGGGTGCTAGGTGTATGCCGATTGCCGGTCTGAGGACTTATGGTCGTCTCGGTTGCTTCGGCTTGGAAGCTTGCGTCATAGCGGAGATGAGAGTTTCTGGCGGTCGCTGCATCGAATAGGCGCATTCGTGAACGAAAAACCTCCCATTGCTTTCCTAGGTGAACTTGAAAGCAATGGGAGGTTACTGGGCTTTGTAGCCGTTTTGTTCTGCTCCTGCGAAGGAGCAGGCGTCAATTGATGCCGCTTGGGTCTACACCTGTTGTTCTTGCTTGTTACTTTCCGTTGGTGAAGGTGTTTTTCAGCTGTCCGCAGGCGCCGGCGATATCAGATCCCCTTGAATCCCGCAACGTAGTCTCTATCCCGTGGTGGCCAGCTTCAGCAATCCACTTATCGATAGTCTTGGATGAGCTTGGCTTGTATGGGGATTCCGGTATCGAGTTAATGGGAATCAGATTGATATGGCAAAGCAAGCCTTTGCAGAAATCCAGAAGAGCGCTCAGGTCAGCATCGGTATCATTCACGTTATCGATCATGATGTATTCGAATGTGACGCGGCGATTCGTTTTCTCGATATAGCGCTGCAGGCTTTGCTTGAGTTTCGGCAGAGGGAAGCCACTGGTTTTCGGCATGAGCTCGAGACGCACGTCCTGTCGAGCCGCGTGAAGGGAAACGGCAAGCGTGAACTGCTCAGGCTCTTCTGCAAAACGGTCGATTCCGGGAATGATGCCGCACGTGGAGATGCAAATGTGACGGGCTCCGATGCCCAGGCCCTTTTCGTCATTGATGATGCGCAGCGCGCTCAATACGTTGTCGTAGTTCAGCAGCGGTTCGCCCTGCCCCATGCCAACGACATTGGTAACGCGGCGACCCATAAGGCGCTGCACTGTGACAATCTGGTCGACGATTTCCCCTGCGGTCAGATTGCGCGTAAGGCCTTCTTTTCCCGTTGCGCAAAACGCGCACGCCATTGGGCAACCAGCCTGCGTGGAGAAGCAGACCGTAAGGCGGTCTCCGTTACGCGACGGGATAGCAACGGTTTCGACGCATACGCCATCGTGGTACTCCAGAAGCAGCTTATGGGTGCCGTCGCTGGAGATGGCCTCTTCGAGCACATTGGGTACGAAGAGCGGATACTCCTCGGAAAGCTGAGCTCGGAGCTTTGCGGGAAGGTTGGTCATGTCGTCGTAGTTTCGAGCACCTTTACTGTAAAGCCATTCGTAAAGCTGCTTTGCGCGAAACGAGGGTTGACCGAGCTCCTTCATAAGGGGAGTCAGGTCGCTTAGGGTGAAGTTTTTGATTGGTGTATTCATGCGGGTCATTATACCTGTTTCACGTGAAACATCAGCGCTTACCTTGCATGCTGTGAAGCCCGTGTGCGGGTTTTGCTATACTGCAGCAATACGATCTCTAAAGGAGAAAGAAGGAGTCATGTCTTCAAGTATCGATCCTCGTTCTTGCCGCGTCGCGCTTTTATGCGGCGGTAAAAGCAACGAGCGTGAAATTTCCTTAGCATCTGGCAAGGGTGCTCGTGAAGCTTTGGAGACGGCAGGCTTTTCCGTCACCGATATCGATCCGGCGAATAAGGAAGATTTGAAGCGCTTGATCGAAGAGCATTTTGATGTGGCATTTCTCTGCCTGCATGGCAAGTATGGCGAAGACGGCACGGTGCAGGGTTTGCTTGATATCGTCGGTATCCCTTATACGTGCTCTGGCGTTTGGTCGAGTGCGCTTGCTATGGATAAGGTGAAGGCGAAGGTCTTCTACGAGCGTGAGGGTATCCCCACTCCTCCGTCGTTGACGGTTAACAAGGGCGACAAGGTTGACATCGAGCAGGTTATCTCGTCTATGGGCGAGAAGGTTGTCGTGAAGCCTGGTACCGAGGGCAGTGCCATCGGTGTGTTCATCGTGGAGGGTGCCGAAGCTATCGAGGACGCGCTGCAGAAGGCGCTCGATATCGACGACGAGGTGCTTATCGAGCGTTACATCAAGGGCCGCGAATTCACCGTTGCCGTTTTGGGAAATCATGAGCCGAAGGCAATGCCTGTCATCGAAATCGTTCCCAAGAGCGAGTTCTACGACTTCGAGTCGAAGTATGCCGTGGGCGGCTCTCAGCATATCTGCCCTGCGCGCATTCCCGATGATGTGACGAAGGTTATGCAGCGCGAGGCGGAAAACGCTCATAAGGCGCTCTCGTGCAGCGGCACTTCTCGCACCGATTTCATTCTGGAAGACAACGGTGATTGCTGGGCTTTGGAAACCAACACCATTCCTGGTATGACCGCAACGTCGCTTCTTCCCGATGCGGCACGTGCCGCAGGTATGACGTTCCCTGAGCTGTGCACCAAGCTTATCGAGCTTGCATTGGAGGAACCTGTGCGATAAGCGGGTGCAAAAAAACAAGGTTGGCTGATAATCAGCTAAAGAGCAAGCCATTCTATGAAGACGGCCCCAGAGTTCCTCTAGGGTCGTCTTCTGGTTTATGGTTCGGTGTTCTTAACGGGAAGGGTGGTTTGGGCTCGAATCGATCGATTCCAAGGAACGACAGCGACCCTGAAAATCGTGGGGTGTCTTGCAGCTTCGGTCATCGCACGGTGCTATCAACCCCAGCATCGATCTCAATATAGGGAAGCCTAAAAGACAAAAGATGATGCAAACAAACTTTATGTCGTTCTAACGAACGATAAGCACAGAGTTGAGCCAATACTAAAAGCAGTCATCGAAAAGAGCCGCCGCTCACTGATGTTTAGCGAGGGGATATGGTTAAAACAACCCGCAGCTTTTCAGTCCGAATATCGCCAATGCGACTAACGCCAACAAGAATGCCCAACTGATCAAAAAACATCCCTTGTTTCCTTCCCTGCTTTTCTGAACCATCAGGTCGGTAAAGCCGCGGGACTTCTTGAGAATGGCGGTGTGGCTGTCACCCTTGGGCATGTCGACTCGTTGCGTGGGTTGCCAGGTTCCATGGGAGTCCAAAATCGATTGCACTCCCTGGTTTTTGATGTCGATGCGCGGGCGTATTCCTTGTGAAAGCGACTTCATGGTTGTGCGCATGAACGTTTCGAAGTCCGATTGATGAGCCTTGTCGAAGCAGAACAAGGCAACTTCGCCCCAATAAAAACCTGGTTCTGGCTGATCGGTGAAAGCAACGAACGATAGGACGGCATGCATTTCCCAGCTCTTAGCGGCAAGCAGGTTGAGTTGATGGGATATCTGCTCATCAAGATAGCCTAGTACATCGCCGTAATCGTTTACGACCCATGCACGTGTTTGACCTTTCAGGGGCTTGAACTCGATTTTGAAAACATCGCCGATGATGCAATTCGATCCAAGCAGAATCGCCGCATCTTTCTTTGAAATGGTGTCGAAACGGGCATATGCGCCGTAATAGCAATCGGGCAGCATCGGGTCTCCTATCTGAAATGAAGTGAAAAAAGCGTAACACAAACGAAGAAGCGGAATAGCCGTCATCCATCGATGCTGGCTGACTTACAATAAGAAGGTTACAAAGTGGTAGAAGCAAACATGGAATCATCCATGTGGGAGATAAGGAATATGCCGTGCGTGGTGATTTGCTCGCGTATATCAGTGACGGAACCTCTCAAGCGATCATCGATCGCTATGCATCGCTTGCTGATGCTTCGAAACAAAGCGATTATGGTGAACTTGACCGCGATATCGTGGTTATAGACACCGAGACAACCGGTTTCTCATTCAATCACGATGAGCTGACGCAGATTGCGGCCGCTCGCATGGATAAGGGCGAGATAGTCGATTGGTTTGTGACATTCGTAAACCCCGGGAAGCCTATCCCGGAAGATGTTGCGCACTTGACCAATATTCACGACGAGGATGTTGCCGACGCTCCTTCTCCGGAAGAAGCGCTTGCTCAGCTTGTCGAATTTGTTGGTGGGTCGAAGCTCGTAGCCCATAACGCTGCCTTTGATCGTACCTTCACTACGCGGCATCCAAGCGGATATCCTTTGCTTGAGAACACTTGGCTCGATTCCTTGGATCTTGCTCGTATTGCTCTCCCCCGCTTGAAATCCCATCGTCTTATCGACTTGGTTCGCACCTTCGGTGCGCCGGTTTCCACGCATCGTGCGGATGATGACGTTGCGGCTACGTGCGCCGTGTTCCGTATTCTGCTGGCTGCGGTGGATGCCATGCCGAAGCCTTTGGTGGCAAAAATCGCATCGCTTGCAACGCCTGAACAATGGGAAACTCAGATTGTTTTCCAGTATTTTGCCGACCATTCCGGTGATGCTGCGGGTGTGGCATCCGATAAGGTTGCTTTGATCGAAGATGCTGCGCGTGACATTGTTTCACGTGAAACAAACGAGGGACAGCTCTCGTGGGCCACGAGCCAGCTCGATCTTTTTTCGCTGCAATCGATCCGCCGCGATCGCCTTTGCAAAATCGAAAACAAGCCGAAGGTGGATGCGGATGCAATTGCCTCCGATCCGCTTCGCAGCATGGTATACCCTACCGCCGAGGAAATTGCTGAGGCCTTCAGCCAAGAGGGTCTTGTGGGCAACCTGTATAAGAATTACGAGCCGCGCGCCGAGCAGCGGGATATGAGCACTTCGGTGCGTGATGCATTCGCTTCTGGTCAAAATCTTGTGGTTGAGGCTGGAACCGGCGTCGGTAAATCTATGGCATATCTGGTTCCTTTGGCGTTGACCGCACAAAGGAACGGCATCACCGTCGGCGTGGCAACCAAGACGAACGCCTTGCTTGATCAGCTGGTGTTCAAGGAGGTTCCCGCGCTTGCGAAGGCGTTGTGCGCATCCGACCCCAATGCCAAGCCGTTGACCTGTGCGCCGCTGAAGGGCTTTGCTCACTATCCTTGCCTTCGCAAGATTCGCAACGTGGTCGATGATGGCGCTGCAATGAAAGAGATTCAGGGTAGGGAGCTGTCGCAGGCTCCGGCAATGGCGGCGCTGCTTTCGTTTATCGAGCAGACCGAATACGACGACATCGATGGTTTGAAGCTCGATTATCGATTGTTGCCGCGAAAGATCATCACGACGAGCAGCCAAGAATGCCTGCGTCGCAAATGCCCGTACTTCGGCAACCTGTGCTTCGTTCATGGGGCGCGCAAGCGCGCTGAAGCGGCGGACATTTTGGTTACCAATCATAGCTTGCTGTTCTGCGATATGGCCGCCGATGGCGGTTTGCTGCCGCCGGTTCGCTATTGGGCGGTAGATGAGGCCCATGGTGCCGAAAGCGAGGCTCGTCGCGCTTTCTCCATCGAACTTGACGCCGAGAGTATCCTGCGAGAGGCTCGTCGGGTATCTGCCGATGATGCTCGCAGGAATGTGTTCTCCCGTGCGGAACGCCGTGTGGTCTTAAATGGCGCGAAAGAGGAAAGCGAGACGCTGTTCTATACGCTTACGCAAAAAGGCAAGACTGCAGGCGAGGCATATCGTCAGGCTGCTGAAGCTTTCTGCGCGAGCCTGAAAGGTTTGCTGTTCTTCGATACGAACCGGCATGGGCGCGGCTATGAAATCGTTGAGTTGTGGGTCAACAGCGATATCCGCGGTTCCGCTACCTTCGGCGATATCGTGGACAAAGGCGTTGCAATGCGTGAGTCTGCCGAGAAGCTGATAGCGGCTTGTCAGAATCTGGTGGCGTATCTTGAGGATATCGAGAACGCAGCTGCGATTCAGCGCGAGATAGCCGCGATGGCCATCGATCTGAAAGAACAGGTCAATGCGGTTCAGGTGATTCTCGAGGACCCCAATGAAAGCTATGCGTATGCTGCAACGTTGTGCCGAAAGAAGGATCGTATCGGCGAAAAGCTGCAGGGTATGCCCGTTAACGTCGGCGGAAAGCTGAACGATACGCTGTACGCCTCTACGCATTCGGTGATATTCGCATCGGCAACGCTGTCCGTCAACGGTTGCTTCGATGGCTTTACGAACGCGATGGGTCTTGGTCAAGGCGAGTTCTCTCCTTTTGAAACCCGTCAGCTCGACTCGAGCTACGACTTCGACAGGAACATGACGGTGTATGTTGTGGCCGATATGCCTGAGCCGAACGAGCCTAGCTATATGGCCGCCTTGCAGAAGTTCCTTGTTGAGGCTCATAAAGCGCAGCAAGGCTCGATGCTCACGCTGTTCACGAATCGCCGCGAGATGGAACGTTGCTTCGACTATGTGCAGCCTGAACTGAAGAGCGATGATTTGCGCTTGGTGTGCCAGAAATGGGGTGTGTCGGTGAAGGGGCTGCGGGATGATTTCCTTGCCGACGAGCATTTGTCGCTGTTCGCATTGAAGAGTTTTTGGGAAGGGTTCGATGCTCCGGGCGCAACGTTGAAGGGCGTTGTCATTCCGAAGCTTCCCTTCATGAAGCCGACCGATCCGCTGTCCTGCGAGCGCGCGGAGCGTGATGACCAAGCCTGGCGGCATTATGTGCTGCCCGCAGCGGTGCTTGAGGTGAAGCAGGCAGCTGGTCGATTGATTCGTCGCGCTGACGATACCGGCGCGCTGATTCTTGCGGATCATAGGTTGGTTTCGAAGAGTTACGGCAAGGTCTTCTTGAATTCCTTGCCAAGCAGCAACATCAAGGTGCTTCCTGCTGCTCAGATTGTTGCTGAATTGGCGGCAGCGAACAAAGGCTGAACCTGGCGGCATATATGAGAAGACGAGACGACAAAATCGCCCGAGCAGCTCATATCAAAGAGAGAACGCACGGAACGTCGAACGAGATATCCTTGAGCGTTCTCGATGCTGCTAAATATAAGGAAACAACTCAACGATTCAGCTTGAGGGATTTGCTTGCCGACCATAGGGATGCGCGCAATCAAAGTGTTTCACGTGAAACAGGTGAACATGTTTCACGTGAAACATCAAAGCATGGACCGTCGTCCTGTGAGCAAGTTGTTGGAGATGATGCTCGGAAACGCCAAAGCAAGCTAAGGATCGAAAAGAGGTCTGTCAAGCAAGCGGCAAAACGAAAGAAGGCCGTTCATGCATCAAATTCCGGCGAAAAGGCTTCGTCGAAGATGCAGGCCGCTCCTAAGCGTATGTCCGTCGAGCAGGAAATCGCGCGAAGGAAAGCGCGGCGTCGCAAAGGGAGAATCGTTGCGATATCCATTATGGTGGCCGCCTTTTTAGCAATCGTATCCGTTGGCGTTTGGGCTTGGGATTGCCAGGTTACCGAGCAGCAGGGATATGAGTCTGAGCTTATGGATGCTTTGAGACTGGTTTCCGAAGCCGATGAGACCATTTTGCAAATAGATGCAATAGTGGATGATCCTTTTGCAGCGGAGAGCGATGGGCGAAGGCAAGAGGTGTATTCCTCGATCGAGCAAACCAAGGGCTTGTTAACCAACGCCGACGGGAAGGCTCGCGAAGTTTCGGAAAAGCTGTCCGATCCATCCGTCCGCGAAGTCGCTAACCAGACGGTGATATCGATATCGGCGCGTCAGGGCATGATAAAGCATGGCATGCAGCTTGTTGAGGCCTCGGAAAATGCTGAGCTGGCAACCGAAAAATGCGATGCTGCTTGGCAGGTGGTGCTGGATGCAGATGCCCAGGCTCGCGAAGCGACGAAACTTGCCGGGCAGAACGAGGTCGATGCGTCAAAGCAGCGCACCTTAGAGGCGAAGGAGCTGTTTTCCAAGGGTCGAGAACAACTTGAGTCTCTTCAGGTGGGTTGTCCGGCAGCAGATTTTTCAGCGCTGATCGAGTATGTCGAAAAGCGTATGAATGCTTTGGATCTGGCGGTCCAGTCCGATGAAGCGCTATCGGAGAAATACAAGGAAGAGGCTATTGCCTTGAACGATGCGTATAACGCTGTCGAGGAGGAAGCGGCGGCTATGGGTGCCAGCTTGCCAAGCGACCCAAAGCAGTTGATCAAAGATGCGTATTTCGGCACCTGGTCGGAAGTCATTCGGTCATATGGCGGGCAGCGTGCAGCTGCCGGGACCAGTGATGCAGTTATACGTGATTATTTGGGCGCGCAAGGCAAATAGCGTATACTGCAACCCGTATATGCCTTGCTGTAATTGAGGAACGAAAGGCACAAAAATGCCGGATATTAAAGAGCATATCGCATACCTGTCACAGGAAATCGGCGCCCGTCCCGCTGGCACCGAAGAGGAGCAGCAGGCTGCGTTATACATTACTGAACAATTCCAAAAGGAAGCGGGCCTGCCTGCGAGCATCGAGGATTTCAATGGCGTTGGCGACCCTCATCTGCCTAGCATGATCTGCTGTGGCGCTGCTGCGGTGTTCGCATTGCTTTCGTTGATCGTGCCTGTATTGAGCATCATCGGGGTTATCGGCTGCCTTGCGGCTGTAGGCCTGTTCGCTGCCGAGTATTTGGATAAGCCCATCATCTCGAAGTTGTTGGGGAAAGGCGTGAGCCAAAACGTTGTGGCTAAGTACGCCCCCGCGGCGCCCGAAGATGGCGAAGGGGCTCGTCGCCGAAAGGTCATCTTGGTGGCTCGTTACGACACCGGCAAGGTGCGCGCAGAGCTCGCGGGCCCCACGGCCCAGTTCATGCCGCTTGTCGGTAAAATCTCCTTCGGTGCGATGGTTGCCCTTCCCGTGCTGCTGCTCATCAAGGGCGTTGCGCTGGGTTCTTCCGAAGGTACGCTCACCACGATTTTCACGCTACTGACCGTTATCGCCATGCTGCTCACCGCAATCCCGCTGGCTCTTGGAGCATTGCATCAGACCGCTGCCTATAACGAAGGCGCGAACTGCAACGCTTCCGGTGTTGCCGCCCTGCTCGAGCTGGCTCGCCGCATCGGCGCCGGACGCGTGAGCGAAGCGGAGATCGCCGAGCGCGAAGATGCTCTGATGCATGGACCGGAGGCTGCATACGAAAGCGGTCTCGTGCCCGAAGGCGCGGAGTTTGTGTATTCCTCTCACCCCCGTTCCTCCATGGAGGACGAGGAGAGCCTTATCGCCGCCAAGGCTGCGATTTCGGCGTTGTCGGGCAAGCCTGTCGACGGCATGACCGCTGAAGAGGTGGAGCGCAATCTTCAGAAGATCGAGCGACATGATCGCGAGGAAGCTGAAGAGGAAGCTCGCATGCAGCGTATGGAGGCCCGCGCCATCGAGAGCGCCCGCCGTGATGCGGAGCAGGCCCGTCTTGCAGCCGAGCAGGAGCAGGAGAAGGCTCTTGAGGCTCAGCAGATGCAGGAAGCTGCGCAGGCCCAGGCTGAATTCGAGGCCCAGCAGGCGGCTATGCAGCAAGCCGAGTTCGAGGCTCAGCAGGCAGCGGCTCAGCAAGCTGCCGCCCAGCAGATGCAGGCTGCCGCGGAGCAGCAGCGCGCGGCCCAGGCAAGCGTGCCCGATTGGTATGCCCGTGCTCAGGAAAAGGCGAAGAAGCCTCGCAATGCCGAGAAGCCGGCGCAGCGCTCTCGTTATGCCAGCGCTCTTGATGCTGCGGTTGCTGAAAGCGCCGGACATTTCGCAAAGGCGAACAATATCGTGGAGCATGAGCTTGAGCGTTCCTTCGATATTGATCGCGATACCATTCGCGAGGTTCGCGCTCCGCAATGGGCAACCATCGCGCCTGTGCAGCCTATCGTGCAACCCGAAAACGAGCAGCCGGTCGTGAATACCGAGCCCGCCAACGTTTCAGTGAACGCTGTGTCGGCGGCTGAGCAGGCTACGCGCATGCAGCAGGTTCCCCTGCAAGAGGAGCCCGCTGTCCAGGCTCCGGCACCTCAGCAGGCCGTGCAGCCTGCGCAGTTTAATGCGCCGGTTGATACGGTTTCCGTCGCCGATACCGCCGTCGTAGCGCCCCAGCCCGATGTCGTTGCTCCGGTTGCCGGCTCTGCGGCACCGGCCGTGGTAGCCGAATCCGAACCTGAGCAGGTTCCCGCTCAGCAGCCCAGCGCGCAGTTTGCCATGGCACAGGTTTCCGAGCCTGAGCCTGTTAAAACCCAGACCGCCGCTCCTGCGGAGATCGCCGATCCTTTCGCTACGGCGGCTACACCTCCGATCGACGTGACGAAGCTTCACCTTGACGACGTTCCGCCGATGGGCGATGTTCCCATGCCGGCGTTCTTGGATCCGCGCAAGGTGCAGGAAGAAGCTCAATCCCGTCAGCCCAATGCTCCCCGTTCGGGTAACCGCGTCGACGTGACGCAGGCTTCCATCACCGAGAACGGCCGAGTCGATGCGACCAATGCCCCCGCGGTGGCGGCTGCCGCACCCGTGTCCGAGCCCGTAGATGAAACGGTGCCGGAGCTGCAGGCGAAGCCGCTTGCCATTCCGGATGTTTCCGCGGTTCCTGTGGCGCCTGTTACTTTGCCGGAGGTGGCTCCGGCTGCTTCGGCTGCCCCCGTTGCGGCAGCGGTGAAGCAGCGTGCCCCCCTTGCCGACGTCGAGTCTGCCGGCAAGACCGCGGCGCGCAGCCTGCTTAACCTGCTTCCCTCCATCGGGTCGTCCGACATCAAGGCCGCTCATGAGCAGGAGTCCGAAGACGATGAGATGTCCGGCGATGAGAAGGGCTCCAAGCCTTCCCTGCTTGCTTCCTTGCCTTCGCTGTCCGGTTCCATTAAGGCGGCGGATGCCGCTCAGGCACAGCCGGGCGTGAGCGCTGCTGCCGGGTTTGGCACTGCCGGCGCTACCGGTTCGTTCGCTCCGGTGGGCAGCGAGCTTGCCAGCACCATGGATCCCGAGGACATGTACGTCGACGATGCGGACGATTCCGCTTACGAGGACCATTTCACGGAAACGGGTGCGTTCGCCGGCCCTGGCTACATGGAGATGCCGAAATCGCGCTTCCGTCGCCTGTTCGACAAGTTCCTCCATCGCAAGGATGACGAAGATGACACGCCGCAGGAGTGGCTCGATGTGGATGACGACTTCGAGGCCCGCGCCGCCGGAAAGGCGCGCGGCGGCTGGGAGAGCTTCCAGGAAGAGCACTACGAGCATGGCGAGTATCAGGGTGATTACGCCCTCGAGGCCGGTCAGGATGCTGCTGCGAACCCAGGGGCTACGCAGGCCCTGCCCGCTATGCAAAACAGCGATCTTGGGGCAACTCAAGCATGGACGCCTCAGCCGATCGACGTCGAGACGGTCGGTCAGGAAGCTTCGCGCGTTGCTTACGACGATTCCTTCGATGTCGATGACGTGGGCGATGACGAGCAGTCCCAGTCCAACCGCTTCCGTCCGTGGCATGGCGGTGCTTATTCCGCTCGTCGCATGGAGAGCAGCAATCTGTCCTCCGAGGAGCTTGCCGACGAGGCAGCTGCCGCAGCGGTGCCGACGCCCGTAGAGCTCAACGAGGAGCTCAACGAGGTGTACCAGTTCCGCAATCCCGACATCGACGCCGAGGTGTGGTTCGTGGCTCTGGGTTCCGAGCTCGCTCAGAACTCCGGCATGAGGGCGTTCCTTGAAGCCCATCAATCTGAGCTGCGAGGTGCATTCATCGTTGACATCGATGCCATCGGCGCCGGCGATCTGACCATGATCGAGCGCGAGGGTTTCTTAAAGCCTTCGAAAGCGTCATCTCGTATGAAGCGCTACATCCGCAAGGCTTCGCAGGCTACCGGCATTAAGGTGGCATCCGGTGCGTTGCTCGGCGACGAAAGCGCTGCATCGTACGCCGCGAAGCATGGTTGCCAGGTCACCCATCTGGTGGGCATGGAAGGCGGTAAGCCCGCGCTATACGGCCAGCAGGACGACATCGTCGAGAACATCGACGAGAAGAAACTGGCCTCCAACGTGGACTTCCTTATGGAGTTGTTGAAGAATATGTAAGGCCTGTAACGTGCTCGTTATCTGTCTGGACGGCCGCTGGCCTATAATTTCAGCCCGCACGAGCATGAACTGAAGGTGCGTTCACCGATTCGCGGCGATTGCGCTCTTATACAGGAACTAGAGAGGTTTACTATGGCTATTGAGGCATACTGCGTGAAATGCAAGGCAAAGAAAATAATGAAGGATCCCGTTGAGGGCGTCACGAAGAACGGCAAGCCCATCACGAAGGGCAAGTGCCCTGACTGTGGCACCACCATTTGCCGCATCGGCGCCGCAAAATAGCATATCGTTCGAGCAACAACCAGCAATGCCCGCCCTGCGCGGGCATTGCTGGTTTTGAAGCGGCGGGAATGTATGACACGAAAGGAAGGGAGCGTAATGGGCGGCACACAGAAAATCGACCTGTACGAGAATTTCAAGAGCATCAACTCGATCGATGCTGACAAGTACAAACGTTACGATGTGAAACGCGGTCTGCGCAATGCCGACGGCACCGGCGTGCTGGCGGGATTGACGGGTATCTCCAACGTGCATGGCTACGTCATGTCCGATGGTGAAAAACTCGCCGACGAAGGCGAGTTGCGCCTTCGCGGGTATGATCTTTACGACCTTCTGGGTGTCGATGCGAAGGACCGCCGATTCAACTATGAAGAGGTTTCCTATCTGCTGCTGATGGGCGAGCTTCCCACCGAGGAGCAGCTTTCCGGCTATATCGCCACCATCGATGCCCAGCGTGAGCTGCCCGATGGTTTCACCGCGTCCATGATCATGCGCAACACCCCTCCCGATATCATGAACGTGCTGGCTCGAACCATCCTGCTTCTGTATGCATATGACGAAAATGCCGAGGATCGATCCGTCCAGCATGAGATCGGTACCGCCATCTCGCTGATTTCCCGTCTCCCCCGCATCATGGTGCTGACGTATTACGCGATTCGCGCGCGTTACAACAACGAGTCCATGATCATGCATCGCTTCATTCCGGGCCAATCCACCGCCGAGACCATTCTTTCCATGCTGCGCCCCGATAGGCAGTTCACGGCAGAGGAAGCGCGCATGCTTGACATCATGCTGTGCCTGCACGCCGAGCATGGCGGCGGCAACAACTCGTCGTTCACCACGCATGTGCTGACTTCTGCGGACACGGACCCGTACTCTACGTACGCCGCGGCGATCGGATCGCTGAAGGGCCGCAAGCACGGTGGCGCGAACCATCAGGTTCTAGCCATGCAGAAGGAGATCAAGGACAACGTCGTCAATTGGGAAAACGATGACGAGGTTGCGGCATATCTTGCGAAGATCGTGAACAAACAGGCTTATGACAAGAGCGGCCTGGTCTACGGCATGGGTCATGCAGTTTACACGCTGTCCGATCCTCGTGCCGTTATTTGCAAGCGCTTCGCCGAGAAGCTGGCTATGGGCACTGAATTCGAGGCCGAGTTCCGCCTGCTTGAGAAGATCGAGCGCCTGGCGCCTGAGGTTATCCTCAACGAGAAGGGCACAAGGAAGGATATGTGCGCGAACGTGGACATGTATTCCGGCTTCGTGTACTCCATGCTGGGCATTCCGGAGGATCTGTTCACTCCGTTGTTCGCCTGTGCTCGTATGTCCGGTTGGGCGGCTCATCGCTTTGAGGAGATCGTTTCGGGCAAGCGCATCATCCGCCCGGCTTACAAGTCCATTTACAAAAAGAAACGTGAGTACATCCCTATGGACGAGCGGTAAGCGCAACGTAACGCAAAACCCTGTAAAAGCGCCCGGATTAGTTCCGGGCGCTTTTACATTGCATGGGGACGAATAAGGAGACAAGTAATCGTAGGATTACATAAAGCTATACTATTTCATATCCGATAGATTTGGGGTTCTGAAGAAGGCCGAAACCCTGACTTGTCCCCCGTTGCCGTCCGCTTGGTATGCTTGCGATAGTTCCTGGTCAGAACGGTTTACGTTACCGATATTGACGCCTGCCGAAGTTGTTTTCTGATTTGTGCTGACATTGCCTTGCTTATGCAAGCGGGCTGCTGAGCCTGAAGTAACCTTGCGGTTTCGGCTTGATCGACCTTCTGAAAAAGAAAACGCCCGGAGACCCGGGCGATAGCATTCTGGCGGAGGAAGTAGGATTCGAACCCACGGAACCTTGCGGCTCAACAGTTTTCAAGACTGCCGCCTTCAACCACTCGGCCATTCCTCCATATAGCTTGCTAGGATACCATATAATGTTGCTTATGAATGACGAAGAATACATGCGCATGGCGCTTGAGGAAGCGCAACGTGCGGCGGATATGGGAGAGGTTCCCATTGGCGCCGTGGTTGTGTACCACCCTATCGACAAAGGCACTCGCCGCCCCCTAGCGGAGCCTCGCGTGATCGCGCGAGCGTGCAATATCCGCGAGACGCAGCAAGATCCTGCAGGGCATGCGGAATTCGTAGCCATGAAGCAGGCCGCGGCCGAACTTGGCATGTGGAGGCTTTCGGGTTGCACGGTGTACGTGACGTTGGAGCCGTGCATCATGTGCGCCGGACTGATGCATCAGGCTCGAGTCGACCGCTGTGTGTTCGGCGCACCCGACCCGAAGGCAGGTGCGTTGGGCACGCTGTATTCCATCCATGAGGACAAGCGCCTCAACCATACATTCGATGTGAAAGCCGGCGTGCTGTCCGAAGAATGTGCAACCATGTTGCGAGAATTCTTCAAGGCACGTCGAAAGAAACGAACGGAGCAGCAGTGATGCAGCAAAACGAAAAGCAGAATGTTTCACGTGAAACATTGGAAGGGTCCGTGGATATGCTCGACATAGCCCGCGTAGCCCAAGATGTGGAAGCTCGCGAGTTTGCCGGCATGGGCTCGCTGAAGCTAGTGGCTCCGGCGAAGGTCAACCTGTATCTGAACGTCAAGGGTGTGCGCGAGGATGGATACCACGAGGTATCCACGACGATGCACGCGCTGATGCTTCATGACGTGCTGCGCATGAAGATCATCCCGGGCACCGGCGAAGCGGTGAAGCTGACCACGCGCAGCTTCGAGGGCCTTGCTCCCTTGGATGTCGATCCGCAGGACAACATCGTGGTGAAGGCCATCCTGAAGCTTGCCGAGGCTTTCGGTCGCACGCTTGGCGAAGAGGAAACGATGCGCGTGCATCTGGAGAAGCGCATCCCTGTTCAGGCTGGTTTGGGCGGCGGCTCCTCGGATGCCGCAGCGGCGCTGCTTGGCTCGGCTGTTTTATGGGGCGAAAGCGTTCTGGACCCGCGAATCAAAGAGGTTGCAGCTCAGCTGGGTGCCGATGTGGTCTTCTTCTTGCAAGGCGGTTGCGCGCTCTACGACGGCATCGGCGAGCATCTTGTCCGCACGCTCAAGCCGATGAACGACTTCTTGGTGTTGGTGAAGCCCGAAGGCGGCGTTTGCACAGCCGAGTCCTACAAGAAGCTCGATGAGGATCCTCAGCCCATCCCGACCGAGGACGCACAAGCTGCGGAATCGGCGGAATACGCGATGAGCGTGCCGTTGCTGAACAATATGGCGAAGGCAAGCGAACAGCTGAATCCGGGAATCCGCACCGTGCGCGAGTGGTTGCAGGAGCAGCCGGGCGTATGCAAGGCTATGATGTCCGGCAGCGGTGCCGCGGTGTTCGCGGTAAGCGATTCCTTCGCATCGGCGGCCAAGGTGGCAACCGATGCGCAGGCCAAGGGGTGGTGGGCTCGTACCACCACGTTCGGTCCCTTCAAGGCAACGCTTACCACGAATTGCTAAACGTATTCCTGAAGCAATGGTTTCAGCGTGGGGAGATGTAGTCTATCCTGCATGCAAGGCGGATGCATCGGTTTCGAAAGGACGCCTGGCAAATCGAGGCGAAAGGGGAAAGCCTCGGAATCGAGCAGAAGGGGCAACCCGTAAAGGAGGAAGCTATGACAGCGGTAATCATCGTCGTTGCGATAGCTGTGGTGCTGATCGTGTTCATCATCGCGCTCTACAACAAGTTGGTGAAGCTTCGCAACATGGTGGACAACGCATGGGCGCAGATCGATGTGCAGCTTCAAAGGCGTTTGGATCTTATACCGAACGTAGTGGAGACTGTGAAGGGATACGCGCAGCACGAGAGCGCTACCCTGGATGCTGTCACGCAGGCTCGTGCGGCGGTGGCTAACGCAAACACTCCTGAGGGCTGCATGGGAGCTAACAACCACCTTACTGAAACCCTCAAAAGCCTGTTTGCGGTTGCCGAGGCTTATCCCGATTTGAAGGCGAACGCCAACTTCCAGCAATTGCAGGCTGAGTTGTCGAACACCGAGGACAAGATCAGCTATATGCGTCAAAGCTTCAACGATACGGTGATGAAGTACAACACTGCTATCCAGACGTTCCCCGCCGTGCTCCTCGCCGGCGCTATGGGGTTCAAGGAGCGTCCGAACTTCGCCGCCGAGGAGGGCGCTTCCACCGCGCCGAAGGTGACGTTCTAGCATGGTTGCAAGGTTGACGCGCATCATACCGTTGCTGCTATTGCTGGCTGTTGCGGCCGGCGTGGTGTACGTGGTGGCATCATGGCGCTATTCGCCTGCGCGGGCGAAGGAGATCCTTATCAAGGCCTTCACCGTGCTGAATGTGGCGTTGGCTGCGTTTTTCGGCTTGGCGAGCCTGTATGCGTTGTCGGAGAGCAACGGCGATGTGCTGGATTTGACGCTTTCGTTCATGGTTACGGCGTTGGTGGCTTTGGGGATCACGCGGATATGCCGAGCCGTGTTCCTGAAGCACAACCCCTCGTATCGGATGAAGCCGATGAAAGCGAAGCGTTTGCGTCGCTCGCCCTGGCCTTGGGGAAAAAGATAGATTGCGAAGGCGCCCGATTCTGGGCGCCTTCTTTTATGGCGCGGAAAGGCGTTGGGAAGACGGCCTACGAAGGGGTGGGGTCACTTCTCTGAAAAGGGCGTGCAGTTGAGATAATGGTCTGCTATAAGGTGCTTTCCATGAGGCTATTCTCGTGCAAATGTGCGAAATCGTTCGAGACCGCCTGCAAGGCTTAGGAAGTCGTAGCAAGGGAGTGGCTGCATAAGATGACGCTGATATAAATGATGTCAGGGCATGAAGACCCGAGAATGCGAGGGTCGAAAGAAAAAGCCCCCGCGTTTGCGGGGGCTGAGAATTCGTGGCGGAGAAGTAGGGATTCGAACCCTAGATGCCCTTGTGGGGCATACTCACTTAGCAGGCGAGCACCTTCGGCCTCTCGGTCACTTCTCCACGCTATAATAGGTGCGGGTAGATATAATACCTTGACTGTCGGAAACTTGCAAGGAGCATTCTCGATGCAATACACAAGGACACCTCAATTCCCAGGCAGCCAGCGGGAGGAAGCGCGTTGTCGCGTTGCATGGATGATCGCGGCTGTGCTAGTGGTCGTTGCTTGCGCATGTGCGTTGGCAGCTTTGCCGGGCAAAGCCTATGCGAAGTCGTACACCATGCCGCAAGTGAACATCCAGGCTCAGCTGGAAACCGATGGAACGCTTCACGTGGTGGAACAGCGCACGTTCGATTTCAACGGCTCGTATTCCGCTATTTGGTGGTCGTTAAGCCTGCTGCCTACGAACGCGGAATTCTCCGTGAACGGTGTTCGCATGATGGGCGTCGATGATTCCGGCGCTGCTGAAGGGTCGATGTCGGCGCTGCCCGAGGTGCCGTTCGAGCTGAAATGGCGTGAGGAAGGCGGTCCGGGGCGGAACTCCTATTCCCTGGATAGCCCGAAGAACACCGTATACGTGTTCTTCGGGTCCCATCCCGAGCGCGTGGTTGTGGAGCTTGATTACACCATCACCAACATGGCTCAGGTATACGACGATGTGTCCGAGGTGTACTGGCAATATCTGGGTTCCGAGTGGTCGGCGGCCTCCGAGAACGTGACGGCAACGCTTCAGCTTCCCCTCCCCCAGGGCGTCACGGTGGATCCTGGTGAGAACGTGCGCGCGTGGGGCCATGGTCCGTTGAGCGGCAGCGTTTCCGTTAACGCCGACGGCTCGGTCACATGCACGGTTCCTCGTGTGGAAACCGGTGAATATGCCGAGATGCGCGTGTGCATCCCTTCCAAATGGCTGACGAACGTGTCACTGAGCACGCAGCGCCTGCATGCCGGCGAGCAGCGCCTGGATACGGTGCTGAAAGAGGAGAAGGCCTGGGCGGATACGGCGAACAGCAGGCGCATGATGTCGTTGGCGTTCTCTGTGGCGTGCGTGGCCGTGTGCGTTGCGGCATTGATCTGGGCTATCGTCATGTTCTTCCGTCATGGCAAGGAGCATAAGCCTGACTTTACGGAGCAATACTGGCGCGATGTGCCGCGAAAGGGCTTGCATCCGGCCGTTATCGGCCGCTTGTGGCGTTGGGACAGGACGAGTACCGACGATTTGACGGCGACTATCATGCATCTGGCTCAAACGGGTGCTGTTCGCATCGATTCCGGTTCGTATATGGCGCCGACGAAGCATGGCGGCATGAAAACGGTCAACGATTTCTATATCACGAAGATGATGGAGGCCGATGCCATAAGCGACCCGATCGACAAGGCAACGTTCAAGCTGCTGTTCGACAAGGTAGCGTCAGGTCAGAACTCGCTATGGTTCGGCAGCATCAAGAAGTATGGCGAGGACCATTCGGAGCAGCTGGTAAACGCGGTGAAGGATTGGCAAGGCGTGCTGACCGCGGAGACGGATAAACACGGCTTCTTCGAGGAGAAGGGTAATACCCTGCGTGGTTGGACGTGGGCGATCGCCGTGGCGTTGTTCGTGATCGCTATGGTGATTTGGTTCATGTCCGACAACATGATGCCGATGATGTGCGCCGTCCCGACCGTTTTGGCGCTGGCTTTCATTGGCAACAACATGACGCGACGCAGCATCGACGGCAACAACCTGGTTGCGCACTGCAAGGCGTTGCGCAATTGGCTGCGCGACTTCAGCTCGCTTGAGGAGCGTCCGCCCACTGATGTGAAGGTGTGGGGCGAGTTCATGGTGTACGCGTATCTGTTCGGCGTTGCGAAGCAGGCTATCGAGCAGCTTCGCAAGACGCAGCCCCAGCTATTCACGGTCGATCAAACGTATGGAGATACCTACGTGCCCTGGTGGGGTTGGTATACCTCCTACGATAGCGGTGCAAGCGCCGGAATGCCCGATGTGGGAAGCTTCCTCTCCTCGTCGTTCAACCAGGCTGTGAAAACCGCTCACGAGGCTATACAAGCCGAATCCAGCGGCAGCGGAAGCGGCGGCGGATTCTCCAGTGGCGGTGGCGGAGGCTTCGGCGGTGGTGGCGGCGGAGCTCGCTAGGCTGCTGAGCTTCCGCGCATTGCCAACGGCGCAAAAGGCTGACGTTTAGGCTTTCGGTCGGTTACGTCAGCTTGCTTGCCGCCGAGTCCAGGCCCTCGGGCTTTTCGGTGATACCGGTCTGTTAAGATAGCGGACGTGTCGTTTAGCGCGAATCACGTTGAGTACGAAACGCCGATCTGCGTCGCCTTATGCGGCTGCGGATCGGCGTTTCTTTATTTCGCCCGGTTATGGGTTGCAGTCGGGGGTAAAGGGAAGGTTACATGAAGAAGGGGCTGCCCTCTTGGGCGTATAAGGTTGCCATCGTTGTGGCGACCATCATCTGGGGCTATAGTTTCGTGTCCATGAAAGACGTGGTAGCGGTCATTCCACCAGCATGGTTGCTGGGCTTCCGCTTTCTGTTTGCGGGCATTGTGTTGACCGCTATCCTTTGGAAGCGCGTCCGAAAGGCTTTCAGCGGCAAGATGGTGCTCGCCGGCACCGCGCTCGGCTTGGCCGATTATCTGGCGTTCTGGACGCAAACCGTTGGCTTGGAGCACACCACTCCAGGCATCAACGCGTTTCTTACGGCGACGTATTGCGTGATCGTCCCCTTCCTATGGTGGATCATTGCTCGCAGACGCCCGACGGTGTTCAATATCGGGGCTGCCGTGCTTGCCTTGGTGGGCATTTGGCTGGTGTCGGTCCAGTCGGGCGGTATGACCATGGGTTTCGGCGAGGTTATGACGCTGGTGTGCGCGGTCATGTTCGCTGTGCATATGGTGCTGGTTTCGAAGTTCTCCCGTTTTCACGACGTGCTGGCGCTTACGGCGGTGCAGTTCGTTGCCGAGGGTTGCATGGGTCTGCTGTCGGGAGCGGCGTTCGAAACCTTCCCGGGATTCGCTGCTTTCACACCCGGCATCATCGGTCAGTTGCTGTTCCTGTCCATCTTCGCTTCCATTGTGGCGTTCGGAATCCAGAATGTATCGTTGGCGCATATACCTCCGGCCCAGGCATCGCTGTTCTTGAGCTTGGAATCGGTATTCGGCGTGCTGTTCAGCGTGTTGTTGTACGGCGAGCAGCTGAGTCCCCGTTTGCTGGTTGGTTTCTCGTTGATCTTCGTTGCCATCATCATCAGCGAGACATTTCCATTGAAGCGCAAGAAGCCTGATGAGGCCGTTGGAGAGACCGTATAAGAACAGCTTGTTACCGTTGTCTTGACGCATGAGCAGGCATGATACAATTCGAACGTACATGACCGATCAAGGAGGGCTTACCATGGCGGAGAAGAACAACGTTGTTCTTATCGGCATGCCCGGCTCGGGTAAATCCACGCTGGGTATCGTGTTGGCGAAAATCATGACGAAGGACTTCATCGACGCCGATATCGTCATTCAGAACCAGTGCGACAAGACGCTGCAGAAGATCATCGACGCATGCGGTCCCGAGGGCTTCATCGAGGTTGAGAACGAGATTCTCAGCAAGATCGACGCGGAGAACAGCGTTATCGCCACGGGCGGTTCCGCCGTCTACTCTGACGAGGCTATGAAGCATCTGGCCGAAATCGGCACGGTTGTGTACCTCAAGATCTCCTACGATCAGCTGGTGCACCGTCTGAGCGACCTGCAGGAGCGCGGCGTCGTGCTGAAGGGCGGCATCGGCATGAGCCTGAAGGAGCTTTACGACGAGCGCCTGCCGCTGTATGAGCACTATGCCGGCATCACGGTGGACGTGAACGACCTGTCCATCACCGCTGCAGCTCGCAAGGTTGCAGATGCGCTTGCGCATGAAGGCGTGAAGTAATGTTTCACGTGAAACATTAGAGCACAAGAAAGGCCACCGGAAGGTGGCCTTTCTTGTGCAGTCGAACGATTAAAGCTGTTGAAAGGTGTTTAGTCCTTTAATTGCATAGGGCTGCTGGTTTCGACAGATGAGAGGAAACCTTGTTGCGCGCATATGGATTGCTATGTCTGTAAGCGCGTATCGCGAAGATCATATGGCATATCCGAGTGAAACACCTTCGCAGAAACAAATAAGGCCCCGATGTTTCACGTGAAACATCGGGGCCAATCATGAGGGGCAAGCAGTTGCTATGCGGTGGCGAAACCTTGTGCAGCTGCTGCGCGGTCCTCCTGAGCATTCTTAGCGCCCAGGCGATCAGTAAGGGGATCGATCGGCGGCACGTCGTCGTGGTTCTTATGGGGAACCATGTCCTCTTCCTTGCCGCCTGCGTCGTTCAGACGCTTGAAGAAGTCCTTCGTCTCACGGACGACCACGCCGGAGAGCACGATCAAAGCGATCATGTTAGGCACGGCCATGCATGCATTGAAGATGTCGGCGATGGTCCAAACGGCGGAAACGGTCATGTAAGGGCCGATGAACACAGCAGCGATGTAGAGCCAACGGTACACCTTCACGGCCTTCATGCTGCCGTTGCTGAAGTACTCAAGGCAACGCTCGCCGTAGTAGTCCCAGCCAAGGATGGTGGTGAAACCGAACAGAGCCAGGCACGCCATGAGCACGAACGACACGACGGTGGGAGGAATGAACGGCAGGCCAGCCTGGAAAGCGGCGGTGGTGACGGAAGCACCCTCGAGGCCGGGGATCAGATAAGCGCCGGTCATAACCAGGGTAAGGCCGGTCATGGTGCAGACCACGATGGTGTCGAGGAACGTACCGGTCATGGAGACCAGACCCTGGCGCACGGGCTCCTTCGTCTGAGCGGCAGCAGCGGCGATAGGTGCGGAACCGAGGCCGGCCTCGTTGGAGAAGATACCGCGGGCGATACCCTTCTGCATGGCGATGAAGATGGCTCCGAGCATACCGCCGGCAGCAGCATCAAGACCGAAGGCGGAACGGAAGATGACCGCGAATGCACCGGGGATCTTGTCCAGGTTGGTGAGCAGCAGCACCAGGGAGAAGCCGACGTAGAGCACCACCATGACGGGGATGACGCGCTCGGAAACGCTGGCGATGCGCTTGATGCCGCCGATGACCACCAGGCCGACCAGCACGGCAACCACGATGCCGCCGATGACGGTAGCGATGGAGTAATCCATGCCAAGGATGCTGACCGTGATGGACTTCTGGGGATCGAAGAAGTTCGTGATGGCGGTGTTGATGGAGTTCACCTGGGTGAAAGTACCGATACCGAACAGGCCGACGCACATGCCGAAGAACGCGAAGATCTTGGCGAGCCAGCGCCAGCTGATCTTAGGCAGACGCTTACCCATGCCGCGCTCGATGTAGTAGAACGGGCCGCCCAGCACATGGCCGGTGTTCTCGTCGATGCTGCGGAATTTAACGGCAAGCAGACCCTCGGAGTACTTCGTAGCCATGCCGAACAGCGCTGCCAGCCACATCCAGAACATGGCACCAGGGCCGCCGACCACAACAGCGGTAGCAACGCCCACGATGTTGCCGGTACCGATGGTTGCTGAAAGCGCGGTGCACAGCGCGCCGAAACTGGTCACTTCGCCAGAGCCGCCCTTTTCGTTCTTGACCATGTAGCGCAAAGCGCGCGGCAGCTGACGGAACTGCAAACCGCCCAAGCGAACCGTTAGCAAGATGCCTCCGAACAGGATGAGCACCATCAACGGGACGCCCCATACAAAGTCGTCAATGGTGGTGATCACGTTGTTGACGACGTCGAAAAACCCTTCCACAACTCACTCCTAACTTAACTCTAGACCGATACAACCTCTGCGAGACCCTGAGGATGCACGGAACGGAGCTAAGCAAAAGCTTTAGGGCGATTCTGGAATATATGATTAAGGAAAGGGAAAAGTTCTCGTGAACGCCGAGTTTGAGTTTCGTTCACATTTTGCGACAAGTCACTGACTTTTCTCTGTCCTTTTGCCTGAGAGTTTCAGCGAAACGGTTCGCCGTCGCAGCTTGATCGAAGCTGTTTGCGGTTAGGTCTTGCGGCCTGCGTTTCACCTTGCCCCTTCGGCACCCATGGTTGGGATTCTCCAGAGGCCCCTGCTTGCCCTGTTTCTTGCGATCCAGAACATATCAACGGGGTGACGCTATGAAATTGTGGCAAGAACTTTAACAGCGGAGTAACGGCTTGTAAACACCCCAGTATTTCGAATGTGTAACTTTTTGGGCAAGTGGACAAAAAGAGAGTGAAGTAAAGTGAAATACTCACCGGAATGAGGGGCGTCTAGTTGCTTGGAGGAGTGTTTCTGCAGTACATCACCTAAAGATAATGGGTTGTACAAGTGATGTTGTACATATGTATTGATTCGGATATCACAAGAGAAGCAGAGTGAAAGTTTTCACTGGATAAGGATGGGAACTTCGCTCCCGGTGCTTGCCTTGCTACCATGTTTTTCGACTCGCAATGGCAATGGGCTCCCGTTCGACTTGGGGCGTAAATGCAGTCATCGATCCGTCCGATGCGGAGCCGGCGAAGCGCGTGTTTCGCGTTGCGAGTGAAGAAGGGAATAACCAAGCCTTTTCCAACAAGGTTGAAAAAGGATCGATCTCGCTTCGTGAAAAGAAGGGGATGCCGAAATCCGGTCGGTGCGGGGACAAGGCATTGCGTGCGCTTTGGTTATCGGCAGAGCAATCCCCTTCCATATGGTTTTCGACGGGAAACGCAGCGATTCGCTATCGCGGTTGTTCTGTTTAATATTATGTTGCGCTATGAAAGGGTAAGGATGAAGTTCACGGTTGTGGCGGTTGGAAAGCTGAAAGAACGCTTTTGGGTGGATGCCTGCGCGGAATATCTGAAACGCCTGCAGCCGTATGCGAAGACCCAGGTGCGCGAGATTGCCGACGTTGACCCACGCAAGGTGGGCGGCGTAGAGGGCGCGCGTGATAGAGAAGGAGCCGTTATCTGCGCTGAACTGGAGAAACTTGGCGCTGACACGCATGTGGTGCTGCTGGCTATCGACGGCAAGGAACGCTCGAGCGAAGGGCTGTCGAAGCGTTTGGACAACCTGATGCTGCAAGGGAAAAGCAACTTCGCATTCATCATCGGCGGATCGGACGGCGTGAGCGATGAGGTGCGCAAACGCGCAAACGAGTTCCTATCGTTCGGCCCTATCACGCTCCCCCACAACCTAGCGCGCGTAGTCCTGCTCGAGCAACTCTACCGCTCCCAAAAAATCTCCCACGGTGAGCCTTATCACAAATAACCTTGCGCACCTGACGCCTGGCTGACACTTAGGGGACGTGTCGTTAAGTGTCCGGTTTCAGGGATGAATACGTGGTTTCGCACTAGCTGAACAGCGGCTTCACGCAACCATCGTCGTTTGACGGCACCCTTGATCGCATCGATGGCCGCTCGGGGGACGTGCCGATATCTGCCTCGCTTTGCTTCGGTCGTCATGTGAGAGGCGAGTATTTGCTCGCGATTGCCGAGCTTCTTATACTGTTTCGGAACGAATTTGCCTGCGAAGGAGGCGCTTCCCTATGCGGATGATTTCTTGGAATGTGAACGGTCTGCGCGCCGTTTTGAAGAAGGGCTTCGAGGATATCGTGTGTCAGTTCGATGCCGATGTGGTCGCGCTGCAGGAAACGAAGCTGCAGGCTGGCCAGGCAACGCTGGATTTGCCGCAATATCGCGAGTTTTGGAGCTATGCGGAGAAGAAAGGCTATTCCGGCACGGCGGTTTTCACGAAGGAGGAGCCCCTGCAAGTGCTCCATGGCCTGGGCTTTCCCCACTTGGATGACGAAGGCCGCATCGTGGCGTGCGAGTTTTCCGAGTATTGGTTCGTTTGCGTCTACACGCCGAACGCGCAAAACGAGCTGGCGCGCATAGATCATCGCATGGAATGGGATGACGCGTTCCGCGACTTTTGCAAGGGCCTGGAAGAGGGAGTGCTTCCGGTCGGCGTTCCGGTGGAGCGTGCCGGCGCCGACGGTAACGTGGTGCTGCGTTCGGAGGCGGGCCTTGGCGAAGGGAAGAACGGCGCGGACGTGATTCCGGAATCGGCTCCCATGGGCGATGGGCATTTGCCCACGCAATGGCTTCCGCTGACCCAGCCTGGTGAATCGGCGCAGCCGAAGCCGGTGGTTATGTGCGGCGATTTCAACGTGGCGCATAACGAGATCGACCTGAAGAACCCCGGCCCCAACCGCGGAAACGCCGGCTTTTCCGATGAGGAGCGCGAAAAATTCACCAAGCTGCTCGATGCCGGGTTCACCGACACCTTCCGCAATACGCACCCCGATCTTGCTGGCGCGTACTCTTGGTGGAGCTATCGCTTCAACGCGCGCAAGAACAACGCGGGGTGGCGCATCGACTATTTCCTGGTCAGCGACGCCTTGGCTCCGCGCATCCAGGCCGCCAGCATCTACAACGAGGTGTTCGGTAGCGACCACTGCCCTGTCGGCCTCGAGCTCGATCTGGCCTAGCTCCGATGCCTTGGGCCTGACGCTTCGGGGACGTAGCACTATCTGTCCGGCTTGTTGACACTACGGGGACGTAGCACTAAGTGTCACGTTCGCGACGATTGGGAGGGTGCTTTGGGGCGTAGCGCTATGCGTCAAGCGTTCTCCTTGTCGTACAGAATGCAACTTCTGAGAAGCTCGCAAAATCGGACGCTTAGTGCTACGTCCCCGAAGCGTCAGTCTCGACATTACATGCCTGATGTGTCTGGGATGGGGGTTGACGAAGCTGCTGGTGGCGCGTGGTATCATGCTAAGGTTCGAAACGAGAGGTTGCGGCAGCTGGAAGTTGGGCTGCCGGACCTGTATTCAGCACTGCTAGAAGGAAAATAACCGTATGGATACTGCAAAGATCGAAGCCGGCGTTCGCATGATTCTGGAGGGCGTGGGTGAGAATCCCGATCGCGAAGGGCTGAAGGAAACGCCTGCGCGCGTTGCCCGTATGTACGAGGAGGTGTTTTCCGGCCTGACGGAAGATCCCGCCGTGCATTTCGCCACCACGTTCGATGAGCACTGCAGCGAAATGGTGCTTGTGCGCGACATCTACTTCTATTCCATGTGCGAGCATCATCTGGTGCCGTTCTTCGGCAAGGCCCATATCGCCTACATCCCGGCGACAGACGGCCGCGTGTGCGGCTTGTCGAAGCTGGCGCGCCTGGTCGAAGTATATGCGAAGCGTCCGCAGGTGCAGGAGCGTTTGACCTCCCAGATCGCCGACACCCTGGTCGAGCAGCTGAACCCGCAGGGCGTTGTGGTGGTGCTTGAGGCCGAACACATGTGCATGAGCATGCGCGGCGTGAAGAAGCCCGGCAGCCACACGGTCACCAGCGCGGTGCGTGGCGTGTTCGCCGGCAGCACCGATGCGGCCCGTGCCTCTCGCACTGAGGCCATGTCGCTCATCTTGCGCGAAACCCGATAACGCAAAGGCTTGGTTATGGAAGCCGTTGTCGACGTATGTCAACAGCTGTTCGGCATCGCCCCAGGGGCTATGCTGCTGGTGTGCCTGCTCGTGTTCCTGGCGGGATACGTTGACGCCATCGCGGGCGGGGGCGGCTTGATCTCGCTGCCTGCCTATATGATCGCCGGCCTGCCCACGCATGCCGCCATCGCAACGAACAAGATGAGCTCGACCATGGGCACCACCATCGCCACCTGGCATTATGCGAAATCGGGCTACATCCAATGGAAGCTGGCTGGCGTTTGCGTGGTGCTTGCCGTAGCAGGTTCGACCATCGGGTCGAACTTGGTCCTCATCACCAGCGACGCATTTTTGCGCGTATTCCTGTTGGCGGTCCTACCGATCACGGCTATCTACGTGATGAGGTCGAAGAGCTTCGGCAAACAGGATAAAGAGCCGCTTTCGCCGAAGCGCACCGCGGCGCTTTGCGCTCTGGTGGCGTTCTGTGTGGGCATATACGACGGCTTCTACGGTCCTGGAACGGGCACGTTCCTGATGCTGCTGCTCACCGGCGTGGCTCATCTGAAGCTCAAGTCCGCCGCCGGTATCACGAAGGCCATTAACCTTACCACCAACGTTACGGCGCTGGTGGTGTTCCTTCTGCACGGTCAGGTGTTGTTGGTGCTCGGCTTGGTGGCAGGTGCCTTTAACATTGTGGGCAACTACCTGGGTTCCCATAGCTTCTCGAAGAACGGCGGCGCGGTCGCCCGACCCATCACCATCGTCGTTCTGATCATCTTCTTCGCGAAGGTTATTTGGGATTTCGTCGCCTAAGCCGTGAAACAGCCTGTCGCTAGCTGCGAATGTTTCACGTGAAACACCGCCCGGAAATACAAGGCGTGCGACAATCGGGTACTATGGATACATACTGAAACGAGCGCGTCGGTCGCGCGGGTGAAAGGATTCGAACATGAAGTGCGTTATCAGCGTTCTTGGCAAGGATCGTAGCGGTATCGTTGCAGCTGTTGCGGTTGCGCTGGCCGAATGCGGTGCCAACATCGACGACATCAGCCAGACTATCCTCGGTGACATGTTCTCTATGACCATGCTGACCACGCTGGACACCGAGAAGGCAGACTTCAACGTCGTCCAGGAGAAACTCGAGGGCGTCGCCTCCGAGCTGGGTGTGCAGATCACCATCCAGCGCGAGGACGTTTTCCAGTTCATGTACAAGATTTAGGACTCGACCTGAATCGCATCGCTTGAGAATCAGGCTGCACCGCCGCATTATGTTCGGTGTGCCGTTTCCATAAGCCGCCGAACGACGGCCCGGAGTCAAAAGACTTCGGGCCTTTTTGCGCACCGCTATAATAGGAAACCGTGACCCATTAGACGATCAGGGAGAAGTCGAATGACCCGAATCTATTCGTATACCCAGCCGCTCAATGCCGATATCGTCGATGCGTTCTGCCTTATGCAGAAGGGCTTCACCGATCAGTTCGTGTATTACCGCAAGGATCGTCCTACTCGTTTCATGGGTTTGGGGCGCTGTATCGCGCTGCCGACCTTGGACGAGGCCGAGTGCGAGCTTACGGGGCCGGCTGCCGAGCAGCCGGTGTTCTTCTCGTTCAACCGATTCGACGCGCATAACCCCGCGCCGGCAGATGAGCTGTTCCAGTCGTTCCCCAATCTGCATTTCATGCTGCCTGAAGTGGTGCTCATCGAGAACGAGCGTGGCGCTTTCCTGCAGGTGAATTCCCTTGGCCCGGTGTACGCCGGCCGCGTCGAGCGCTTCGCGCGCCTTGCTCTGACGGCGCCGCGACGCACGCGACGCACTGTTTTGTACCAGCTGGAGCTCGATTCACGCTCTGCCTGGGAACAGGCCGTGGGAACCGGGCTTGACGCCATTAAGGAAGGCCGCGTGGAGAAGGTGGTGCTTTCCCGCCGTTTGAAGCTGCGCGCCGATGAGCCGTTCTCCTCGAAGGACCTGCTGGTGAACCTGATCGACGGCACCGCGCATGGAACCGTGCTGCTGTACCGCTACGCCGACGTGTTCTTCTGCGGCTGCACCCCCGAGCTGCTCGTGCGGAAATCGGGCTGCGAACTGGAAAGCATGTGCCTTGCCGGAACATGCCCGGCATCGCCCGACCCCGTTGAGAACAATCGCCTTGCGCAAGGTTTGCTGAACGACGCGAAGAATCGCGCCGAGCATGACTACGTTGTGCGCTTCATCCGAGATGTGCTGGGCCGTACGTGCTATGCGGTGGATGTTCCGAAGCAGCCGACCATCATGCCGTTGACGCGCATCCAGCATCTGATGACTCCCGCCCGCGCAAAACTGCTTGAAGGTGTGGACCTGTGGTCGATGATGGGCGATTTGCACCCCACTCCCGCAGTTTCGGGCACGCCGGTCGGCGAGGCGAAGATGCTCATCCGCCAGATAGAAACCTACAATCGCGGCTTCTTCGCCGGCGCTTGCGGCTATGTGGATGCCGCGGGAGACGGCGAGTTCAGCGTGGCATTGCGTACCGGCGTGTTCGACGGCGAGATCGGCTACGTGTACGCCGGATGCGGCATCGTCGACGGCAGCCGTGCGGCGGACGAATACGACGAGATCGCGCTGAAGCTGAAAACCGTGCTCTCGGCATTCGACGGCGAAGCCGGCGCGGCTTCGGCCCATTCTGCGCAAGATGCAGCGCAAACCTGCTCGCCAAACGCAACGCAAATCGCGGGTCAAACCAGCCCGCAAGCCACAACCGCAGGGAAAGGGGAAGCTCGATGACCGTCGCCGACCCGCGCGCAACCGCGCGTTTTTTGGGAGCCTTCTTCGACGAGCTTGCGAAATGGGGCGTGCGAAACGTGGTGATCAGCCCCGGTTCGCGTTCGACCCCGTTGTCCATGATCGCCTTTGAGTTGTCTTGCCGCGCCCCGCAGCGCATGAGCATGTATGTGGACATCGACGAGCGCGGCGCCGCCTTCCTGGCGCTGGGCATGGCGAAGGCGTCCGGTCGCCCGGCGGCGCTGGTGTGCTCGTCGGGCACGGCCATTGCCAACTATTATCCGGCCATTCTCGAGGCGGAGTCGTCGCGCGTGCCCCTTATCGTGTTGACGGCCGATCGTCCGCCGCAGTTGCAGGGGCTGGGTGCCCCGCAAACCTGCGATCAATCGCACGCTTACGGTACGCACGTGCGCGCCTATCGCGGCATGCCTTTGCCCGCCGATGACGAAGGCTCGCTGCGCTTCGCCCGCCAAGCCGCCCGCGAGGCGTGCATCGCCGCGCTCGGGTCGTGCGAGTTCCCGCAAAACCAGGGAGCGCAAAGCCCCTCGGCACCGATCGGAACGCCCCAGCGCCTTGCAGGAGCCTGCTTCGGCGGCCCGGTGCACCTGAACTTCCCGTTCGATGAGCCGTTGAAGCCCGATGTGACGCTGCCCGACCTGTTCGATGCCGGCATTCCCTGCGCCGGGTCCGCTGTGGACAGTACGGGTCCCGAGGCAAAACCCGTTCGCAATCCGCAGCTTCCCGTCGGCGTCGCGCAGGTGCGCGGGGTCATGGAAGGCGCCGCGGCAGCGCAGCTTGCCCGCGAGCTGCTTGCCAGCAGCGTGCTGCTGTTGGCGGGCGAAGGCTCGTGCGCCACCTACGAGGAGGCGCAGCGCGTATTGGCCTTTGCACGCGCGTTCGTCATTCCCGTGCTCGCCGACCCGCTCTCGGGGCTGCGTTCCCTCGACGACCCGTTGGTGATCGGCAACTACGACAGCGTGCTCCAGCCTGGCGGCATCTCGCCTGATGAAGCGCTAAACCCGCAGGTCGTCGTACGCTTCGGTCGATATCCCGTGTCGAAGCGCGCAACGCAGTGGGCTCGCGCGCGCGAGGATGCCGGCGTGTTGCAGGTTGTGGTCGACCCCTTGGAAACGCGCGACACCAACGCCGCCACCACGGTGTTCGTCCGCATGAAGCCCGCCGATTTCGCGCAAAGCATGGAGCGTGCGTTGCGTAGGGAGGACGGTCCTGCGGCGGCAGGCGCTAACGACTTGTCGTTCGCTAATGCCTGGCAACGGGCGGAGGAAGCCGCGGCAAAGCGCATAGCCGCGGTGGATGCCGGCGAGGGATCTGGTGCCGATGGCTTCGAGGGCGCTTACGTTCGCCGCGTGCTGGAGCTTGCTCCCTCCGGGTCGTGCCTGTTCGCTGCCAATTCCATGAGCGTGCGTGCCGTGGACACCTTCTACCTGAAGGGCGGCAAACAGCTGACCGTGCTGGCGAACCGAGGGTTGAACGGCATCGACGGCACGGTGTCCACGGCCATCGGCGCCTCGCGCTGCTTCAGCCGGACCACGCTGATCACCGGCGACCTGACCATGCAGCATGACCTGAATGCCTTGGCCTTGCAGCGTGAGCTGCGCATGCAGCGGCAGCTTGCCGACATCGCAGGCGACGCGAACCGCACACCGGAGCAGGCCGCCAAACGCAATACCTGCGAAACAGATACCGGCGCCCAGGGTATTACCATCGTGTTGTTGAACAACAACGGCGGTGCCATATTCGACATGCTGCCGCAGAAGTCGCAGGAAGCGTATTTCGAGCGCTTGTTCCTCACGCCCCAGGACGTGGACTTCCAAGCTGCTGTCGCCGCATTCGGCGTGCCCTACAGCAAAACGGCCACGTTGGCCGAGTTCGACCGGGCATATCGTGCATCGCTGGACGTGCCGGGCATCAGCTTCATCGAGGTGCCCGTGCCGCTGCAAGGCCTGCGCGAGCGTTACGCCGATTATTGGTAGACGCCCGGCGCAACCACCATCGCAAGACGGTGCTTTATGCGCTGATCTTGCGGTCGCGCGGTGTTGTATGCAACACATACAACAACAAAACGCAAAAGGACCGAGGAGGCGCTTATGCAAATGCTGAACGAGCAGGCGGAAACCGCCTGCTTCGACGTTGACGGAGTCCGATATCGTTACCTGTATATGAAGGAGGAAGATCCTACCCGCGGTCGCCGCCGCTCCCCGGTGCTGTTCGTGCATGGATTCGCGCAGAACGCATTGTCCTGGTTTCCCGCAAGCCGCACCATCTTCCTTGAGCGCGACGTGTACGGTATCGACCTTGTCGGCCACGGCGGGTCGGCGGTCCCGTTCCAACCCGCGCCGTACAGCTTGACCGCTATGGGCGAGGCGCTGCTTGCCCTTATCAAGCTGATTCCGGGAAAACCCCTGGTGGTGGGCTATTCCATGGGCGGGCGCGTTGCGCTTTCCGCGCTGCTTGAGGCGGGCCCCGCCGCTTTCGCCAAGCAAACGAGCGGCCTGCTGCTGGAAAGCGTGGGCATGGGGCCGAAAACGCAGGCGGAACGCGATGCCGCCATTGAGCGCGATTCCGATACGGCGAGGCGCCTGCGTGAGATGCCGCTGAAGGATTTCATGACCTATTGGGAGAACCTGCCGCTGTTCGCGTCGCAGAAGGCGTTGCCGAAGAAGGTCCGCGCCGCGGTGCGCGCCAACAGGCTGGCGAACGACTCCGAGGCGTTGGCGAAATGCGTAGAGTGCGCCGGGCAGCATCGCATGCCCTCGTATCGCGAGACCACGGCGGCGTTGCGCGACCTCGGCCTGCGCGGCTACCCTGCCCTGTACCTGGCTGGCGAGAAGGACGCGAAATACAGCAAGCTTGCGATGAGCTTGCACGAGGATGGGATCGTCAGAACGCGCATCGCGCCGAAGGTGGGGCATAACGTGCACCTGGAAGCCCCCGAGGTCTTCGCCGCCTGCGTGCACAGCGTGGCGGCGCGCTAGCCGGGCATCCGCCGTGTCGTCAGGGCCCTCCCAGCCGCATCACGGGCGCTTGCCGCGAACGTCTTCAAAAACGCTTGCGGCAAGCGCCCCGTTTCGTTATCGCCATGTTCCCGCGCATTGTCCGATCAAGCCGTTGACGTGGTGCGGCTTTGCTACAATACTCTCGCTGGAAACCAGCGTTCCCGCATATTGGAATCATCTTGAAACAGAGGCTCACCGGCTATGGACGACGACAAAAAGCAAGGTACCGAGCACCAGGATCAGCTACCCGATATGTCAAGGGAAGAACTGGACGCGGAAATAGGCAGGCTGCTCGGCGTCTACCCCGTTGTCCGCTTCCTTGATGGGGAGGATATCGAGAAAGAGGATCACTGCCTGCTGTACGGCGACTCATGCGTTTGCATGCGCGGTGTGTGCAGGGATATCTTGCACAACGGGGGCTCCCGAATGAACAGGGTCCTTATGGGCGATCAGCTCCATCGCGCGTTGGCTCAGCGGGTGAACGTCGACGGCAAACCAGGCGTGCTCATGTGCGCCCGCCCCGTAGATGCGGTCGTTGGCGGCATGCTCTCCCAGGAACTGCTCTATCACGATGCGTTGTCGGGCGCCTACAATCGGCGATTCTACGAGGATAACCTGCGCAATCAGCACGTGTTTGCCGGCGTGGCGGTTTTGGACCTGGACGATTTCAAGTTGGTCAACGACACGCTGGGCCACCACGCGGGCGATGTCGCCATCAAAACGGCCGTTGACGTGCTTAGGGGCTGCATCCGCTCCAGTGATATGCTCGTGCGCTACGGTGGCGACGAGTTCGTGCTGGTCATCCCCGGTATCTCTGCCGATGTTTTCGCGCGCAAGCTGCACGATATGGGCGATAAGCTTGCCGAAACGCCCGTTCCCGGATACGAGAGCATCAACCTCACCATCAGCATCGGCGGCGTGCTGTCCGAGGGACGTACCGTCGAGGAGGCGGTGCACCAGGCCGACGGCCTCATGTACAAGGCGAAGGGGCGCAAAAACCTCGTCATCACCGATTCCGACGACCTTGATCCCTACGAGTTCCATAAACCGTTGCTGCTGGTGGTGGACGATTCCGAGATGAATCGCCTCATCTTGAGCGAGATGTTGAAGGACCAGTACGAGATTATCGAGGCGGATTGCGGCGAAGCGGGCATTGCGTGTCTTGAGCAGCATGGAAGCGGCGTCTCCCTTGTGCTGCTCGACATCGTCATGCCCGGTGTCGACGGCTTCGACGTGCTCTCCCTCATGTCGCGCAATGGCTGGATCGACGATATCCCCGTCATCATGATCTCAAGCGAGGATTCCGACGACACGGTGCTGCGCGCCTACGAGCTGGGCGCTTCCGACTACATCAGCCGCCCCTTCGATTCGCGCATCGTTCGCCAACGCGTCAGCAACATCATGCGCCTGTACACCAAGCAGCGGCGCCTTTCCACCATGCTCGCGCAGCAGTTCTACGAGCGCGAACGGGAAAGCCGTATGCTCGTCGACATCATGGGCGGCGCCATGGAGCTGCGCAACGGCGAAAGCGGCCCGCATGTGCAGCATGTGCGCAAGCTCACCGAGATGATGCTGGAGCACCTGATGCGCAAGACGGACCGCTACCACATCAGCTCGAGCGAGCGTAGCACCATTGCCGCCGCCTCCACGCTGCATGACCTGGGGAAACTGTCCATTCCCGACAATATCTTGAACAAGCCGGGCCGGTTGACGTCCGAGGAGTTCGAGATCATGAAGACCCACACCACCATCGGCGCCGATATGCTCGAGGGCATGGTGCAGTACCGCGACAGCGCCTTGGTGCGCGCGGCTCGCGACATCTGCCGCTGGCACCACGAGCGCTACGACGGCAGCGGGTATCCCGATGGGCTGAAGGGCGAGGAGATTCCCATATCGGCGCAGGTCGTGGCATTGGTCGACGTCTACGACGCCCTGACCAGCGATCGCGTGTACAAGAAGGCGTTCCCGCACGAGAAGGCCATGCACATGATCTTGAACGGTGATTGCGGAGCGTTCAACCCGCTGCTCATCGATTGCCTTATCGATCTGCAGGACCGTATCGTCGTCGAGAAGGACGAGCAAGACCCACCCCCCCCTATTTCAGTGAATGATGAGGGGGCGGGAAAGAGCCGAAGCTTGACCGATGAAGGGCGCCCCGATGATGAGAATGGGCCGACAAGGAAAGGTTAGGTAGGCCATGAGCGCGATTCAAGATGCATATAACCAGATAGGAGCCGATTTCGACGACGTGTTGCGCCGTTTCACCAGCGAGAAGCTCATCGTGCGATTCGCCGAGAAGTTCCTGGAGGACGGCAGCTTCGAGCAGCTGGGCGAGGCGTTGCGAAACGACGACGCGGATGCTGCGTTCCTTGCTTCCCACACGTTGAAGGGCGTCGCGCAGAATATGGGATTCACGGGCCTGTACAAGCCATCGGATGCGCTGACCGAGGAATTGCGCGCCAAGCCGGCCGACTTTACGCGGGCGAAGGAGCTGTTCGAGCCCGTAGAGGTCGAGTACAGCAAGACGGTCGAGGCCCTGCGCGCCGCCCTGTAGCAAGCAACGCCGTTTGGCTGCGCAACCAACGAGAAACCGGCCCGGATGCTCCGTACGATGCTGATATCGTGCGGAGCGTGCTTATGCCCGGCGAATTCGCTACCATTGTTACGTACACGTAAAACTTCGCGCAAACCCTTGCGTTTTCGCGTAGCAGCGGAAGGAATCACATGAGCGATATCCAGTGGCAACCTGGGAAGCAGTACCGCGAGATCGTCTATGAAACGTATGAGGGCATCGCGAAGATCACCATCAACCGCCCTTCCAGGCGCAACGCCTTCACGCCCCTGACGGTGAACGAGATGTATGACGCGTTCTCCGTGGCGCGCGACGATGCCTCCATCGGCGTCATCATCCTCACGGGCGCCAACCACGGCGGCCGTCATGAGGACGAGGCGTTCTGCAGCGGCGGCGACCAGAAGGTCCGCGGCAACGGCGGCTACGTCGGCGAGGACAACATCCCCCGCCTGAACGTGCTCGACCTGCAGCGCCTGATCCGCGTGGTGCCCAAGCCCGTCATCGCCATGGTCAACGGCTATGCCATCGGCGGCGGCCACGTGCTGCACATCCTGTGCGACCTGTCCATTGCCGCGGAGACGGCGAAGTTCGGCCAGACGGGCCCGAAGGTGGGCAGCTTCGACGCCGGATACGGCGCGGGCTACCTGGCGGCCATGGTCGGCCAGAAGAAGGCGCGCGAGATCTGGTACCTGTGCCGTCAGTACACGGCGCAGGAGGCGCTCGACATGGGCATGGTCAACAAGGTGGTGCCCTTCGAGCAGCTTGAGGAGGAGACGGTGCAGTGGGCGCGCGAGATGCTGCAGTTCAGCCCCACGGCGCTGCGCTTCATGAAGGCGTCCTTCAACGCCGCCACCGATGGCCTGGCGGGCCTTCAGCAGTTCGCCGGCGACGCAACGCTGCTGTACTACACCACCGCCGAGGCGATGGAGGGCCGCGACGCGTTCAAAGAGAAGCGCAAGCCCGATTTCTCCAAGTACCCCAAGTTCCCGTAAGTCGTTTCAGCAGTTCAAGGCAAAGGTAGGCGCAGAACCCTCATGATCGGCGTATTCGAAGGCATGGTGCGGCAGA